>JGI24006J15134_10000260_pt1 | contig 35788 bp, 53 predicted proteins | sample LinPmetageLP53_FD_15134 | JGI IMG/M metagenome (IMG submission 15134)
ACTTGTTCTTTCATTCTTGGATCAAGTGCTGCTACAGGGACACCTGACAAAAAAGAACCTGTAATATTAGCCGGTAATTCAAGTCTAGAAGGTTTACNTCTTAACCCACGTACACCGCCTTGCAATCCACCAGAAAGCACTGCGTCTGAAGCTCCATAAGCTAANGCAGTTAAAGGATCTGCTCCTGTTGCAAGATTAACACCAGTATTAAGTGCACCACTAACTAGGGCTTCATTACGAATACCTTTCATTANACCTTTATTTTTTAAAAGCTGTCCGGCTAATTTTAAAACTCCTGCTACCATCTACTTATAACTATTAATCTTAATTCTAAGCCCCTTTACTTTCAGCGTCTGCAATCTCACCTTTAGACGAAGATAGTAATTGTGCGATATTCATATTACCCTCGAATTCATTTTCTGCCTTCTTCTGTGCAAGCTTAAGAAGATTACCTTTAGGATCAGGATTAGCATCCCTAGGCATTGGATTACTAATTCTTTCAGAGGGTGAGATGGTCGGACTTAAAGCATACCGTTCTTTCCATATTTCACCTATTGCTTGATATTCTGGTGAGTTTCTAAAATCTAACTTTGTATTTGCTCTACCCATTTCAAAACTATATAAACTCAATGCTGGATCTTCTTCATTTGTACGTCCTGTATCAAACCGGCCCAATCCAGTAAAGAGTTCAAATTCTCTTGGATCACCACCTACAAAATCAAGTCTTGGATTAAGGATAGGTTTTTTACTGATCAGTTTATTTTGTAAATCTTCTGCTCCAAACCGATTTGTTTTAAAAGGTGGTTTTGATGAATCAGCCCTAAAAGATTCTTCGTAATCAATTTTGCGTGGTCCTTTCTTTCCTTTAGAAAAAAACTTTCCAACATCATCTACATAATCAGCTGGATTAGATAAGCGGCTATCTCTTGGCATGATTACTTCTTAGTCTTTTTTCTTTCATTTAATTTTACAAGGGTTTCACGTAACTGTGCTTGTTTACGTGTCTTCTCATCAAAATCATCAGGATTCTTTTCTACATTAGCTTGCAGCTGTGCAGTAGTAATACCTTTCTTCTTTGCTTTAGCCGTAAAAGTACCAGGGCGTTTAATGGCAGACTGAATCCACTTTTTATCTTTCTTGGTTTTGTTTTTCTTTTCTGCCATGATTAAACTCCAAAGCCCATGGAACGAAGTACTTGTTGGGGATCGCGTCCTTCAATATTAGCTCGTCTTACAGCTTCAGAAGCTTGCATACTAAGTTTAGATGTTTCACGACGTTCCAGTTCATTTAAGGCATTTTGTGCTGCCTTTGGATTTTTCTTTACTGCATTAGAAGCAAAGTTCTGTAATTGGGTTGTAGACATATCAGTTAGGTCTCCACCTTTCTTTTGAGGATAGGGAAGGTCTGTTGGTTTACGTTGAGCAGTAGAAGTATATTCACCTTGCATTTCTCCAAATTTAGTTTTAGGGCCAGCTGCAAAAGAACGTTCCTCACCATAAATACCTACACCCCCTGGATCAGAACTCTCTGGTACATACATTGGTTTAGTTGGTTGTCCTTCCCCTTGGAATAACTGAACTACACGTTGACCCTTAGGAGCAAACTCAGGAACCATTTTTTCAGTAACAATATCTCTTACTAATCTTTGTGGCTGAGAAGAAGGAATATTCATTTCCAGTTCGCTTAATTCTTCACCCATTGAATATGTATTAGTACCACCTGGATCACGATACACACGATCATCTTCAATAGGCCGTCCTGAAGAATCAAACCGTTGCCTAAATTGATCAGGTTGGTTTTGGACTCTAGAGCGCCCCCGGATAGAAGAACCTGAAGCAGCTTGCGTTAAATCTGAAAAAGGATCTTCGCCAATATTTGCAACAGCACGTGAAAAGAAAGTAGGACTTTCAGAGGTTTCTACACTTTGCATTGTCTGCCGCATAGGCCCTGAAGGCAGGGTTACTTTATCAAGACTTTTTCCAGTAACACCCATATCACCAATTTTACTAGCTTCTCCTGTTTTAAAATGTTCTGCTAAGGCACGTTCAAAACGTGTAGTACCAGGCTGTAATCCTTGTGCTTCAAGTGCACCACGTAAAGACATCATTTGATTACGAGCTGCATCTGCAGTGTCTTGCGCTGTAACTGGACCAAAAGCAGCCACTGTTTCAGCAGCGATAACAGCCTTACCTTCTTTTACTGAATCAATATCTCGTTGGACAATAGATTCAAATCGTGCATCAGCTTGATCAGAAGAAGATTGCACAGCATCTAAAGATTGTACAGCTGCACGAGGCTCTCCAACCAGATCATAACTTTCAACAAGCGTTGGAGTTTCTTGGGCTAATTCGGATAATATATTTTTTGCTTGTCTTTCCTCTTCTGCTTGTATACGACGAACAATAGCTGATTGACGATTGGATTCAGAACCTGTCATCTGACCGGCTTCTCTTCTTACATCAACTTGTAAGTCTTGTAATAGTTGTTCTACTTTTTCATCTAATAATGAATTTGCATATTGTTTACGTGCAAGTTGGCGACTTGCCTGGACAGTATCATTTGCACCTTTGTCATCAGCAATAGCTAAAGGTCCGCCTAAAGGACGATTACTTTTTCTTGGTGCATCTGGATATTCATTAATTTCTTGAATGCGTTGCCTGCGTTCTAATACTGCACGATCTGTTTCTGATAATGCACTCGAACCACGGCGATACTTTATTCCTGTTTGAGGATCAGTAATCATCATGTCTTGACGATTTATAATCTCAGCATCTTGTCCTTCATAAGATGTAGAAGGTCTATATTCAATATCTTTTCCTACCCCAGGATCTGGATACTTATCAACAAGATCACGGTATAAATTTTCCGGCTTACGACGAAGAGAAGAACGTTCAGCTTGTGTCGGTACTTCAGATCCTGTGTATGCAGTTTGATATGCAGTACTCTCCCCTGGAGCTGGTTGCCTAACCCTAGAAAGGTCAGTCATCTTGACCCGACTCTTACCAGCCGTATCTGTTTTAGGTTTTTTAGGTATCGTCTTACCCTTACGCAAAGCCATTGCGCCTCCACCAAGAGCAGCAAGCCCTAATCCAATCCCAAAACCTAAGGCAGTTGTTTCTGATTCTTGTTTAGGTTGTGCTTGAAGTTGATTCTGACGGAATGCACGGACTTCAGGAACCAGTAAAGCCCTTTCTTCAGGTGATTCTGGGTAAGGTGCACCAATTGCACGGCTATATGCAGCAAAATCAGCGGGAGAAAGTGCCATTTACTTAATATCAACTAATTATTGACTAATAAACTTATTTTAAGCTGTAAAATTTAGAAAATCCAACTTGAGATAGACTATATCTATAAAAAGACTAATAAGATGTTAGCTGAACCGTTAAACGCCAAAGAGAACATGGAACGAGGCGTTGCATTACAAGCAATTGCTAATTCTGCAAAGGAATTATCCGAAAAAGGCGGTTCAGATTTAGACGTTCAAACTTTTATTAACGGTTCCAAGCGGGAACTTGCCCGTGAGTTAGGTGATAAGGGAAAGATGGGTAAAGCAGCTAAGGCAGCTAACGCTTACAAGCAATTAGCCAACTAAAGTTTGGGCTAAATATTTGGGGTAAACGTCAAGTTTGACGACGTTTTAGGCTATAAAATTTTTTATGGGAATCTATATTTTAGATTAATTTTATTTATTTTAATAATAAAAGTTTGGGTTGGTTAATACCAAGGGGGATACTTTATTGCGACTTTTTGTGTAACTCATTTTTATTAAAACCGCACACTTTTTACCCTAATTTAGCTAACAATCGTCCGACTCTTCTCACACACGTTGTCCGACTGCGAATGCGTATAGAAAAAAAAGAAGGGTGGGCCTTTGTATATACAGAAGGAATGAATAGGGCGGGAAAGCAGGAGGACAGTGTGATTCTCACAGGCAAGCTTGCGATCGCCATGTGAAAAACTTACTAATTAATCCACAATCCTGTGGAAAACATGATTTCTATCTGTAGTTTGCCACCTTTTACACTTTATTTCGCGCTCTCTAGCGCCGAAGTTCAAGAAGGATTGTAGCGAACAACAATCGTCAAGCTGGACGTTAAACGTAGCAACGTTTTAACTTAACTTAACTCAACTCAACACTATGTCTTACGCATTAGAGACCAAGCAAGCTGTTTACTTCTTTAACATTGAAGGAAACAATGCACTTGTATCCAAGCTGATCCGTAAAGGACAGAAGGGCCAAGACCAACAAGCACGTTGCAGTGTAGCAATGGCTCGTCATTGGTATCAACAACTGCTTACCAAGTGATCCGTACACGCGGGACCAGGGGTGCAATCCCCCTGGCACTTATTGCCCTCAGTGGAGATGGGCACCACACACTTCAGTTCAACTCATGCTTAACACACTTCGTCTTCTTGTACCTACTGTGCAAGCGATTGTAGAAGATGATCTCTACAACATCTCTGCCAACTGGACAACAGAAGATGGTCTAAGCAAGAAGCACACCCTCAAGGTGGGCTATAGCTACAACGATGAGGAGCTAGCACTTCTCAAAGGACAACGCCAACCAGATGACAGCTTCGTCTACATTTCTCCTAAGGGTCGTGTACATCATTGCCCTGCTGAAAAAGCTACGGCTTATGTCAAGGCACAAGTAGAAAAGCAAGCTGCTTATCAAGCTTGGCAAGGTGTTCAACAAGTACAAGTTTCTACTGTTGACGTCTGAATTTACAGGGGCTGTAAAGCCCCTTTTTTCTTTATTCTTATTTGTAACCATGGCTAAGTACTACCTTGCTGTAATCCTAGGTATAGGTTTTGGAAGTCTTGTATCCGTGGTCGGTCAGAAGCATCTGAACGAGCTTGCGATAAAGACTTGTAAAGCTCAACCTGACTATCATCGCCTAGTCACGTTAACCTCGTGGGTAGGTGATGCTAAACATTGCATGCACATCCGTTATCTAAACCATGAAACAAGTCAAACAACAGAACAATGATCTTGTATCTTATGGAGCAAGTGCTGGCCTTATTGGTATGGCTGCTTTAGTCGGCCTACCAGTGGGTGGTGCTTGTGCCTATCTTCTTTATACTCTTTATCGAGATAAGAAGAAGAACAGTTGACTTCTGCATTAAGGGGCTTCGGCCCTTTCCTGCAGGACTCTATATCCTGTACTCATTTTATTTCAAATCAAATGGAACGTGACCTTCTCATCTATCAACCAGATCGTCCTATCGATGCTGACAAACGTGTCTATCGTGTCGCATGGTATGGAGGTGAATCAACACAGCTACACTTTCAAAAGTGGTGTCTTATTGCAACACCTACAGTCCATCCATACTTTGATGGTGACTATGAATGGATTGACCTTAAGGTTCGTACATTAATGGAAATGCCAACCAAAGTTAAAGAGATGTGGCTAGAGATGAAAGACTATTACGACTTCAGTTTATCCGAACAACTTACATACTCACTTGAAAGTTGTATTAGATAACAATTACTGGGCATCACATCAGTGTGTAAGTCCCAGTTATTTCTTTACCTTATCCCACATGATTCATGAACAGTTACCACGTCACTCTTGAACATTGGCAAACACACAAGATCATGTTCCTTAAAGTCGAAGATTGCAAGGACATGGATGAGTGCTTAGATCAAATCAAGAAAGATTATCCTGACCACAACATTGAAACCATCTCACCTCTTAAATGTCAATAACAACTAAAGAGATCCAGGCTGAAGCAGTGCAAGCCGCTAAAGACATGGGCTGGACAGTCTACTCCGAAGGAGATGACTATACAGCTTGTGTTATTGCACATCACACTGATCCCNACACTAATTGGTGCCGTGTCATGACTATTGTTGATGGCATTTCACAAACAGTAAATGAACAATGTTTACCTACTGTTTTCAAATCTGATTTTGTTTCTAAACAATTAGAGGCATTCAAACTTACAACACAATCTTATTAACAACTATGGCACTACACACTGTACGTCTTGCTAAAAACAAGTACGTCACTCTCGATTCTTATTATCGTCCCCGTCTCCCCTCTCCCCTCATTGTAACCATTGCTGCTTGCACCTTATTAATAGGAGCAAGTATCTATGCAGTTCACTATGAAACACGGCTATGTCCCCAGGGGCAGGCTGTTTATTATTCTCCTGGTTGTTAACCATGATTCTATTTTCTCCTGGCATATACCATGCCTTAAAGCAAAGTAATTGCCCTGATTTAATTGCTGATGACCACATCAATTTTTGGTACGACAGTCTTAATGACTGTTACAAAAATCAAATGCCAATCACTATGATTTGCGCTTATGTCGAAGCAATCAACGATGACGACACTGATTAAACACTTCATTGCTTTCCTTGAAAGCTTTGATGTGATCACTATTACTTACTAACCCATGACTACTTCAATTCTCCAAGAACGCATCAACAACCTTATCAATTCTGCTATTGGTAAGTATTATCAAAGAGGTATTAAAACACCTGAACGTTCCTTAACTATCACTCAACGCCAAGGTAGGAAGTACATCAAACTTATTCTTAAAGTTAAGTGGAAGAACCACATGAATGATGCTACAGAAGAAACTTGGTGCTTTATTGATGGTGAAGGGAATGTTTATAAACCTGCCTCTTATCGTGCACCATTACGTCAAGTACGGTACAACTTATTAAACGATAGCTCTTATGCAGCTGCGTTACATAAAGCTGACTCGGCAGGTAGTTTCCTCTATGCTGACGCTTGTAAGCCACCTTATTAATTAATGGGCAGTATGTCTAACCTGACTACATAAGTCCCACTTATCCATTTCATTTTAATTTACTATGACTCCTCCAACTCTTGATCGTGCTTGCTTTGGCAAGATACTAGTAACACCTACTGTATTTGATGCAATTCCTCATTCACTTGTTTTACGTTTACTAGATCAGCATTTCAATGATGACTGGGGTGATCTTCCAGATGAAGACGCACAAGTTAATCTCAACATTGTTAATGCATGTCACAACAAAGAACCACATGAATACGGTAATCGCATCATGTCTGTTTATAAACAACTTAAATTATCTGAAGACATCTGGATTATGACTTACTTGCAACATGATTCTGAATTACAAAAAGATCATGACTATTGCAATACTGTAGTTATGTTCCCTTCAGAATACTAAAACTCCTGGGCATCATGTCTTATTACATTCGTTCCATTCATGGCACTCCAAGACAGTGTAAGTCCCAGGCTATCAACCCTATTCACTTCAACATCATGTCTACTATGTCTGAACTCGATCGCCTCATGAAAGAACTTAAGCAGGATGACATTGACATCCAGGCTGACATTGCTTATCAAAATGAGCAGGCAATGCGAAATGAAATGGATCCTCCTGTTGATGAGGAAGATGACTTACCCATTACCTGGGAGGATTAATTATCACAATGGAAGCTATCGAATCGACTGACTATCATGTCATCGACTACATCATTGCTCTTATCTCAATTTTATTATGGCCTCACTCCTCGACTACACAATCAAACAGTATCCAACCACAGGTGCAGCAAGATACTGGATCAGTATTTATAACTGGTCCAAAATCTTTGACTCTGAAACCCCAAACACCATCAAAATCTACAGCACCTACCAAGTCTATGGTGGTCCAGAAGAAGGTGGCTGGTGGTACGAACGAGGCGAAGCCCTTGCAACGCACTGTATCTTCAGTAAGAAGCAATGCATCAAACGATGTATTGAACTCACAGAAGAATACGATCTATCAAAACAACCATGCATTAGTGATGGACAAAATCTTACGTCAATCACAGCTGTGCTGGGCACAGGATATGCATTGGATTATCCCGCAGAGCGGCCTCACTATTGCTAGGTACTAACCAATGACAGACTCAGTTCAAGACGTATACGGCGAGTACTATCACTCCAAGGCTCGTGACATCCCAAGACAATCAAGTCTTAGTCCAGCAGCAAAAGCTTTATGGGAACGTATGGAAGATCTTGCATGGTCTTACACGTACGCCAATGGTTCATCATCTGAACTTGATGAAGCCATAACATTGCTGTCTGAACATCCAGGTTGTAGCTGGCGACGTGATACTCTTCAGTATTACATCCGGCAAACATACTGGAAGTAACCCCACATTCATTAGTAAATCTTATCTCTTATGCCACAACCAAAGTTCACCAATCAACCTGATGAATTCAAACATTATCAAATTGAAATTGGTCTTGTTGAATCTGAAATGATTTCTCACATTGCAAAGCTAATGCATGTATGTGATGAAGAAGTTATCAACAGAGCAATCTCATCGTGGCTGCGGGAGGATTGGTTGCGTACGCAATCCTTATACTCAAACGCAAGACACACAATCAATGCAGCTGAAAAACTTTACGGTAAACGTAATGACAGCGATTAATGCATTGTATTGCAAACCTCTCTACGTTCTATTGACTGATGGTACACAGCTAGTAATTAGATGTGGCAAAACCCATCTTGATATAGAACATCATAAAGAAGATTCTATGTCTTCTTTCCGTACACCTCTATTCAAATCAACTCATGGCTAGAAAGAAATCACTGATTAACTTTGACAAGACAGTGGCTGGCGTTAACATCACAGAGCGTGGTGTTAAGTCTTACTCCAAGACAATTAAGGTTGGTCCTTTCCAGTTCACAGCAAACCTTAGTGAACATGGGATACGTGGTTCTGTAGGATTTCCTGGCACTGGTGTCAGCTTCCGTAATATAGTATCCACTGAACTACCAGACATCAGTACACCTGATCTACCTGAGTTCAAAGACAAACCTGACATGTGGTCTGAATCCAAATGACAATGAATCATCACTCAGCAATTCCAGACAATACCAAAGTATTGATTGGACCTAAAGGAGGTACGTACTACTTACGTAAAGGTGAGCGTGTCTATTTAACAGACAAGGAACAACCAAAGAGAATTAAATATAATGCTCCTAAACGTGGCGCGTACTTACGCTACTTGCAAAATATTAAGGAAGTATAAAGACCCCCTGCACCCCCAGGGGTCCACCAAGAATATTTATATACCTTTAAGTAACTACTTATTACTAGGCATTGTATCCACTACATGTAAGCCCTAGACTTCTGTTGTTCATTCAATCTCAATTCATGTCTATCTTTCAAACTGATCCATCCATTCCAGAAACTCTTGAGCGTATGGAAGTCTATGGTGGCGGCTTTGTAAACGCTATCGTCGTAGCGTACCGCAGAGCTGACACTAACAACAAGCAAAAGATTTTAGCCACATGGCCTGAACTCTTTGTTGAGTACGGTCCACAGGGAACCTTTGCACCTCAAGCTACTGACATTAAATCTATGGGTTACTCCATGGTCAAACACCTTACTATCCGTAAGTAAATTATGACTGAAATCATTTCTGTTTACAACATCGAACTCGATCAAACTGATTGCAATGGAACAACTCATTGGCTCGTTTCTGCCCGCGTTAGTGACATGGTGCAAACAATTGCTCCTTGTTGCAATCCACCAGAGCTTTCATGTCCTGCAGAATATGGTGCAGCAGATTGTAGTGCAATGCTTTCACTAATGGAAGATGAACTTCCACCTGATGATCCTGATCACTTGCGTCAGTATCTTCAAAATTGGAATCTTGATTGGGAAGTAGACGAGTAACGTATAACTGGCAGTTGAATATCTATTCAATGTAAGTCCAGTCTGGGAGTGTGGTGGAATCGGTAGACACATCAGACTTAAAATCTGTGGACCATTACGGTCGTGCGAGTTCAAGTCTCGCCACTCCTACCAATTATTTAACTTCAACTATGTTTACACCGCATGATGTTTCATTAGTCTGGAGAACAGAAGAAGCAGAACGTATGATTGTACGCACTGCTCGTGTGTCTGCTCCTAAAAATGCAGACAACATGGACACTGGTCCCAGGCTTTTACGTTATCTCATTAAGCATCGTCATTGGTCACCATTTGAAATGGCCAATATGTGCTTAGAAATACACACATCACGTTCTATCTCACCACAAATTCTTCGTCATCGTTCATTTTCATTCCAAGAATTTTCACAACGCTATGAAAACACCAATGCAATTGGTCATCCTATTGTCCCTGAACTTAGAGCACAAGACTACAGCAACAGACAAAACTCTATTAATGATTTAAAAGAACGTATTGGTCAAACCAAACTTTCAGATTTTAATCGTCGCATTAGTATCTTATTTGAAGATGCTGAACATCTTTATCAGGAGATGGTAAGCGATGGTGTTGCTAAAGAATGTGCTCGTGCTGTACTACCTAATGCTCCCACCAAAATGTTTATGAATGGTACTCTTCGTTCTTGGATTCATTACATTGATCTTCGCACAGCGAACGGAACACAGAAAGAACATAAACAAATTGCTGAACAATGTAAAACAATTTTTACAGAACAATTTCCTATTATTGCGGAGGCTATGTGGAATGAAGTGTCGTAAATGCAGTTCACCAAACACACGAGTTACAGTTACTGAACATCACAAAAACGAAACTTGGCGATATAATCGCTGTTTAATTTGTGGTACAAAGTTTAAAACTATTGAACAATACGAACAACTTAAACGTGGCCCAGCTTCAAATTCAACTTGGCATCAAAAGAATCGTGACTTTATACGAGGTGAAAACAATCATATGGCTGTATTAACTAATAATAATATTAGGCGTATTCGTTTACTTGCTGAGCGTGGTATAAAACAGAAAGATATTGCCAAAGAATATGGCGTTAGTCCAAATAGAATAAGCAGAATAGTAAGACGTTTAGAGTGGACACATGTGTACCCTTGAAGACTGGTCTTAAAAGACTGGAGTTGACTTCATGTTTTTTCGATCACGCATCAATTCTTTTTTTGCACGTAATTCTTCTTCATGTTTTTTCAACAGATAAGACAACAATCCAGACTGCGACTGGTACTTGAGCCCACGATAAGTGAGTTGCTTCATGGTTCTCCGCTAAAACCTAAACCCCGTTCCGTGTCTAGTAGCTTGCGCCAGCATTGCTGGTGAACGTCCCTTTATTATAGACTAAACTAGTTTGCTGGGCAGCATAATTTTGTGCGTAAGCCCCAGTTCATTTCACTTCAACTCTATTTCATTTCAACAATGGCACTTCTCAAATTTTCTACAGGCAACGCTAAGCTTAGCAAACGTTTAATTTTTTCATTGCCAGCTGGGTACACCTGTCCTAATGCTGGTGTATGTAAAACATTTTCAGATCGAGTAACAGGTAAGATTCGAGACTTACCTCAAGTAAACAACACTGATGCTCCATCCTATAGATGTTTTGCTGCAAGCAGTGAAGCACGTAGTCCTCAGTGTCGTAAAGCACGTTGGCACAATTGGGATTTACTTAAAGAAACAATGATTCTGACAGAAGATCCTATTCATAAAATTGCTGCTATTCAAGAACTTATTACAGCATCTATTAATGCTAAGGATCCTAAACATAAAATTGAATTAGTTCGCATCCATGAGTCAGGTGACTACTGGTCAGAACTTTATTTCTTAGCTTGGTTACGTGTTGCACGTATGGATCCTACTCGTAAGTATTACGGTTATACCAAACAGTTACAAGTCTGGCTTAATAACATGAATGAAATACCAGAAAACTTTTACCTTACTGCTAGTTATGGTGGTAATTTAGATCCAATGCTGTCAACCAATGCCCACAAATTCAAACGTATTAGCTGTGTTGTTTACTCGGAACTGGAAGCTAGCCGTCAGGGTTTATCTATTGACCACGACGACAGCCATTGTTTTGGTGATAAACCGTTTGCACTTTTAATTCATGGCACACAACCTAAAGGATCTGCTGCATCTATTGCTTTAAATAACAGAAGACGTGAAGGAACTTGGACAGGATATTCTAAATAAAGCTTGCAATTCTGTGCAGAATGCGTATTATTTATGTGTTCTGCATTTATTTTTATGGCGTATTTAATTAGTACTTATTTAGATGGTATCCCTCATGCAATCAAACCTAATGTTGAGCAAAATTGTTTTGAGTTAATTCCTATTACAAAAGACGCTGAACTAACCAAGGCATTCTGTTCTCCTAATAAAACAGGTGCTATGAGTATACTTAATTGGATTAAAGAAAATGACATTGAACTTGCCGACGCAAACCTCTCTGTTCAACCTGAAGCCAAATTCTTTAAATAAGAAATGGTACGTATTTGATATAGAAACTAACGGGCTTTATGATGATGTTACTGAAATCTTCTGCATCGTTATCTACGATGTCACGCGAAAACAAACTTTTACTTATGGGCCTGAGTCTATTGATACTGCTATTGATTATCTCAATACTGCCGATGTTCTTATTGGCCATAACATAATTTTTTATGACATTCCTGTCTTACAAAAATTAATTCCTGCCTTTAAATTAGAAACTCAAAATGTCATTGACACCCTCATTTGCACACGGCTCATCTGGCCCAAAGAAAAACTATTTGAGTCAGATACAAATTCATACATACATGTGCCAGGTGGACTCAAAGGGTCAGCTTCTCTCAAAGCATGGGGCTATAGGTTATCCGACTACAAAATTAACTTCAAAGATTTCAACTCTTTTTCTGAAGAGATGTTGTCCTACTGTATACAAGATGTCAACGTTACCAATAAATTATTCGAACTTATCCAGAAACAAAAGGTTGCAGAGTCCTGTCTTTACCTGGAACATATCTTTGCTTCCTGTATTGAAAAGCAAATTAGATCAGGTTTTCCTTTTGATCTTGATGCAGCTCTTGCTTTTGTGGATGAGCTTGAACATCTCAAAGGAGAACTAGAAACAAAGTTAGTTAATCTTTTTCCTCCCATAGAACATGAAGATTGGTTTACACCTAAAGTAAACAACTCAGCTCGTGGCTATGTAAAAGATATACCCTTTTGTAAAAAACGAATAGAAACTTTTAATCCTGGTTCACGTCAACAAATTGTTGAACGTTTAAAGAAAAAGTATGGCTGGATTCCCGAAACAAGAACAGAGAAAGGTAATCCTGTTTTAAATGATGATGTCTTAGAAAAACTTCCTTATCCAGAAGCTAAACCTTTGGCTGAGTATATGTTACTTAAAAAACGTTTAGGTCAAATCAAGGATGGTAATAATGCATGGATTAAATTAGTTACTCCTGATGGTTACATTCATGGTGACGTAATTACTAATGGATGTATCACTGGTAGATGTAGCCATCGAAATCCAAACACAGCTCAAATTCCAGCTGCTTATAGTCCTTACGGAAAAGAATGTCGTTCTTTATTCCATGCACCTAATGATTGGATCCTTATAGGTTCTGATGCTAAAGCTTTAGAACTACGTTGCTTAGCTGGTTACTTAGCATTTTGGGATGACGGTGAGTACGGCAATATGGTGACAGATGATTCAGTTGATATACATACTTATAACCAAGAAAAATTCGGTGTAGAAACTAGAGACATAAGCAAACGACTTCTTTACGCTGTACTTTATGGAGCTGGTTTTCTTAAAGCGGGAAGTATTGTTAATCCTAATGAAAAGAATCCTGAACGCTTAAAGCAATTAGGTAAGACAGCAATTAGTTCGTTTATGAATGGAGTACCTGCTTTGCAAGAACTAAAAAATAAACTTGCAGAAAATTTAATTGCTCGTGGTTATTTATTAGGTTTGGATAAAAGACCTTTGTATTGTCGCTCTGATTTTAAGGCACTGAATGTTTTATTACAATCTTGTGGAGCAGTGTTAATGAAACAAGTTGTTATTAACATACATAAAAATCTTAATAATGCTGGCTTGGTTTATGGACAGGACTGGCATCAACATGGAATGATTCATGATGAAATCCAATTAAGTTGTAGACCAGGGATTGAAAATGAAATCATTCGCCTTGCTTTAAATGCTTTCCCTGCTGCCGGAGAAACTTTTAACTTTCAATGTAAGATTGAAGGCGATGCCAAAATTGGATATACTTGGTACGATACTCATTAATTACTAGGCATCCGTGTCCTTGCGGTGTAAGCCCTAGTCTTTCTGATCCAAACTTAAAATCATGAATCAAGTTTTTGTTTGTGCCCAAGTTGCAGAAGCACCCAAAGAAATCTATTTAGATTCTTCTCGGACTGCATTAAAAGTTAAAGTTCAATTGCCACCCATTAGTAGTAACAAAGCACCCACTGAACTGTACTATCACATCTATCAAGATCAACAACGGTGGATGTCATTAATCACACAAGGCACGTGTCTTTTTATCTATGGTGCAAAACTGCATCATGATTTAGAAGCGCGTGAACATTCTATTCATGGTGGTAATCCAGCAATTGTTGATGATTCTTTTCCTATTTACAACACAGTTATTCTTACTGGCCGGATTGCAAAAGATCCAGACCTAACTAATTCAAGGACTTATAAGTTAACCGAGAGTGGTTTAATGATTGCCAACATGAGTATAACTGTAAGTAAAGGTAAAGCTGTTGCTGACTTGTTTAACTTTACATCAATGAATAAAGCTAATGATTCATTTAGACCAGCAGAACTTTTAGTTAATTTATGCAAAAAAGGAACAGGTATTACTATTCAAGGTCAGTTAATTACTGACACTTGGTTTGATAATAAATTAAAACAACAACGTTTTAATACTAAAATTCAAATGAAACAAATGACTCTTGCTCCCAAGACAGAGTCCTCTTCTGGAACAATTAAACCAGCAACAACAATTGCAACAGACTCTACACCTAAATCTTTATGGGGTGGCCGTACTGCTGAAGTTGACCAGGGGGAGCAAGCTTCTCAAGAACCAATTGCTGTAGTAACTGAGCCTAAAGAACCTTTGGCTATAGCAGAGCCATGGGGAAATAATACAGATGGTTTGCCTGCATTGCCTAATAGCGAGTCAAGCCAACCGTTTTAAGCTACACTAACCACATCTGGGCACTCTTTAGAGATAAGTCCCAGAACACCGAACACACTCTGAACAAACTATGACAAGCTCGCTTGCCAAACGTAAACTCGATTCATTCTCTTTATTCAGTGACAAAAAATTTGTTTCTGGTTTTCAAAGTTTAATTACTATTCAACCTCTTAATAAATCAAAAAAACGTGGTTGGTTTATTCGTAAAGCAGATCTTGATTCTTGTGGGTGGACTGCAGAAGTTTCTGACTTCGATAAAGGCTCAATCATTTTTGATTACGAACATGCCTTTGGTATGCCACCAAACACAACAAAAGAATTAGGTCTTAATTTACAGGCACCTAGAGTTCAAGTACTTCTTCGTTCACCTTTGATGATAGAAGAAACGTCTGGTATGCGCCAAACAATAGGTATCTTTGAAAATCCAGATGTTAAAGAACTGTGGGAAGCAGACAAGATGGCTTCTGATCTTGCTAATAGTAAAAATGAAATGTACAAACGTAAGTATTCAGTGCGTACAAAATATCTTGTTTACATCTTGACAAAAGAAAATAAACGAGCACATAAAATTCCTATGGTGCTTACATTAAAAGGTCTCAATGGTACTGATGTATCTGAAAAGATTAAAATGTTTGAGAAAGAAATGTCTAAATGTCTTTCTCGTGCTTTAGATTCTGAAGTTCCATTAAACTTTAATGACAAGTTTCAAGCTACCACAGTCTTTTGTCCCTCTCTTGCTGGTGACATGCGTGGTAATAACAACGTTGAAATTTGCGCTGTTGAATCATTTGATGTTCCTGACTATCAAACCCAGGAGGCTGCTCTTGTCTATTTAGATAAGCTTTCAATTCCTGATGAAGATCGTGAATCAACTTGGAAGTTCCAAGAAATGTATCATGATTACATTAATCAACATGCTATGCAAGATGCTAGTCGTCTTGGTGGTTCTTATGGAATTAAAGAAGGAGTTAACATCCTACCTGAATCACGGGCAGGTGTTACAGAAGTTCAAGTACTTAGCCCATCAAGAGATTCGTTAGGAGCTGATACGAAGTTCTGATTCCATTCGGTTTAGTGAATCTTTTACTAAACCTTTAATTACACACTGGCGGGTCGCTGCAAGCTTGACAAGCAGCGTAGCGATCTGCTTTAATTCATAAACTGAATCACAACCTTCTATGTAACGTTCCATTTTTACTTTCCAAAATTCTTCTTCTGGACTTGTTTCAAAAGTTAAAGACATTTTATTTATTTAATTTCACTTCATTCTAATCATGACTACAACAATTGAACAACTCAATGCTGGTCAATCCATTATCTACTCTCGTTCAAATATTAAAAGAACCTTTGATGATTTTGATGATACAGATATCTCTGCCATCTGTCTTGTTAATGACAACCTAGTTGTTGTCTACAATGATGGCTTTGAAAAAGAATATGATAAACAAAAAGTAAAAGAAACATTTAAAAACTTTCGTGCTCGTTGTCCTGATTTCTTTTCTTACCTTGGTCCTGATTTAAAAGGGCCAAGCTTCTGGCGTAATAATTGTTATGTCTTGTATAAAGGCTGGAACTATCAGTTCCAAAACTCTTATCGTTTGCCGCAATCTATTATGCAACAACGTTGGTGGGATAAGTTAGATCATATACAAGACGAAGAAACAATGAAAACATTCTTAGATAATCCAGATTTTTCTTTTGGTTATTTAGTAGCTCCTGATGGTGTCTTGTATCCTAATCCTCCTTTAACCCTGGATGATTCAGATGAGATTGCAACTGAACCTGATCTATCTCCACAGTGCAGCTGCGGTTCTTTTCAACAACAAAAAATAAATCTAAAAGAAATACAAGCTGAAATCCCAGGGTACCAGCCAACTTGTAAACATCTAACTTGGATTGAACGTTGGAGAGAACTGTTATCTAAACGAGCTGCTTTATTTGATTCTAATCAAGGGAGCATGAATGCAAACGCAACTGCTTGGTCTTATGCTCCACCAAAAGAAGGTGAAACCTTAGGTCAGTTCCAAGTTCTATATACAACCTCTGGTCAAATGGCTCCTATTAATAAATGGAAAATATATCGTAAGGAAACAAAATACAGTCAGCATGATGCATGGTCTTTGTTTGAAGCTATGATTGAAAACAAATTCATTCCTTTCCCAGCTCCTGCTCTCTCTCAACTAACTCCTTTCTTCAAACAAAAAACCTAGGCTGTAACACGTAAGTCCTAGCTTTTATTTCTTTTATTACTTCATTTCATGTTTGGTTTTATTCTTGGTTTTGCTTCAAATTTTCTACGTGATGCAGCTACTGCAATAGTAGGTGCAGCTTGTGCTTTTGCTGTTAACTATGTTACTTCTTTCTTCTCATGACACAAATCACTTCAACCAAGTTGGACAAGCTTAATACATTTGAGCTTTATCAACACTATGCTGCCTTACAAAATAGTCTTGATTTCTTTACTGCTGACTCCAAAGAGTTGGTACTCTCTGAGCTTGAGTCTTGTGCCAGGTTCCGTTCTAGAAAAATTGATGGCCTTTATTACCAGATACAAAAAGATGAAGCTGCTATAGAACACGGCAAGAAAGTTAAGAAAGAAATTGATGTTTCTTTAAAGCATCATCAAGCCAAACTTAATTCAATGCGTTCAATACTAATGGAGTTAAGGCGTAGAGGTTTTACCAAAGATAATAAAATCACAGGTAAAGATTATGAATTTACTATCTCACCTATTAAAGATAAGTTAGAAATTTGTAGTGATATAAAAAACTGGTCAGATGCCGAGCGTTCTAAATACGCTATGGTTAGAAAGACCACCACCTCAATTCAGTGCACAGACATTAACGGAAATGTTTTATGCACTGATGAAAAAGGTAAATCTGAAACCATACCTAATCCTGATGCCCTTTTCAACTCCTACCAAAAAGGTGAGCTACTCCCCAAAGGAGTCACCATCACATCTAACTATGCCATTAGAACACGCCTCCTCTTGGATCAAACATCACCCAAATCTACAACCAAGTTTCTACCAAAATCTTGAGGTTCCTAAAAACATTAAGGATGCTGAGTTGCGTATGCAGTGCTCAAAGCAAGCTGTTGTTGACATTGATCTTCAACTAGTTATTGTCACTCAAGAGATCGACCTGGAGCGTGTTCAAGAAAATCCATACAATGAAAATAAAGTAGATGACTTTAACGAACATAAATTAAAGCTACTAAAAGCTAAGCGTTACCACAACAATGCAGCTAATGCTTACTGGTACTACATGCAAGTTGCAGTAGGATAGTTGAAAGCAGTAAAGGCAACGAATGGACTCTAAGAACTATGACGAACATATTTATTACATCCTTGAACACTTTACTAAAGGAGGCACTCCGTTACCTGCTTTAATTGGTAACAAGCTTGAATGGCAGGTCACTACTTTAGTAGCTGGCCTGCTTGCTAATGAAAATGTTTCCAGTGCTATTGATCCTGAAGGTATTGTTGATGCTGCTATTAACTACGTCAACATTATTCAAGAACGTTTAGGTTACTATCAAAACGCTAAAGTAAATACACTAGAAAGTTTGCTTGATAAAAACTAATAATTCACTAGTATACTTTTAACAGTTTCATTTTTTGTAGTGACCAAGCCGCTTGCTCGCATTGAATTCACAGTCAGTCTTGAAATTGAATACGATCCATTCGTAGGACGTACACCTGAACAGTTTGCTGAAATTGTTCATGATGATTTAATTGATTCTTTATGGGAGATGCGAGCTGGAGCCGTGCAAGGTTTATTTACTGATGTAAAATCTGTAGATGTACCCAACCTTTAAATGAACACCGACTATTTAAAAGATTGGAATCTTCTAGAACAGCAGCAAAGAACAGAGTTCATGTCTCACATGTACAAATGTTCTGGCCGTACTAACGGTTTATATACCGGTTTATGGAAAGACTTTTGCATGAATGAAGCTGGTCCTGTATGTAGACAAATGTTTTTTGATCGTATAGAAGCTATTCAAAACTTTGTTGAGTTAGAAGAAGCAAAGAAAAAAGAAGTTTTTATTCCGACTCTTCATGACTAAATGAAGGTGGTTTCTCCATTGGATCTGTTGCTGTTTCACTAATAGCTTTAGCTCTTGTGTAAAACATGTTGTCTGTCTTGCCCACTTCTTCTAGGTGGGCTTTAATTTTCTTCCAGTTTTCTATCTCGTATTTATCCATAAGAAAACAATTAAGTTAATTTATTTTAAGTTAGATCTATTTAGGAGTTCTACTTGTTCCTATGTTTGTAATCAAAGCTAAAACAGTAGCGACTTGTCCTGCAAAAGTCATTTCTAATCTTTTACCCATGTCAGGGCAGGCTTTTAAACCACCTTGTCCCATGCAATAAAATAATGAATAACCTAAAAAGAATAATTGAGCTGTAAAGATTACTCCTAAAAAACTTAAAAGTACTTTTTCTTTTTGCGATAAATTCAATTCTATTTGAGTAGAATAAAGAATAACAATATAATAGCTGGGCTATGTATAGCGGCATCCCTTTGGAACAAGCTGATCAACCATTGGAACAACAGGAACAGCCTGTCTCTACTGATCCGCAACCCTTGAGTAAAAAAGAACCAGTAGGGAAACTTGCTAATGAACTTATTAATCTTGCTGGTGAAGCTTCTCACTTGATGATTCAATCTCATTTGATTCATTTTAATTATGAAGAAGCTAACTTTTTTGGTGTGCATAAATTCTTGAAAAAACAATATGCTAAACACCAAGATCAACTTGATCGCTTGGGTGAATTGGTACGCTCTCTTGATTTCATGATGCCAATGTGTTGTAAGGGACTGCTTGGTTCGTATAAAAAATTTGATCATGTGGATTCATACTCAGCAACAACTATGCTTCTTATCTATTATAAGAACCTTGAAGAGTTTGGAATGAATTGCAAAACAGTTGCAAAACTAGCAGCTAAACAAGAAGCTTATGATATTGAAAACTATTGTGGTGAACTTATTGAAGATGCATTCAAATCTTCTTGGATGATTAAAGCTACGTTACGACGTTCCTAAGGTAATCTGCTGCACGTTCTAAACGTGTTGGATCATCATTCATGTGTCCCAGGGCTAAGTTACATTTGCTACACAGNAGCCCTCTTACAGCTTTTGTCTGGTGGCAGTGATCCACATATAAAGGTTTGTCTGGCTGTGTCTGGCAGTTGTCTGGCTGTGTCTGGTCTTTGTCTGGTTTATGTCCGCAAATTTTACAGCTATGTTTTTGTTTTACTAATAATTTTTCGTAATCTTCCTCTGTTATTCCATATCGATACTTGAGATTATCTTTACGTCTAGCCATTAATAGTATTTACTTTTCTAAATAGTAACAAAAAAGCGGGTGATTAGCCCGCTATATGTTTCTTTCAAACCGTACCGTTCGGAGACATTTTGTGTGTGTGTTTAAATGGCTCTGGACTATTGAGCCGGTACAACTGTAGCCCAAATTACATCATCGTAACGACCATTACTTTCACGATTGTCAAAAATTTGTACATTCTTTCTGTCTTCTTCTGGCAAAGCATCTGTTAGTAACTCTAAATGTGTAATAGCTTGAATGTCTTCAATAATTAAAATCCCTCCAGGTTTTAACATTGGGTAATAATACTCAACTGCAAATAACTGAGAAGATAAATTGTGCGGTCCATCATCAATAATAATGTCAAAACCTTCTGCACATTCATCTGTAAATTGTTTTATACTTCCACCGTTGTAAGCATCTCCTTGATAAAAATCATATCGTTCAGGATCCATTTGATCCCAAATTAAATCAGGCACAATGTCTTGAATATCAGAAAGAAAAAGCTTAAAGCCTGGTAAATACTCATGCCATAACAAAGAGGATCCCCCATGTTGTACTCCTATTTCCAATAAAGTTCCTGAATTATTTAAATACGGTTTTAATAATTCAGCATAAATCCCTGTGTAGTTATGAATAGTATTTTTATCGGTACCTCCTATTGATTCAAAGCCATTAACATTTAAATCTTCTAGCAAGCTAACAATAAAAGGATCAGGCTCTTGCCATTGATTTTGTTTTTTCATTACTTGTTCATTTAAATACCTATTACTATACAACTTTTTAGAGTAAGGCTGTGTGTAGTGCATTGCAATATCTTTACGGTTTAAATTACTCTCCCATAAGTTAGTAACAATAGGATCTCCTGTTCCTATCCAAAACTCACGCCAATAACGATTAGGTTCATTAAAATATTCATCTGATAAAGAAGCAATGTAATCAGCTGTTGCCCACCAAAAACCACCTGAGAAATGAGGATGCCAACCCATTGAGGTATGCTCTTGCCAATTCACACCAACAATATCTGAAGGTGGTTGTATTTCACTTTCACCTAACATCAAATGATTAATACAATTTTCCCACTGATGAATGCAGAAAAATTCCATTAAGTGACGCCAGTCATCTGTATATTGTGTTCTACGGGAAGCACCTTTAGTGTGCATATAAAGAACAACTGCATCGTCATTGTCTTTACACCATTCATGCAAAGCTTTTAACGTATCTGTCTCTTCCTGTTTATTCGGATTCTCGCATGCAATAGCTTTACTTGGAAGAGACAATAAGTCAAGGCTGCCGTTAAACCCAATATAAAAATAATCAAGTTGTTCATAAAGTTTACTGGCTAATAAAGCTCCTAATTGTTCAAGATACATATCTTCCCAGTTATCTCCTGGGAAAACGTGATAGAAAACTGCATACTTCATGTGTGGTCTTTTGCTTCGTCAATGTAAATGTCTGGCATCATTGTAATAACTTTTCCTTTGTAGCCATCATGTCTTAATTTAGTTGTAATAAAACCAGCAAAATTGTGTGCCAAAATCACAACATTATCTGGCTCGTCATCCAACATAAATTGACGGCTGTGGATTTTTAATCCTGTGCCAGGTACAAACTTTCCTTGCTTCTCCGGTGTGTCATCTACAATGTATCCACCATTTTCATTTGTAATCTGAAGAGCATTAAGGTAGATACAACCTTTAGCAGCTGCTCCAAAGAAAACTGTTTTTCCTTCTAGTTTGTTTAAAAAAATTGTATCGTTAATAATTTTTCTATATGTATGGCTATAAAAACTACGGTAGTCATACTCTTCTTCTTCCTTAATAAACTTGTCTGCTGCTTGGGTGTCGCCGTAAAATTCTTTATTCGTAATCCATAAGCGCATTGAACCCCCATGGATGCTTACTTCTTCTGCATGATAGATATTAAGACCGTATTTAGATAATAATTTTTTTAATGGTTTAATCATCCAGTAGTAGTAATGCTCGTGATAAAACTGATCAAACTGTAAAGTTTGAATAGTCCTTAAGGTATATGGAAACTCAAGGATCCAAGTGCCATCAAGTTTTTCTGCTATCCCTTCAACAAAACGTTCAGCATCTGGTGTGTGTTGAAAGACGTTAGTTGACGTAATAATATCTGCTTTAGGAACATCCGTATTTTTATTAAAGTAATCGTTAATATAAGTGATTCCTTTTGTTTTATTTTCTTCTTTGAAGGACGTACTAGCGTCCACGTTGTAAAGCTTTAATGACTCTTTTGTTTGTGACTGAAAAGAATCAAGAAGTGTTCCATCGTTTCCTCCTACATCAATAATTACTTCATGGCGTAGGTGTTTAATATCATGCCAAAGTTCTCGACAATGATATGTATAGGGCATGCTTACGCCTGAATGGTACAAATAATTTTTGTACAACTCATCACTAGGTACCTTGGTATCTAATTTAATAAGCAGGTCTTGATCCATTGTGGCGCATAGCTGATACCTTTTAGCATTTAAAGCAGCTTCTTTTGATAGACATAAATTATTTACTAAAGGTTGCAAGCTTAAATTTAAAAGGATCATTTCACCAGCGGAGTTTTTCTCTACGTGAGGGATTGAACGTCCAGTAGTTGATGGGTAGTCCTTGGTTAAAGGGAGTGTCATATTTTTCTTGGTTAGGCTTGCCGCCCCATTTATCTATATAATACATATAATTCTGTTGAAATGTATATTGATTTTTTTGTTTAAAGCGAATTGAACTATTTAAAGTACTAGATCTATCATGTGTACTACGCAAAGGAAAGTGCACAATATCTGCATCAGCTAAATGAATGCGGCGTTTGTAATCATTATCTTCAAAATAACCAGGGAAAAAATTCTCATCAAGCAACCCTACCTTCTCAATAAGACTTGGTGTAAAGATGAAGCCACACATGTCGTCAATACCTTCTCCCAAGAAAACTCCATCTTTAAAATTTTTATTAAGTAGTTTTTTGTATTGATCTTTGGCTACCCACCAATCAAAACCAGTTACAATCCAGTGGTCACAATCAGTATTGTCACGTATGATTTGATTCACTGCCCCAGGGTAACCTGAGTTTTGGTTGTTTGAAACAATTACAATTTCTTCAATATTGTCTGGATGGTTATTGCAAATTTCGTCAATTGCATTATCTACACTGGGGTCTTTGCCTTCTGAATTATCTAAGATGTAATAACGTTTTAGGGGAACATCAATTGTTTTAATATGTCTAAGCAATTTTTCGCCTTGTACCATCACTGGTACTGCGATTAGATCTAAACACTTCATCGTTTTTAAGCTACAATAAATTTAATATACACAACTTACCGTGGTTGATACGGATAAATCTCTAACTGTCTACGATTTATTTAATGAAGATCCCGAAACTTTTCTTGAATTAAATTCTAAGCCTGCCAGGGTTGTCATTAATGGTAAACGCCATTACGAAACACCTTTTAATACTGGGCCAGCGGCTTCTGTTACTACCATTATTAGTCAAACGGCATCCGAAGCCAATAAGAAAAAACTAGAAATGTGGTCTAAAAATAATCCTGGTGTTAAAGAAGCTGCAGCAGAACGTGGTACGGCGATACATAGCTGTATGGAGATGTTCCTGAAGAAAGAAGTCTTTGACGTTCCTCCCCAGTATCAAGAATTTTGGACCGGCATGCCTGATATTCTTGAACAATTTGAAGAAGTTCTTTGGGCAGAAACACCCTTGCGTGATGATCACTTCTTTTCTTTGTCCGAAGATGGTATCGGACGTGTTTGGGGACGGGACGCAGAAGAGAGACCATGGGTTGGTAGTCCAGATATTATTGGAGTAGCCAACGGAAAGCTGACTCTTGCTGATCTCAAGACTAGCGCAAAACCTTACTGTCGCTGGTGGCCTAAAGATTTAGAAAAGGGTTGCTTAGAGTGGCGTAACAGATTGGGAGGTTACATGAAGTTTAAAAAAACCTGTTTACAGCTTGGTGCTTATGCTCTTGGTATTGAACAAACACTTAATATGAAAGTTCAACAAGCAGCTATCATTGTTTCCACGCCAGAAGATACACAACTATTTAAAATTTCTCGTCGTCATCTTGATGTTTGTCAGGAAAAATGGTTGAAAGTAGTAGAAGAATACTACAATCAAATTAATAACTGTGTGGTTTACGATCTAGATAATATTTAAAAACCAAATATATTTTTTACTTTATCGGATACATTACCACCTTCTTGCATGTATCCTTTTAAATAATTTTTAATGTATTTTTTATCTTGGTTTTCATAATCTAAAGCTGCATTGTAATTTTTTTTAGTAAATAGTTTTCCAAAAGCTGCTTCAGCATTATCCATCCCAACATTTTTAGTTGTTGTAGTTGTGGTATCTTTTGGACCTAAATCTCCTTTTCCAAAAGCTTTTATCATATTGTCAATATCTTTTTGATTATTTACATTTGTATAGCCTAACGATTGTGCTGCATCTTGCATGTTTTGATTACTTAAACCTGCAGTAGATAATTGATTATAAATATCTGCTTTAAACGGATCACTATATGTAAATTCATTATTTAAACGTTGCTCTGGATACAAATCTTTAATACTACTAAAAGATGATGTTCCTTGTTCATCATCATCTGGATCTACATCGGCTGAAACAGACTGTGCGCGTTTTAAAAAATAATCAAAATCTCTTCCGTCCCAGGAGGCAGGCCCTTTGTCATAACTTCCTTCGGTGGTTTTAGTTGTTTTTTTTGTTTCATTGTAATCAGGAAGACTTAAACCTCCTACTACGTCTTCAATAGTTTCTTTTTTATTTTTATTTTTATTTTTATTTTTATTTTTCTTAGGTTGTTCTTCGTTTTCTTGAGGTCTATTATTCATAGCAGCCATTGCTGCTTCAAAATTTTGTTGAGACTCTTTAAAATCAGCTTGTCTATCTGTAAAAAATTGTGGTGGTTCTCCTGTATAAAGCCTATATTCACTAGGGTCTTTTGTTCTTGATTCATATTCAGGAACTCCTTCTCCGTAAGCAGGCCCTGTATTCTTTGCTACTTTTTTAAGTGCTCTTTTAGCGTTTTTATCGTTAGGGGTTTGCTTGCCTTCTGTTGAAGTAAAAGATGCAATTCGATCACGTGTATCTTGTAAACTTTTTTCTAAGGCAGCGTAATCAATTCTTCCATGGGTTCCGTAATCAGAAGGGTTATAAGGAGGGTTAGAATTGTAAGACATAATAAATACTCTTTATTATTATTATTTTAAGACAAATTACTTTAATTGAAAGTTGGATTTAAGCCCATTAAGATAAGAAGACACAAAACTGAATCGGCTCAATGGACCATAAGATCCAAACGGGCCAGTGGATTCCGCATATCCATACAGCCATAACACTGGCTACTGATGGGGATTGCTTTCTGCTGCCTTCTTTTGCTCATTTACATGCTTACGAAATAGCTAAAGATACAACAAATTGCTCAAAAAGTTTTAAAGTAAAGATCGAACAATGAGTTTAATGTCAAATCAAAATTTAAATACGCTGAAGCCTGGGGAGCTTAACCTTTCATTAATACCTATTGATTGGCCGCTCACTCCTCTAGGAGAAAATAAAAATCCTTACACAACAGGCTGGCAAAATAAACCGTTTACTGTAAATGATATCGCTCATGAAATTGAAGAAGGGCTTTGTAAAGCTATTGGTTTGTTAAGCGGACCTGTTTATAACCAGCCTTACGGTTTTGTTTGGATTGATATTGACGGTTCTTCTGTCTATAAAAAAATTGAAGAGTTATCTGGTACTTCGGTAGAAGAAGCTCTCCCACCTACTCTCACCATTTGTTCTGGACGGGAAGGTAGAGAACGCAAGCTCTACAAAGTTCCCAAAAACATGTGGAATCATTTCATCCGCAATAAATATTGCTGGCATGCAGAGGGGAATCGCGAAAAACTTGAAGTACTTTGGAAAAGACATCAAGGTGTTTTGATGGGGGCGCACCCTAACACTGACGGTTACTACACAAAAGAAAACGAAGACTTCACATTTGTTAATAATGTGAGTGAAATTCCTGCTTGGTTGCTGGTTGAACTTAATATAAAAAATAAAAAGCAAGGACGGCCACAAGAAGAAACAACACGAATCTTTGGTCCTAATTTTGCGATCAACTCATTTATTTCTGTTGAACGTACGATGCAAGAAGCGGTTGAAGCGATGTGGGCTATGCCACAAGAAGCAACTAATGACTATGATATTTGGATTACAATTGGTCAATCACTTCATTCTGTAGACGATACATTATTAGATGCTTGGGATGAATGGTCTAAGCAATCAGAAAAATATAAAGAAGGAGAATGTCATCGGCGTTGGTTATCTTTTTCTAAAGGAGGTGGGCGAGGTATTGGTTCTTTATTCCATCTGGCTAAAGAAAATGGGTGGACTCCTGATCAAGGGTATAAAGGTTTAGGTGTTGATGATAATCTACTTGAATTTGCTGTTCAACAATTAGAACAGTTTGAAAAAAACGCAGGACAACACCAATCTGCACCAATGATTTCCTCTTTACCTCGTACATTTTCTAGTGCTGTAAAAGAAACTAAAGAAGATAAAAAAGCAAAACGTAACAAGCCTGATGATTTTATTGTCAATGTCCTCCTTGATATGTATCAAGGTAATTTTTTATTCTCACAAGGGCATGATGAATTCTTTTTATATGAAAGTAAATCTCCTGGACTTTGGTCTCCTTTAAATGAATTAGAAGCTAAAGCAGACATCTATAACAAGCTTGACATTATTAAAGAGGAGCATCTGCCAAGAGGCTTTGGTCCTAAATTAATTGGTGACATGTACACCATGTTAAAGATGCAGCTTTCATTTGATGAATGGAATGAAAATAAAAACTTATTGCTTTTTAAGAATGGTGTATTAGATGCAAACTCTTTAAGCTTGATGCCTTTCCAAAGAGAGTTTTATTTAATTCAACTTTTGCCTTATGACTACAATCCAACTGCTGATTGTGAACAAATTATTAAATGGTTGAAGTTTACACAGAACGGTGATTGGGGTCGTGTCCAAGTTCTACGGGCTTGGCTTCGTGCTGTTTTGATGGGGGCTTCTAATATTCAAAAGTTTGTTGAAATTGTTGGGCCTGGTAAATCAGGTAAGTCAACCTATGCCAACCTTTGTAATGCTTTGGTTGGTGATGAGAACACAACGATTTCAACTCTAGAACATCTTGAAAAGAACAGATTTGAAACCGCTAATTTATTTAAAAAGAAATTACTTTTGTTTAATGATGTTGAACGTTATGGCGGTAGTGTCTCAATCCTCAAAGCTTTAACCGGTCGTGACCTCTTACGTAATGAGCACAAGTATCAGGTAGGAAAACAAAAGCCATTTAAATTCGATGGACTTTGTATGATTACTGCTAATGAACCAATCCAAACAACTGATCCTACTTCTGGTTTGGCTCGTCGTCGTTTAACAATTCCATTTAATAATCCTTTTAGAGGCTCATCTAAAGAGCAAAAAACTTTAATTGATATGGATGATAACGGTAATGCGTTTGGTGAATTTGCTCCATTACTTCCTGGTTTGGTCAATTGGCTTCTGGATATGACAGAAGATCAGATGCGTGAGTTCCTAATGGAAACAAACAAACACGTAAAATTCTTTGCTGATTACACCATTGATCAGCAACTAAAATCCAATCCTGTAAAAGACTGGATGCATCACTGTTTAATTTTTGAACTCAATACGTCTGCTCAAATTGGTTTTAAAAAGTTTGCTCCGCAAGGTAGCTCTACCCATTATGCAAAAATTAATGAGTGGTTATACGCAAGCTACTGTGAGTTTTGTTTGAATTCAAACAACAACATCATGTCTCGCTCACGGTTTGAATCCTTGTTGATGGACATCTTTAACCACCAGTTACATCTAAATATTTACGCCAAACGAAATACAAAAGGATTACGTATTTTTAATATTGCCATCAGGACAGGGCAGGAACGGTATGAAAACTACCCTTCTCTTATTGATTTAGGAGAAAATCCTGAACGATATAAAGACTTTTACGGGCAAATTGATGTTGGGTACAAACAATACCTACCAAATAATCCAGAATAATTGTTATAGTTAGCTCAGTTTTATTGAGCTAATGTCTAAAAAACCTAAGATCTTATGGTCTGGTGACATTGTTGCACGTACAGGATTTGCACGAGTAACTGAAAATTTAATCACTAGGCTAAAAGATCGTTATGAAATTGTTGTATTAGGCAACAACTGGTGGGGTGATGCTAATGAATTCCAATCTGAATTCAAAATGTATCCTTCATCAAATCGGTTTCAGACAGAACCTTTTGGTGTCCAGCGTATTAGAGAAGTAGCTGAGAAAGAACAACCTGACTTGATCTTTGTTAATAACGATGCCTGGATTGTAAATCAGTTGTATAGCAAAGTTAAGGACTATCACGAAGCTGGTAAGTTTAAATTCGTTGCTTACATGCCCATGGACAGCTATGGCTGGACTGGGTGCTTGACTGATTATGCTAATTCGTGGGATCAAATTATTGTTTACACAGAATTTGGTGCACATGAATTCCATTCTTCAGGTGTGACTCAACCTGTAACTGTGATTCCTCATGGTGTTACAGATGGCCAGTTCTTTCCAATGGATCAGGCTGAATGCCGTAAGAAATTAAATCTTGCGGAAGAAGGGTTCATTGTTTTCAATGGGAACCGTAACCAAGCGCGTAAACGTATTGACATTACGATTGATGCCTTTGCTGAATTTGCTGTAGGTAGGCCAGATACAAAGCTGTATCTACATATGGGGAAAAAAGACCAAGGCTGGGATGTGATGAATCTCTTTGGTCGTGAGATGAGAAAACGTAACCTCGATCCCAACGGTCGCATCATCATGACGACTGATACTCCTAATCCTCCTTCTGTTGATGTTGGCTTGCTTAATATCATCTACAACGCTTGTGACATAGGCGTCAACACGTGTAAAGGAGAAGGGCATGGATTGGTTAACCATGAGCACGCATCCTGCGGTGTGGCCCAGGTAGTGCCCAATCACACGTCTTGTAAAGAGATCTTCGAGGGTGCAGCACCTTTGATTGATAACTGTTTTATTGACGTGGATATGAATTACAACAGGGACATGCCTGTACCTAGTACAGAGCACCTGACTGAAATTTTGAGTGAGCTGTATGACGATAGGACTTACTTGAAACAAGTTGGATCAGACTGCTTCCAGCGGGCTACTGATCCTAAGTATCAATGGGACACAATTGCAGAGCAGTTTAATGAAGTCTTTAAGGAATCTTTAAAGGATCCTATTGAAATTAATAAGCCTGTGATCAGAAAACCTAAGAGACGTAAGCAAAAGGTGTAANACCTTAAACTTTTTGGGGCCTTTTGGGCCTTAATTTTTTTGTGGGGCGGAGTTTGGTTGTCTCATTTCAATCTCAGCCCTGCTGCAATCCATTGCAGGGGAGGGAGTCCCAGGTATCAGGGCGGATCTCGACCCCCCTAAACCTCTTAGTCTTAGAACAACGACCTTTTTGGGGTACATTAATGGGTAACACTTTGGGGCAAGTTCTGCCCAAAACTGTCGCCCAAAACTGTCGCCCAAAAGGGTCGTTATTACTATAATAAGAGTAAATAGGGGGTGAGAATGATGAGACTCACGTAAGATCCATTGCGCTGCAGTTGATTTACATCGAAAACAAAGTCCGCCTTGAGACACCAAAGTCCGCCCTGACCATGGCAAACACTCTCACCAATCGCAAATACAGAGCTAAAAACATCCTGGATGGACTAAATTTCAGGTACCTTCCAAATGAAGAGAACGAAACTTTGGAGGCGTTGGGGTATTACAGAGGCTTTTCTTGCCCCTTTGGTCACCAGATCCGAGATAAAAAAGAGCACTGGTGTTATCACTGCGTCCGTCGTATCCAAGGAAACATCTGTGGTTTAGACATTAATTATTTGCATAACATTTACCAACAAGATGCAAGAGAAGTTTTAAGTCTTGTTGAAATTAAAAAACCAACAGAGTGTTGGCCAATTCATTTGGAAGATGATAGTTATAGAGAATACAAAACACCAAAAAGAATTAATTTTCCTTCTTATCGCACTGGTCAAATGGACCGTCGTACTGATCGTGTCAGTATCCATAAAGCAATTTATACATTTACCTGGGGTGATGTTGGTAGCATGCGTGTAAGTCGGCGGTGTCGTAATAAATGGTGTGGTAATCCATTACACATGTGCTCCAGTTGGAATCGCGCTGATTTATTAAAAGACTTTCACTACCTGGATCTTGAATTAAATCCGAAGAAACTGTTGCTTATGGCCAAGCGTCATCGTCATAACCTTCCAATCGAAGATCTAATTGCAATTTCTTATCGTCCTACAATTTCTAGCCCACAGTCTGTAGACATTTTCCAGAAGTACAATGGAGAATAAAGCTTATACAGGTGGATGGCAAATACAAACACACCTCAAAGAGAACGTTCACAAAACAATCCTTTAAACTTAGGTACTTTTAGTACTACGTCTTTACGTATGCTTAAAGGTTCTCTTGGTGCTAAGAGTGAAATTATTAAAGGAGGGTATGGTCGTGAAACATATAATCATTGGTTTCAAGTTAGCCTCGCTTCTGAAGCCTGGATTATTTTATTTAAAGCATCATCTGCTTTAACAACAGGCAACTCAATGTTGTCTTCTAGAAAGTCACCTCTTACAACTCGTTACTCTGTAAGTGTTTATGACCAGAATAAAAATCCTATTCAAGGAAGAAATATTTTTCAAGCAGATTCAACTTTAGTTCCTACTAGTCGAGACGGCTTTCATACAACGTTTGATAATAGTTATACAGGCCAAGTAATGGCTGCTCAAAGTGATTTGTATAATACATATGATACAAACCGTGCTGATAAAGGAGATGATCGTTACTTTCCTTTAGGAGCTGGTAATTATTTAATTTGTGTTTCTGCTGAGCGTAATGAAGAATTTCAATATGGTGTTGGACTTGTTGTTGAATTTCAAACTCCAGTTGATGAATTATTTTTCTTATGTGAAGATACTTCGCAAATTACATTTTTAATTACAGAAAATGATTTAAACGATGCTGTTGTTGAGACAATACCAAACACAGTTACCAGTGGAATTACTTTATCTACTTTGAATGGTTTTACAGAAAATCTTTGTACAATAATAGATCCCAATGGTGTTGTACAAGTTAACTATACAAATGTTGATGGCAATCCTTTATCTTGGTTTATTGGTCCCGACCCAGGAGATTTAGCGATAGGAAATGTATTATTAGATGCTACAGAAAATTGGATTGATACAACACATGAGCATTCCCTAACAGCATGGAAGGAAGCATGGCGTCGTGACCACTCTATGGACGATAAATTTCCTATTACTTTTGCTTCTTATACAAACGTTGCGTAGAATTACAATACAATAATTTATTTTTATTATGTCTATAGATCCTTTGGTCAAAGAACATAAAGACTTAATTAGTGAATATTGGAAAGGACAAACAAAAAAGAAAAAAGAAAGTCCCGCTAATTTTTTTAAAACGTACTGCGAAAAAGAACCCTGGCAAGTAGAATGCAAAGAATACGATGTCTAATGGGTGTCTTCTTTAATTACGAATGCTCCACCAGTTAAAGTTTGGGTTCGTAAAGAGTATCTAAGAGATTTACGAGACGGACATGAAGAATACGTTTTAGGTTATTGGACTTCTATTAAGTCTTTACCTGGACGAGTGTTTTATTTTGAAACTTTTCTTCCTGAGTATGGTGCTTTATATGACAAGCTACCTATCTCGGCATTCCTTTTATGGGATTCAGATTCTCCAGAAAAACCAGTAACTCCTTTTCCTGATTTACCTTTAGAAGAACTTCAGTTTTGGAATTGTTTTAGCTATGAAATTACCACGTTGGAAAAAAATCTTACCTACACAATGGGTTGGGAGATACGAACCAAAACCAACGGCTCTCTTTCCGGCGAATATTTATTTACTATTGACAGTTTTAATGGGGACCGCTCTCATACTGATTTATCTTTCTCAGAAACCCCAGACGAACACAAGTCTTTCAACATCATTGGTTTGCAAAATGGTCAAATTGCAGCCTACCCAAATAACAGATGTCGTATTGTTGACCCTAGCTTGTCGCCTGAAGAACTTAAAACACCAGACTTTCTCGTCTCCACACGATACTTCAATGTTGAATATCCAAATGCTAAATGGGGACGTTTAGGAGAGTCAGAAGAATACTTCTGGGAAACAAAAACAGAACAAAAAAATAAAAACAATAGTCAGCTACCTATTAATGAATGCTGGAGTTTTTTAAATGAGAAAGAATTTGACAGGTAGAATATAAAAGTAAATAGGAGTTATTATGCACGATCTTCTTTCCAGCCCTATCACCTGGATTGTTGTTGCTGCAGCATCTGAAATTATTGGTATGTCAAAATATAAAGACAATAGTATTGTCCAATTAGTTCTTCGTGCAGTACTAAAACTGAAGCCTGCTGTAAAAAAGTAAAAGGGATCACTCCTTCTGATGCTGTGTTTCTTGCCCAGTGGTCATTAAGGAGTGACCGTCAAAGAATTAAAGATTCCTTAATACGTAGAAAAAATCTAGCGTTGATTGATCGTCGTATGACAAATCAACTTAATACGTATAAAAAAGAAACAGGTTGGGAAGCAGTAAATTTAATTGGTGCTACTGGTTCTGTCGAAGATCCACACAATATTTTTAATCACAAGAATGAGTAACACCTAATTCAATTCTTTTTGATTTAGCAATTTGTTCTACTGCTAGCCAACTTACTTTTGTTGCTGTTGTGTTTTCATCTGAAAAATACTCAAGAGTATCTTCCAGTAATTCATACAGCTCTTGAAAAGTTTCAGGATTCATTTTAAAAATTAATTCTCAAGCGCCTGGAACCAGAAACAAAAACCATCGTTTTTTTCCAGCCAAGTACGTAAAGCATAAGCTTCTTCTTTACTCATTGTCTCACATTTTCTTTCTTTGTGCACTTCCCAGCACACATTAATTCTTTTTTTATATTCTTTAGTCATTTATAGAAAGTGTTAACGACTAAAACAATAGCTTTTTTAGATTCCAAAAACGTTTTTAGCAATCTCATATTTTTTGAGACGGTCATTATACCCGTTCCATCCTCCATTAATTTTATAACAGCAATCGTCAAAACCTTTTGTAAGACAAATATTTAAAAGGTCATTGTCTTTAATCCAAGTTAAAGCAGATCTAAAAGGATAATGTTCTGTTACATACTTCCAGCCGCGTTCCAAGATCAGTGGGTCTTGTAATTCTTCTGCTGCACGTGAGTAATTGTACCTACCCGTAAGCATTAAAACGCCGGATCCTTTATATTTTTTTCCATCACCAGGATAAATATTTCCGAGGTCAGCCCTCATTTCATACCCAGAACCATCTGCTATTTCAGACATCCATTTAAAATCACCTGTCTCATGCATGAGATTAGAAATTAACATGCACATTGCTTCTTTGTTTTTGTCGAAGCCAGACATCAGCAGTAATTTATTAAAGTCTCCGCAGAAAGTATCATCAAATTTATCAGCAGAGTAACCTGTTAATTGCTGGCAAATTTGAGGCGTAATAAGTTTAGTACTAGAGTTGGAAGGCCCAGCACGATAAATTTCGGCAAACTCATCAAGTACCTTATCAGAAACTTTGGATTCAAGGTGATTCCAGGCAGCAATCTGATGAGGTAACTCTTTGTAGTACTTAGCAGCTTTATTCAGATTGATTGTCATCTGAGACCTCGTTTTCTGTTGCTTCTTCTTCTGCATCAAACTCTAATGTTTCTAGCAATTCACCAATAAGGCGAGCAGAAAAATTAACAAGGTTACCATCTGCTGTAGAACGAGCAGCACCAAAAGAATTAATAGCGGATACTAATTCAGATTTTTTACAGGCCATGTTAATAAATAATTACTAATAAAGTATAACAGTTTTACTTAGTCAAAGCTAAGGTTGATTACCGATTAAATATTTATATTGTGTAATATAAATACCCCGCGTTGCCACGGGGCTTGATACCGCTAGTCGATACCAGCATCTGATAGACGCTGTTCTAGGGTTTCAATCTTTGCGATTGCTTCTTGCAATGCTGCAGTCAGCAGTGGGACAAGTTTAGATTGATCAATACCTTGCATCTCTTCACCATCTTTTTCACCAGATACTGCTTCAGGCACAACAGCTTGTGCTTCGTGAGCAATAAAACCGTCTACTATTGCGTCAGCATCACCTATAAAGTTAAAACGCTTTGGCGATAATTGTTTGACACGAGCAATGCCGTCAACAATATTAACAACGTTTTCTTTTAAGCGGTAATCAGAGCCAGAAAGATATTGGACAGAAGTCGTTCCGTTTTGAAGAATTTGTCCACAAAGATTATTGCTACTGTTTCTAAAAATCATAAAATTAGATTGTAGCCCTGTATAAGTAGTTTGTAAAACAATTCCATTTTCTGTACTGCCAGGGAAATTTAGACTTAGCCTTCCGCCATTATTAACCGTAGTGCGATTAATCATTACCTGGCCCGTGCTGCCGATTCGCATGCGAACAGTGCCGCCCGTTTGCAGATTCACAGAGGCTGAGCTAACTTCTCCGTAAATACCACCTAAATTACCGGTACTATTGTTTGTAAATTTAATTCCTGGTTGTGATCCTACACCACTAGCTCTTGCAGCAATAATTTCTAATGTCTGAGCGTTACCTGTATCTTCAAAAAGTGTTAAACGACTAGAGCTAGCAAGAGCTGATGCTCCAATCCCAACATTGCCTCCGCTTATTCGCATACTCTCGCCAGTCGAGTCCTTGAAAATAAGGTTTGCTGCTGTGCTTCCTGTAGCAACATGATTGCCAATACTTGACCAATTAGTTCTATCTTGATTGTAAAAACGTATACCATAATTGGCGTCAAACGCCACAGAAATTTCGCCTCTAACGTCTAGTTTAGTGCTGGGATCATTCGTACCAATCCCAACTCTGCCCGAGCTGACGATTCGTAGGTACTCGGCTGCTGAAGTCCCAGCTTTGATAATAAACTCTTTTGCTGATATGCTCATGTCAACATAAGCAGAGCTAGATCTATTGTAATTTACTAAAGAGTTTACTCCAGAATCATTTGGGAAAAAGGCAAATTCAGAAGCCCCTCCATCTGAAACTTTAAACTTAAAACCATTAGAAGTTGTGGTCCCAATCTGTACATTCCCCGAGCTGTCGATTCGCATCCGCTCGGCAGAATTTGCTGCAAAAATTATCGGCCCATTAACATAACTCCAAGGTGCATATGTAATATCACCACTTACTCCAAACAGTGCACCGTTAGCAGATCCTTGGCCGGTAGTGTCATTTGTTGATTGAAAATATGCTGATCCACCACCACTTGTATGTGCATGTACTGGTCTACCAACAGTAATAGTGCCAGTACCTACACCTAAGCCAAGATTTGTGATTCGCATCCGCTCG
>JGI24006J15134_10000264_pt1 | contig 35585 bp, 49 predicted proteins | sample LinPmetageLP53_FD_15134 | JGI IMG/M metagenome (IMG submission 15134)
GAGAGCCTGGGTAGCCTGGGCAAGCTCAATTATCTGCGTAGCAGATCGTTTTGAATTTGCGGCCTGGACGTTGACGCTTTGAGCCGAAGACCCAATTGCCTGTTTTGCGGACGAGCAGCCTGTAAGGAAGATTGCCCCAACAATGGCGAAAGATGCACAAACAGCCGCGATAAACATGGCGGCTGTGATTCTCTCCCAATAGCGTCTTCTGACCATTCTACGTTTCCTTATCTCGGAGCCTCTCGAGGCGTTCGACCCGATCAATCAACTCTTTGAGCTTCATATCAGTCGCCGCCTTTTGACTTGCTGCTTTCCAAACGACCGTAGTGGTCATCGCCAAACCAGCCAAAAACAAGCCAAGTGGTATCAGTGTGCTTTCGTTTATTACGTTTCCCCCAGGCGAGCTAACGTCCATGACTCCGGCGAGTCCAACGGCTGTCGTGCCGCTAGATGCCACGCCAGTAGCAAGTAGCCATATCAATTCTGTCGCTTCCTTAACCATCATTTACTCAATCGCTGTAGTTTCGTTGTCCCACAGTGTTTCGGTTGTACGGTTCTTTTTAACAATCTTCAAGGGCATAGGTCCGTACTTTAGCCAGAGCCGTCTAGTCCTGCGGAACGCTGCTGTTTCCATCCCTTTGATTTCAACCGCCTCTAAAGTTCCATCTTCGTAGAAGACCAAAAAGTCAACCTTGTACCTATCGTCCTCGGTCAAATCAATCGGAACCTGGCGTAGCCACCAAAGCACGATTCGTTTACCGACCAGGGCATCTAGTTTTTTGGCGTACTCGGCTTCAAACTTAGAGTCGAATCGCCACCCCCTATACCTAGTGGGATTGGCGTTGTACTTGTTGCGCTTGGGTACTTTGACTTTGGGTAGTTTTGCCATGCGTCCATGCTACCCAAAAAAACAACAGGGCTGATCCGAAGACCAACCCTGTCGTGAAAGGGGTCGAGTAAACCAGTCCGGCCAGTTGCCTCCGGCGGTCAATGGTTACTCGAACAACATATTAGACGCATTCGGGTTGAGTAGCAATAGTGGTTTCAGTCTGACGGGAATGCACAACAACCGTTTCAATCAGTACGCAAAGGCTAGGATTACTAATCGGGACAAAATCCCTACCAAAACCTGCGCCATATTCAACGCAAGACACTGCAAGCTGTCGTGTCGTCTTGCCTTGTAGATGTACTTTTTCAAGCGTGGCGTGTTCCGTAATTTCTTCTGAGCAACGAATTTCGTACTCGTTTACGGCATCGTCTTTGTTAGTAAATACCGCGCTAAGTGTGTCTTCTGTCTGGTTGTATGTAACAACCCAAAGTAGTGCTGATTTCATTTTGCTCCCTTTCTGGAGAAGAAAGCACCGTTATTTTGCCAGCACGGGGCCACACTGGGTTAGGTAACCAACAACGTGTTGGTCGGAGATTGAGGCTCGAGATGAATCAAACGGCCTACATTGGCTTTAGTAGGTTTGCGAACCTCTTTCTCATAGGTAAATCTTCCTCTTCTTCTCTTTGCTCATTCGTTGCCATCGGTTGATTTCGTCAGCAACCATAAAAACTGGTGTTCGATAATGCTTGGCGATCCAGGCGACGGTCTCATCTCGAGTCATCCCGTACTCAAACTTGCATCTCTCCATGAGCGCGGGAAGGTGTTTCTTAAGTTGTCTTATCGTCAGGTTTGGTTGCATCGCTGTCAACTTTATCGTCTTGTGCCTGGGTCTGCTCGATCCCGTGAGACTGCATAGACACTTGGTGCATCAACGCAGCTGTTTCCTTGATGTACTCAATCAGTGATTCGTTGTTCATGTTTAGCCCTTTCGGCTTCAATCTGGTTCTCGTAATCAAGTATCGCTTGCCCAATGAGTTGTGGGATTTGCGGTACAACGCTGTTGCCTAGTTGCTTAAGTCTGTCCACCCTTCCGGGAAACCCATCAACCACTCGGGGAATCCTGGGTTCAACTTTCCATTTTGAAGACTCTTTGGCAAGTCGGATATGGTCTTGCGTGACCACGACCCCCCCCACTCCATCAAGTATCCTCCCGTCTTCTCCCCTCCCGACGTTGGTGTAGGCCAAAACCTTTCCGGTACGCTCCCCTGCGCCTCGAATGGATCTTTCCCATTCAACATTGCCTTCGCGTCCAGGCGGCTCAACTCTCCGGCCATTACCTTGGCTCTCAGCATTCTCACGTTCCCCTCGTTCGGTCGAGTGTTCGCGCACGGGGTAGGCCACATATTCCGACATCCCGGATGCTTCTGCATACTCGGGGCTAATTGGTTCGCTGTTGCAGTTGGTGTTGCAATGAGCGATGATCCAGATGCGGTCTCTTTGGTGAGGCGCGCCAACGGCACTAGCGGGTATGCAATGCCATTCAGCGCAATACCCGATCTCGCAGAGATTTTGTAAGACCAAGGTAAGCCCTCTAGATCGAAGCACTGATACATTTTCAATAATTGCCCACGCTGGCCGTACATCTCTGATGAGTCGAAACATCTCCGACCAAAGGCCCGACCGCTCACCGATGATTCCTTCGCCTTTCCCTGCGGAACTGATGTCTTGGCACGGAAATCCTCCGGTGATGACTGTGGGAATAATTCCATTTGTTGATAACTGGTCAACGGTCAACTCCTTGACATCATTATATATCGGCACATTGGGCCAATGCTTGTTCAAAACCATTTGAGCCTTCTTGTCAAACTCGCAGAAAGCTACAGTTTCAAATCCTTGCGTTCGCTCCAGGCCGAGGCTAAATCCGCCAATGCCTGCAAACAGGTCAAGCACCTTATGAGTCATCGTGCGTTACCCCTTCCAGGATTTATGTTTACTTGCGTCGTTGTGCTTTGAAGTAATTTACCAAGACGCCAAAGTACCAATCGTATTCTTCTTCCGTTGCTCGTTCAATGGACTTGTATATGTCATCGACAGAATCCATTTTTGTGTTCTTTCTGTACTCAAGAACGCGATCATCTTCGTCCGTCCATTCGCTTTCGTCATAAGCCGCTTCGGCTGCTTTGCCGACTGTAATCATGCGTGCTACATCTGACGGAATCATGAACGACAGTTTTGCTTCAGTTAGTTCTTGCATTGTTGGCCCCTTTCAAGAGCGTGGTGTGTCGGGGAGGTCACGATTGACCCCCCCCTTCAATGTGATTTCAACATTCGTCCGCTGTTCTAGCGAGATATTCTGCTTGTGCTTCTTCAAGCACCGACAAAGCACGCTTGTTTTCTTCATAGTGCCACTGCTTTGCTCGTCCAAACTTGACCACTGCTGCAGTATGGTCGCGGTCTGAGTTCTTCGTATTGATGTCATCAACAATGATTGTCGCGGTCGCCTTGTTCATCGTGGTCGCGTGTTCAATGCACAACGTGAGATCGTTTTTTCCAGTACTTCGGAGTTCTTTTCCGACTACCTCAAACTTTGCAAACGGTCCTTCTTCGCCGTTGACGCTCACAAGGAAGTCGCCGTCAGAAATGCTAACGACGCCATTGTTTGGCCCGAACATGTCAAGCCACTCCGCTTGACGTTCCAGGCTGGACTTGAGGTCAGCAATCATTACGTCAAAGTTGATGCCGTCAGTCGTGTTGTTGTTTGTTGCGTTGTTCATTGTTGGCCCCTTTCAAGAGCAGTGTTTGACTTTATACGTCCCATTATAACTGTATTCGACCTTCTTGCAACCTTTAGACCAGTCTATCTGGATATTATCTCACCTTTTTTGCACACCTTATATAAAGGAAGGAGCCTCCTTGAGCCGCATTTGGCCCTGAGAGGCTCCGTTCCCCCACCTTAGCACCTAAAGTCCCTCAGACGGCCTCCTAGCGGCTCCTAAATGAGTCCCAAGAGCATTCGATGATCCCACCTGTCTCGTCTGCCCTCGAGATAATGCTAGGGCCAATCTTGTCCTTCAGTGCTGCTCCACGGTCGTTCGTAATCAGGATCGTATCCAGCTTCGCCCCGTATCGGGCATCAACGATCTGATTCAACACCCGATCTTCCCACTCAGACCCACCCCTGTCGTGCATCTCATCCAGAACAAGCAGCCTGGGCAAACTCTCTGCATCCCATCGACCCCTTCCAGACAACTCGTTGATGATCTGACTCTCGCTGCCCTCGTTGTTGAACGTCGCCTTGATGACCATGTACAGGTCTGCAACCCTCATATACCTGGAGCAAGCAAGCTCGAGCGAGTACAGCCGACCCAAGCACGTTGCCATCTGAGTCTTCCCCGTTCCCCTTGAACCAGTCAGCAGAAACAGAGATCCGCTACCAAGCCTTCCCTTCAGATAGTTGTACGTCGCTGACCAGGCGGAATCATCCCCGCCAGAGTCGTGAACATCCTTAGCGGACTCTCGGTGCAAGGTCGGGAACCCTGACCGAATCCATAGGCCGCTGCAACGCTTCGCCTCTTCATCGGTGTACGTCGATGACTTTCCCAATTCCAGTTTCTTCATGCTCGGTAATACGCTTTTGATCTCCATGATTCGACCCCTTCGTGTCGTTGGCTCGATTAAGCCATGATGTAATGAACCTCGGCAATCCCTTTCTCGTCTTCCGGTTCGATGGGTTGGATACTAGCCACTGGTGCATCTTCCTCAACTCACCGCCAACGTCGGCATACGGGTAAGCCTCAGACCAACCCGCCTTCTGCTCGTCAGTGATGTGAAGAAAGCCCTCAGCTTCGTCCCAATCCAACACCTGCTTCTTAGTAGTATTTTCTCTTTTTACTTTTACCTTTTTACTTTTAGCATTGCCATCGCATTGCGGTCGCATGTTTTCCTTGTTCCAGCGTGCTTCAGCCCCCTTTTTACCAGCCTCCGACCTTTGAGCCAAAGTCTCACTGATTCCGGCGTGATCTCGAGCCATCCGCTCTTGAACCCACTCGCCACCGGGACACGATGGGTTGTAAGTGAACGGGAGCAGAACCTTGTCCTTGATCTGATTCCACCTGAGCGGCGACAGTCTCGTCCAGGCGGCAAGGTACTCGTCGTTATCTGGAACTGCTCCTGGTCTGTCTTGCTGCCACGCTCGACAAAGCAGTAGAATGTACGCCCCGACCTCTTCGGTAGACATCAAGGCAACCTTGTCGTCCGCCAAGAAGTCAGCGATGTTAAACGGTATGTACGGCAAATTTGACGGCATGAATTCTTCTCCGCAACGTCCCTCTCGCTCCAACCACGGGGGACGTTGTGTTTTACAGACAAGGCCACCACAACGACATGGCGGAACCCTTCACGGAACACTTCCTTTTCCCCTGCTTGTAAATCATGCCATCCCGTGCCAGATCGCTCAACCTCCGCTGACACTCAACATGAGATAAATCGGAAATCTCGGAAAGCTCACCAGCCGTCTTGCCTGGTCTGGATGTCACTGATCGAATCACACGTTCACGGTGGGATTCCAACTTTCCGCTTTCGGCAAACTTCTTGAACGCCTGGGCGGATGTATCCGGGTTTTGGTTCCGACAGTTTAAGCCCGTAGGCTCAACTGGCCTAATTGGTTGAATCCTCATCAACTACCCCTTTCCGGCTGTTGATCCATTCCTTAATCACATCTTCGTCCCAACGTAGGGTACGACTGTTGATTTTAACTGGTGGCGGTATTGTCCCGTCCGCGATCCAATTTCGTACCGTCTTGGGTTTTACCCCAAGCATGTCGGACACATCAGAGACTTTTAGCATTGTTGTATTTGCCATGCGATGTGCTTTCTTAGAACGGGATTTCTGATTCATTTACCTTGACGGGTGCGGGTGATGATTTGGATTTAGTCTTAGACCCACCTGATCCTTCTGAACCAAGCAGCTGCAAACCAAAGACACGAACAACAGGCTTCGACCTGGAGTTGCCTTCTTTGTCTTCCCACCTGTCAATTCGGATTGATCCGTTAATCGCCACTTGCTTACCCTTTTGGCAATACTTATCAATGATAGTTGCGGTGTGTCCCCACGCTTCACAGTCAAAGTATGAAACCTGATCTTCTCCGCTGACGTATTGATTGTTGGCAAGCGAGAACTTCGCCAACGCCGTATCGCCTGAGTTTGTGTTGATGTTCTTTACTTCCGGGTCGCGTGTAAATCGACCGACAAGTGTAATTGTACTGAGATCGTTAGCCATAGATTTATTCCTTGCCGTCCAGGCGGTCTATTGATGATGTAAGAAAGTCAATCATAGAATCGTTATCTGCCTTTTTCGTTCGTTCTTCTCCAAGAAGCAAGGCGTCTGTAAAGGTGTGCTTCCCAGGCCAGCCGGAATGCGAAGCCAACTTCTCGGCAAGCTTCATAACCTCGTTTGAATAGATGCCTTTAACTTCAGTCTTCTTTGCCGACTTCCTGTTTTCCCTTGTTGTAGTCGGGCTTGTACCTGTGTCATCTCTTGAGCAAACTTCTTCGTCCACTCGAGGAATGAGAAGAAGACCGCGAAGGAAGTAACTAAGAAGAGTCGTTCCGCTTCCAAGTGCGGCTTTGTCTTCTGGCCTTCCCTTGCCTGGGCATGACGGAAGATCCCTTTTCATCTTTCTTGACTCTCCTGATTCGGGATGCTCCACAACAAACACGGTGTCTACCAACATCAGACCAGAACCGTCTACCTTGGTCTGCTGCTCTTCTTCGTAAACAATAAGTCCGTTGTCATTTAGTACCGCACTTGCTTCCTGAATCATGTGTTCAGCTGATGTGTAATCAAACTTCTGGTAATCGTTTGTGCTGTCTTTGGAGACGCTAACGATATCGCGTTGTGCCTGGAGCAATGACATGCCCCATGTTGTCTTACTCTTGGTTGTCTTTTTCTCAGTCATTTGCTTACCCCTTCAAGGTAAAGATGCGTTTGGTTTACTGGTAGGTCCGCATCCATGCGCCTACCAGTTGCTTCAAGTCTGGGAGTCAGACTATCCGCTAGGCGAATCAATTATCATAACTACTACGCCGCCTGTGGTCGTCGTAGTCATCTTTTTCTGTTTCATAAGAATCTTCGCTAACTTCAGACAAGTCGATTTTAGAACTATCAAAAATGTTCTGAGCCTCCTTGCCACGAAGTTCTATGTTTGGATATTCCTTGTCACCGTCTGTAACGTCAGTCAAGAGAACATAAAATTCAGACGGCTCATAATCGTTTCCGCTGTATGGCGCGGCTGATGTTACTTCAACATTGAAGACAAATTCAGCTTCGGCAAACAACTTCTTGCCCTGGTGTTCAAACTCGACGTACTCCACTTTCTTTGTTGCTGTCACTTCCACGAACGTACCCCTTCTTGATAATGCTTTCGATGTACAACATCGCATCAACCGGAAGACCGCACCCAGGCGGAGTAGTTTTCTTCAGGTGATCGCGTATCCAAATAAGTCCGGCAATCGTACCGGGAGTCGGTCTGCTTTCCATTTACCAATCCTGATGGGGGAAGTCTGAATCTGGCGGTGCTGGTCTCCCCAGAAACGAAAGCACCAACCACAAGCCCTTAAAGATGTCGATAATGATTCTCACAACAATCCCTTTCAACAGAGAGCTGTCCTGGCCACCTCGTAACCAACGATGATTAGATATCTAGGCCAGAAAAGTAAACATATCATGAAGGCCAATATAGGTCAAACAAAGCCCACTTGTCCACAAAAAGACGAAAATCGTATATTTTGGGTCTTTTTAGGGTTTACTTGACCCACAAGGAAAGAAAAGCCGATATTATCTATGTAGTCAATAACGCTCTTGAAAGGGGCCAACAATGAACAACGAAATCAAGAACTTCATCGCTGAGAACAACATCGAACTGAAGAAGGTCAACGTCCTAGCAGGGCCGATTCACGAAGGCCACGCATACAACGCCGAAGTGTGGCACGACGGTATGCGAATCGCTCACATCAGCGATGACGGCAACGGCGGGATGTTGATGATTGATGACCACGGTCACGAGGTTGAGTATGGCAAACTGGAAGACAAATTGCAGGATGCTAAAATTGTGTGGTTCACTTCAGGCCGTGACGGCAGCGATGTGATGGTTGACATGGAAGGCTTGTTTGGCGAAATGTTCGACGAACACATGGTTGCAAAGGAATGGAAGGCCAAGACCCGAACCAAGGTCTTTGTTCAAACCGATGACTGCGGCGATGGCGAATACTACATCTACAAGCGGCAGTTCAAAGTCAGCGACAAGGCGAACAATGGCCGTTGGGAAATCGGTCTGATGCAATCCGTTCAAGAACAATTCGGTGCAGACAATATCAAAGACATTAAAGGCATTCGCACCTTGGAATGGACTTCGTTCAGGACAGCAGCCAAGGCGACTGCATGATGACATCTATTTCGCGCTGACTCGTTGTCGGCGTTCTTCCCCACGCTCCGCTTTGCTTTGGCATGTAAGACGGGGCTTTATCTATGCGCCCATCAAAGCACGTCGGCAAGCCACAGTTCGTCCGTTAGGATCTCTTGGCTACCCCACGCCTCCGGCTCACCGTCAATCAACCACTCGTTCCTTGCGTACTGCTTCACATGGATCATCTCATGCACCACGGTCATCACGAAGTTTCGGAGGCTCTGGTTGTTGGCTACGACGATCTGGAAGGCACGGTTGGAGTCGGCCACCGGCCTGCACCAGCCGCAACAATCGTCCAACGGCTTGATGACCACAGCCACCTTCAGGGTGTGCAGGGTGTTCAGCCCCAGGCGGCTCATGCACCAGGCCACAGACTTCTTGACGTATTCGCGTTCGTGTGACTTGCCGCCCCGAATCGTGACATTCTTCATAGCTACACCTGGAGCTGTGCTAGATGTTGACCGGACGCACCGGGATGATTTCCATGATGGTCTTGCGAGGTATGCAGTTCACATCGCCAACAAGTTCTTCGTCCGTGTCGTAGGTGCTGGCAATCGTGATGTATTCAGGGGTTTCTTTGACAATCCAGCCAACCGACATCATTACAGCAGGCTTCATTTCCAAGGCATCATCCAGCGACATCCACGGTTCTGATTGACTGGTGATGTCAAGCCACTTGAACAACTTGGGATCTTTGCATGAGTCGTTACTTTTAAACCTGTCATTGGTCACGAATCACCGTCCTGGCACTCCAGCATTTCCCGTTCATCCGCCCCACTCGTCCAAGCTTGGCTTCTCCAATAACCACGCCACAGTTCCATTGGTTCTGATCTTTCCGCTGCATGTAGGGGACTTCCATGCCCATCGGTCCCGCCGTCCCCGCATTGGCGTACCAGTACGGAAGAAGCACGTTTGCACTCCGCTTGCACTGGGTAACGTGTTTCGGCCTGTGGGTGTGACCCCTGACCATCAACCTGTGGGCATTGCCACCCAAGGCGTAAGCAACCTGAAGCCCCTCGAGTTCGTCAGAGTTGCTACCGGCATCAAACCCGTGAAAGAACACCGCCTGGCCAAGCTCATAGCACCCCTTGCGATCATGGATAGATGGCTTCTGGTACGGAACCTGTCTCCACTTGCGATACACCTTGCCATGCTCGGCATGGGCGTTCCAGTCACACAATGACCTTAGATCAGATTGAATCCGCCTAGCGTCCGCTACCAGGATGTTGGAATCGTGATTACCCAAGCACCAGATAAGGTCACAGTTTTTTGGAAGCTCTCGCCTAATCGCCTCAAGATAGTCAGCTCCATCACGAAACTCGTCCTCGAGGGTATGCTCGATGTTGTCATCTCTTGGGTGAACCGACGCCGCCTGGGCATCCAACAGGTCGCCCAACATCACAAATGATTGTAATGGTCCGTTGTGCTTCTGATCATCCGTCAGGGTGCTAAGTATGAAATCCAGCGACCTAAAACGTTCTTTAGAAGCTGGGCCAACGTGAGCGCACGATATGGCCGCGAATCTTGCTGTATCTGGCATCTGCGTATCCCTGCATCACCAATGACCTTTCGGGCAAGACTCACCTTCTATTGTTACCTTGGACGCCAAGAAACAACCACACCCACCCCGCTCCTCGTCACACACTCCGAAGTTGTAAATACCTTCAGGGCAATTCAAACAGATAGATTTCCGTTTGTCAACCACCTCTAAGCTTGCCTGGTCAATGCCCAGTTCAGATTTGAGCAGCCCTGGAACGCCTTTGGCGAGTCGTTTAAGCATGCCCGCTTTCTTCTGCTTTGCTTTTTCTGCACACGATGAGCAACCCCCTTGAGATTCTGGGTCACTTTGCAACGCTTTTTTTTCCTGAAGATAATCGTGCTGTTTGGTGTTTGCAGGAATTTGATCTTTGAAGATAACGTCGTTCATGCCTGGGTTTGGACCCGTCACATTCTTAGGCATCCCATCAAACTGTTTGAAAGACACAGACGGATTTTCTAAATCAACTACAGGAACCTGCTCAATCGGGTTGTATTTTTCCGACACATATACAAGTTGCATATCTTTATCGAGCAATACCTCAACACAATTCAAGTTTGTGCAACAAGTATGAACTGAAGTGTTAGATTGATTTTTTGGAAGTTCTGAACGACTGTTAAGTGTTGCCATTATTTGTTTTTCTTATTAGAAGTTGGGGAACAGTCTTATTCCAGTGCATTTAAACACCTTGCCGTAACAATGTTCATAATAACAAGGTGTGTTAGGAGGGAAGTTATCGTTTTCTTCTGGTTCCCGACATATTTCACACTTCCCGCCACATCTACCAGCTTCGTGTTCAAAGTGTATGTTTTCTGCCATTGGTTCCATTTGGCAACTTAGTCCGCCTGGACAATGTACGCATTGAGTGCCACCAAGATGAGCAGGACAAGTACCAAGTTCATACCTCATTTTTAATAGATGGCCACAAGCTCCATACGGTCCTTGTTGACACTTTTGATAACTTCCATCACCAGGCCACCAGCCGCAACAATGACCTGTGTCACTAATACCATTGCCTTCACACCATTCATCTCCGTGTATAAGTTCAGGGCAACATGACCCACACGGACCCTTTTCAAACGGATAACAAAAGTATGAAGTGCCATCATCTTCTTCATGACAAGGAAATGTTGCACCTTGAACACCTTGACCGCATGCGTCACAAGCGTCTGTAGATTTGCAAAACAATGGGTCACAATCTTCATCTTCTCCTATTGTGCAATCTGCTCCTCCGTTTTGACAATGACAAAGACCACCACCCCCAAATCCAGTACAGCCGTCTCCGCACCCAGCTTTGTGATACAGCGTCCCTGGTGGGTCTGCGTCCAATTCACAACCTTGACATTGGCCAAATGCGGATCGAGATAACTCAACAGAAACTTCTAGCTCGTTAATCGTTTTACTTCCTACCCACCTGTCGTTTTCTCTGCGTACAAACAAAGAAAAACTTTGACCACATTCTGGGCCTACTTCTTGCCAAGGACTTCCAACACACACAATTGTAAATGAGATAATCCCATATTGCCTTACGCTTGGAATCCAACCAACGCCAGGCTGATATTCGCAATAACAATCTCGACAAGTTTTGCGGCATTCAAGCTCTGGGGGTTCTACATATTCTTTACATCTGCCATCATTACATCCGTCATATTCTACGCCGCATGGTGGGTCACCTAAAAACAAGACAGGGTATTTAGGCTGACTGTTTCCAAACGCTGGATTTACTTTGTACAAGCCGCCAGATTTGTTGTAGCAGCATGTGCCTCGCTTTATTGTGTCTGGCATGCAACGCTGCGTGTACCCACCTGGACAACCATTTGGGCAACAAAAGTACGGAGATTCAGAATTATCCTCTTCTTCATCCGCTCCGCATTTACACAAAACAGACCAAGCAGGTCTATAAGACTGACACTCTTGAAAGTTGTCAGAACAAGCAATGTAATCTTGATACCAACAAACCTGTTTGCAACAATCAACACAAAGCTCGCTTACTTTGTTGCCTGGTGTATTCCAGTAACCACACTCATACCGACAGTTAGGATTGTTTTGCGGATCACACCCGTTGTTTTTTTCGTCAATAATTCTAGGCAAGCCCGATGTTGTAGAGCTACCTCTTGCCCATCCGCATTGATACCCGCAATATGGAGTTCCCAAAGGTTGACGAACAACGACTTGACCTAACGGAGACGAAGTGCCGTTTGGGTTGTCTGGATCTTCCGGTATTTGAATATCGGTTTTTCCGCTGTAACAACCAGACCCATTATGACCTTCTCCATCCCAAAAACGCACCCTAAACCACCAGTCAGTAGGTTCAAAATCGCACTCTCTTCTTAGCCTGTCAAACTCATTGAACTGTCTTGTGCATATAGATATGTACTTTGGCATATCTTCCATGCAAGGAGGGTCATCGTTTGGATCGTCACTTATGGAACAATGCCGAAAGTTATAGTATCGACAAGGTTCAGTGCAGCAATCGCACACTATCGAAAGATCAGCAGCTTCAGCAAGAACGTATTGTTTGTTTCTAACAACGTAAGAAGTAACTTGTGCTTCTTCGTCTCTTCTTGCTAGTTGTTTTCTTTCTTCTCCACTCGCCACTTGATTACCCCTCGTAGTTCCACCCTACGGATTCAATCTCGTCACATGCCGAAGCACGGGAAGACGCTTTTCCGTCCCAGGCAACCGAATTGATTTGTTCCTCGAGTCCATTGCAATAATCTCGAACTGAATTGATCTTTGCCAAGAGAGATGTTTTTTCTGCCCCCTTGATAATGCCCATTGCAATGTTTCGTTGCTTGAACTCTGGAACAACTTCTTCGATGTGCCTGGCCGCTCGCTTACGAATACGAGACAGACGATAAGTACGGACAGCTTCAACCTCGCGCTCATCAATAATCTCGATGATCGATCCATCCTGGCTACACCTCATTGTTGATTTGTAGTTGCTCATGCTGACGTAAACCTTATTCCGATTCTTGGGATATAACCAGCAGTCATTTTGCTATTAGCATTTGCGCTTGTTGGAAGATCAGAAGTTGAGTTGGTTTCCAGGTAACAACCAAAGTCGGCGTTAAATGTGGAGAGCGGTTGTGAATAGAAAGATTTGCTGTTGTTTACCGCGCCTGAGTACGAATGCTCAATGTCGATTGCCCCAGATGCAATGTGAGACCCCATCCAATACCAACCTGCTGTGAGGGTAGGAGCCGATACAAATGCCACAGATGAATCGCCTGTTCCATTTCCAGTAATCGCCCCTTCAGTTGCCGCTATTTTGGATGACGGCAAACCATTTACGTTTGTGTACATGGCAACCTTCAAGCTTCCAGTGTTTCCAGCATCGTCGCCATTAATCCCATACTGGGCAATAGCAATCGTGTAAGGGATGTACCACAACTGGTAGGCCGTTGCTCCGTTGTGAGCAATACCGGCATCATTCCCAGTCGTTGTGTATCCAAGGTAAAACCCATCAGTTGTTTGATCGGTCCTGAAGCCTGGGTGACCCAACTGGTTGCTGTCAATAGTTGTAACAGAGTTAGTCTTTAACCTTCCGCTGCTGTCGTAGACTCTTACGCTCATCAATAAACCTCCCTGGCTATTACTGTCATCCACTGCAATTCGCTGGTGGTGACGGTTGCTGACAGATAGCCTATCAACTTTTGATGTGCTTGAAGCACGCAAACAACTCCGTCTGCTTGCATGTATTCAGATGAAGCCAACTCTATGTCATTCATAATGTTGAGATATTCATCGTCTTCGTTCGTTTTTGTCGCGTCTTGAATGCGTATTTTGGGAGTAGCGGTTTCTGTGTCAGAATTTATGACTCTTAACATCGTCACAATCGTTAGACCACTGATCGGAGCAGGAACCAGCTCGATTTCTTCAGTCCCTTCAAAAAGACCTTTATGGGAGTTTGTGTAAACAGGCATTGTTAATATCCGTGCATTCGAGAAATGTAACTACCAAAGAATCCCATGTCTGATCCTGCTGCTCGACCATCGCCTGGCGGAGTTGCGCTGCATTGTACAACACTTGGATGCTCCCAAACAAACAAGACGTATTCTGGTTCTTTTGGATTAGAACCTCGTCTTCGGCTACTTCTTTGATTTGCCGATCTTTGCGTGCCTGGGCTTACAGGATACGATTGAGAAAGACCACTGTTTACCGTTGACGATATCGGGCCAAACATTTGTGCCATTACTTGTAACTGGTCAACCGAAGAATCTGAATAAGGCAAACTTGCAGAATCAATGTCTGTCGGGACCATTGGGGGGGGAATAGGCTCAGATGTTTGATCGCTGTATACAACGTCTGGATGAATACCAGAACCAGATTTTCCCAAACCCTCCAACCCACCTGGTGGTATGACTCCAATAATGCAGACTTGCCCTACTTGGGCTGCAACAATGTCAACCATCAAAGGGTCGTGCATTCTTTCCGGCTCGTAGTTGTTTATGACATCTGCTGTCAACTCTGAATTGTTGTAAGCAGCTGCTGAATATCCAACAATGTCCCAACCTTGGTCGGGACCAAACACTTCGGTTATCTCGCCCAAGTACAAATCTATTTGTGAAGCAACGCTTTTTCTTCCTTCAATCAAAACCCCACCGGAGTTTTGGTAAAAGGTTCTAGCATCGCCTACAGAATGAATATCTGATTGTTTAAGCGGCTTGTTGTCAACAAAACCAAACAAAGGATGATGGTAATCACCTTTGATTGTAGTTTTAGGTCCGTTCAATCCAATAGACCACACTACTTCTTGCGCTCCAGCCCAAAGAACCAAGAAATCGTCGTAAGTTGGACTTCCTAAAATGCCTCGTATCTCAAGATCGCAAGCTCCGCAACTAAACCTTGAATAGTAAATGCTAGAAATGTCATTAGCTATATTGTCTAGTTGTGATCCGTTTAGCAACGTGTATTGTTCTTGACCGTCTTCGTCTTCACCTTTACGAAACCTGGCCCACTTGTGCGAGTAAACAGATTTAGTCATTGGGATCGGGCTATGCAATCCTCCTCGACCAGTCATTTTTTCATACGAACGCCATCTGTCAGTAGTAAAGTTGTAAGGCCCAACATCTTCAAAATCTATGCCTTGCTCATCGGCGTCCATGAAATTCATATCTTTTTGATACTTGTTGTCTTCAACTGCAACAGGAAAGTGAACTTCTACTTTTGTGGGGATTTCGTTAATTGCTAGTTCTGCGCTTGTCGTTCCAAATCCTTGAAGATTGTTGCCGTTGAACTCTGCTTTGAATCCACCAGTAATCAACGCGGCATCTAGTCCAGAGCTGAATGCGTAAGAAGCTTTCAACGATCCATTCTTAATGAGTTGGATTTGATACCGTTTCCCAGATTCAGCAACGTCAATGTTAGGAAGTGCAACAAGAACACATCCGTATGCCTGGAGAATGTAATCAATGACTTCTCCGAGGGGTTGTCCTGTAAAATGATACTCGCCTAAGAGACCGCTTCCTTCAATCAAATTCAAGCCTGCCCACAGCTCTTCGTTAAATCCAAGAGCTAGGTTTTTCCATTCAATTATGTGTCTTAGAACTTCTGAACCTGACCAGGATGACACGTTTTCTGTTTGTGAATACGTTGAAGTTTGAGCAAGAAGATCAACCCTGTCTTTTGGTTTTGTAATGTTGATTCCATATTTCAACACATCGGGTCGAACATCTTCTTCTCCTTCTTGAGTATTTGTTTTACCTGAATTTACGCTGTCGATATTCCAGTAGTATCTCTCGTCAACCAATTCAATTACATACAACTCAAGTACGCCGTTGTCAGATGGATACAAAGGCGTAGGAGTCATCATAAACATTTGAAACTCAAGGCCATCAAACGAAAACAAAACCTTATTTTCGCCTGCTGCTGGATTCAACGCCGTCAAAGTTCTTTCGTGTACGACGAACCTGGCGACAGCATGATTGCTTGCTCCAATAGGCCAAAACACTTCATTGATTCCTGAAGTGTCTACTTTGTTGTTATTTAACAACTGGACAACCTCGGGAGTCATCGAGACAACAGAGTTTATATTGTCTTCAAGTGAAGAAAACTTGATTTCTGAAAAGCCAGTTGTCACAGGTTAAACCTTGTTATTAATCTTCGCCATACAGTTTAGGCGAGTTTCCAAGTTTGTATTCTTTACTCGATTGTTCGCCAACGTTTTCACCAGACAAAAGCGTACGATTCAACGAGCCTGTGGTTTCGTCCAAACCGCCTTCTACTCTTGGATCTACAGGCATTTGAATCGTTCCACCTTGCGGCCACCATGCTTTCATTTCTACAGTTCCCCACCCTGGCAAGTTGAAAGAAGAAGCGTAGAAACCTGTTGATGCAGTCGTGCCGTTATCAAGAAGCTGCACAACTCGTCTATATGAAGCCAAATAGTTTCTGTTGTTATTTGCGTCCACTTCGCCACGATTTACATTGAAGTTTTCTTCAAGAGTGACTCCGTTTTCAGGTTTAGAAAGCATAAATCGTTTAGGTGGCAAACCAACCCTGGAAAACTTGTATTCAGAAACAATCTTTACGGTGGGCTTGCTTATTTGAAACGGCACGTCGTGTGCAGTCATGCTTTGACCTGGCATAACAATTACATTCGTATCCATTTCAATGTGTTCGTCAGCAGATACTAGAACGTATGGGTTTTTGGAATGTTCTGTTTCGTCGATAGGTGCGTTTATATGCTCTCCGTCAGTCGCCTCAACAATAGCGTCAGACACCGTTTCGTCGTCTGCAACTAATGCAACGTCATCGCCATTCCACTCATTTGCGGTTCGCCAAGTTGCTTGCGGAAATGCTCGTTCATTGGCCCAAGCTGAGTTGTTATCTGGATCAAAAGGCAAGAATAGTTGTCTTTTGACAGAAGAAATCATTTGCGAACCATAAGCATTTGGACGTTCTGCCAAACCCAACCCGTCTTTAGAGAAAAACGGGTCCATTAAGTTGAACCCTGTTCCCTGTCCTGCTCCACCAGTTGTTCCGAATGGAGATGTGGTCTGCATGCCTTGAGCAATAATCTGAAGCTTGATTTTCTTCTTAGTAAATATGTCTTCTTCGCCAACAGTAATAGACATGATCCTATCTGGTGTCTTTCCTGTTTCGCCTCCGCCTGGGTCCATTACTGAGCCAAAGAATATGCGTGATGCCGCAATGCGAATAAGGCTGTTTAGCAACTCTCGAGGATCAGAATTCGTGTCGCCTTCTAGTTCCCCAGTGAACACTTTTGTTCCAAGCATTGTCATGCCGCTATCAACAGATCGTTTGTAAACAAATGATCCGCTGCCACGTTTTGCAGGAAATGGCAAAGGTCTTGCGTATTCTTTGAGGGTAATTCTGTACAGAAGCTTGCTTCCAGATGTATCCGTCGCCCATCTCATTGAGTCAACGCGGAAGTTGTCGGGAACTGCTGGCATAACCAGTGTTCTCCACTTATCTGGATTAGTTCCTCTTGTAGTTCCTGTAGAGGCGTTTCTTCCATCGACGTAGTTTCTGGTTCTCAACTGACCGTCAACAACAAGAGTGGTCATTCCCGCTTCGTCAATGGTGTATTCTTGAGTCCAGGTGTGACTAATAACGTCGTATGTCAGACCAGCAGCAGGTGGCTCGTATTTGTGCCAAGTAATCGTGAATGAAACAACGGCGGTTGATGTCCCAACGATTTCTTCAATGGAAAAATCACAAGTCGGCAACCCGTAATCGTCTTCGTCCATTCCGTAATAAGTAACAACGTTGAACTCGCTACCCCCTGTGAACTCGTCTGTTTCGCCCTGCAATCCGTCTGTTTGCGTTGCGCTGTGAATACCGCTTGCAACGTCTGTCGCAACAGTTTCGGAGTCAAGATAGACCTTGACAGCCGTAGATGCGCCTTTCCTCGGATGCGCAGCTAACAATGCACGGGCGTTCAAAACAGCCGATCTAAAATTCGCGTCAGTTGTTTTGGAAATCAATGCCGTGCCTGTAATCACATGCCTGGTTGTTTCGATTGATATGCCGTCATCAGAAAACACTGGAGACGACTTCACGCTTTGGACGTTAACGTGACTCCAATCAAGGTGTTCTGCTGCATCTCCTGCTGAACCAAATCCGTTGTATGTGATTGCCCATTTAGCCATCTTATTTGCCCCAGTTTTGTTGTTCACGTTTAGACAAACGACTAAATCCAGACTGGTTTAGTTCTCTTCCAGACGCCAACGCTCCACGGACTTGAGTGTCGTGCCTCCACATGCCACTGGTCATATGCTCGAGCATTGCCATCATGTTTCCGTTTGCGTCTTGCAGTTGGGCAATCTCTTGCCTTAGCCCTTCTTCGTCGTTTCCGCGTTTGACTTCTGCAATTGCCTCGTCAATCTTCTTTGAGATGCTAATTCCAAGATCACCTACCATGCCGACCGCAGGGCCAACACCTGGAATCATAGAAATAATCTTTACCAACCAACCACCTGCCCAAATAAAGTCGCTTGCTAGTTGAAGTACAGCAACCGTGCATAGCCTGGCGGCTTTCGCCAAACCATCTACACCGCCAAACGCGTCAACCAAAGGTTTAATCAGTTTTTCCATTGTCTTGAAGAAGACTTCAAGCACGGTAATCTTGATTGCTCCAAACACTGTATCAAGTGCATTCTTGACGTTGGCAAACCCTTCCCTTGCCTTTGTCATCTCGAGCAGCATCGGACCCAGTGCTTTGGCCTTTTCCATTTGCCTGTTAAAATCGCCGATGGCAGTGATCGCGGATGCCATTGCAGCCTGTCCGCTCAATGCTGCAAGCTGGGAAATCAGTTGTTGAGTCTCAGAATCCCAACGCTGCATTGTTGCAAAAAACTTCTTTATTGCATTTACAACTGTGTCAAACGCTTTTTTGGCTGCGAAAAGACCAACAGTAGCAACGCCCAAACCCGCCGCAAACTTGCCCATTTTGCCCATGGGAGCAGGTGCGACTCCACCTTCGCCGCCTTCTCTTCCTCCGCCGTCTGTTTGGCCTGGAATAATCGGCGGTATAAACCTGCCACCGCCTTCGCCCTCATTCCCACCTGCACCAGGCAATGGCAACGTCTGGTCATCAGATTGAATTACAACGTCGATTTGTCCAAGGTTTTCAGCCATCAGGCAATCTCATATCCAAACTTGTAGGTATCGGCCATGTAGCACCACCCTGGCTGCTCAGGAGACTCAAACAACCTGCTGCCACGCTCAAACGTAATTGGAATCGAAGCTTTGTTACTGCCATCGTAAGACAATATGTGATTGACCAGACCAGAACGGATTTCGGTCATCAACTTAAGAACGCCATAAGTCAGATTGGCAAACTTCTCCGTAGACCTGTTTCCTTGATCCAAGTACAAACGGCTCCACACAGCCACCTCAAACTCCTCCTGGATCAGGTAGTAGCCCGCCTGGGGAGTTACAGCAGTCGGAACGCCCGGAACGATCTGGATGTATTGATCGTCCTCCTGAGTAAACACAGGCTCGTGTGAGATGTAGATGAAATCATCGTGAACCAGGCTGACAACTGCCTTGGCTTTCGTCAAGAGAGCTTGATACATCTTGTCAGGCGTTGTACTCATTAGGCGATCAGACTATCTGCGATGGTTTCGCTACCGCTAGTGTGTTCTGGAAGCTGTTTGCCACGACCGTGCATATCGAAGAACTTGTCAAAGTTTTCCTGCATGGTCCCAGTGCTGCTCTTAGCAACCGCAATAACAAACTGATCGTCTTTGACGAAATCAGTAGCCCCGCGAAGGATTGACACATATGGTCCGCCTCTGCCAACTTGCAACGGTTTTGCCACGCACAACTGGTCAATGTAAGCGTTTTTGGTGTTTGTCATTGCAGTAGTAAGCTCGAGAGTGAGCTGGTAAGGACCGTTAGTAGTCAATGCTTCAGGAGTCTTGAAGAACGTAGAAGACGTAACCCATTGGCTGTCCGCTGCTGCACCCAAACTAATAGTTGAAGAAGCGGTAAGTCCGTTGTTAGTTACTTCTGTTCCGCCTGCATCTTCAATACTGATCTTGAGAACGCCAGCAGCAACGCCAGAATCAAGGTAATACTTGTACGTCAAAATGTACACGGTATCCGGCAAAAGTTTTCCGGCGGTTCCACCAGCAGTATTCAATGATTGAGTCAACTTAGTCAAGTTTGACCCATCTCCTGTAATCTGCAAGCTTGCGTCGCCTTGGAAAATCTTAGCGGATGTTGTGTTCTTAGAAACGTGAGTCCCCGCCGTCCCTGTAGCAATAGTCCAGTTGGAAGGCGTGTTTGTGCTAAACGAATTGAATGCAGAGTTAGTAAGCAGGTTTTTGCTTGTTTGAGAAGAGGCGTCTACCGAAGGATCTGTAACAACTATGGTATGGCTTGCCCCTGATCCGCCTGGCCAATCTGGGTCTCGAATATCCGTAATTGGCATTTCGCCCCTGATGGAAAAGGTTTCTCGTCCAGCAGTGCCAGAAACTTGAGAATCCTTAGTGCAAGTGATGACCAGGGACTCAGCTCGAATGTTTGCGGTTCTTTTGCTCAACGCTGTTGTTGATGCAAGGATAGTACCGTTTCCGGTGTTGCCTGAATGAGCCGCATCGGGCGCGCCGTAGGAGGAAGCATTGATTGAAGCACTAGCGTCTTCCATCTGCTTAATCAAACGGTCCAACGCTGAATTGATGTCTTTTGACGGCAACGGGTCATCATCGTCCACCATTTCAATCAATGTCTTATGTGCTACAGAGCGGATATTTGAATACACCGCTGCCATAGACAACTGGGCTTGTTTCTTGATCCCAGTCAACGCCAGGGCATGGTCGTTGTCGCCCACATCAAACTCGTTTAGAGCATCTTGGATTTCGGTTGCGATTGTGCCTTGTGCGGTTTTGATCTGCACCGCAACTTGGAACAACTTACCCAATCTGGTAAACAGGCCATTTGACCCGGTTAGTGTGACTGCCATTACATGCTCCTAGACGCGCTTGCGTTCTTACTTCTGATTATCTGCAATTCTGCTGATTGCAGTTGTTTGTCTGATGCCCCTGCTGCCTGGAGAACAGATAAATACGATTCGCCGTCCAATGCCGCACCAATGCCCTGTGCGGACATAAGTATCTCGGAAGCGTTTATCTTGTTCATACATGCGAGCAGTCCAATGTTTACTTCGCCCTCAGATAAGCCTCTCACCTTTGGCTTGTAACCATACGTTCGGACGAACTTAGCGTATGGCAGTGTCAGTTTCCCAGTTGTTCCATCCTCATGATTGCTTTAGAGGCAACTGCAAACAACTCGTATTTGGTCACCTCATCCAGGCTATCGCCTTCGGGTGTCCAAGAAATGTCTCTCATAATCTCGTCTATTTGCGAGATAGTGGGATTCTCGCCCTCTTGAAGTCCGGCTTCCATAATCTTTCCAGACAACTCAAAGGCGTCCACATACACCGTGCATTTGTCTTTGACCTGAACCTCAAAGGTATGGTCATCGTTCTCCGTGTTAATGATTGGCATCAGCCACCTCCTTCAAAGGTTTATGAATTACGATTCAACGAACAGAATACCATTTGAATTCCTGACGGCTTTGAATGACACGATCAGCTTCTTCGGGGCATTCCCCCAGTTCGTCTCTTGAATCGAGTCAACGTAGCACTTTAGGAATTGATAAGAAGTACCAGTAAACCCAGTGCTACTTGTCGCAAGAACTCTTACTTGGAAATTCTGCACATGAGTAAAAGTTGCATTGAACTGGTCTTGTCCGATTGTTCCCAGAGTGCCAGTACCGTTTGAGTGCATGGTTGTTCTGAGATTATCAACGATGGCTTCATCCCATTTAATGAGAGTTGCCGAGATCGTAGCAATAGTGCCCTGGTAGATCATGGCCGCCGGTTCTCGGCCTTTTTCAGACGAGAAATACGGGTCCATTAGTTCTTCATAACTAATGCTAATCAGGTCACTGTTGTCTGTGATTCCAAGCTCAGCCGTAATTGCGCTTACACTTGTTTCTACTGCTTGTGCCAAACATAGTTTTGTAGGTCCAGCGATATTGATTGCGGTTGCCATGGTGTTTCTACCTTATCTTGTTTGCTATTGCATCACCAATTGCACGTTTCAACTCTTGAACGTCTTCTGGTGGAAGGTTAAAAATCTTGCGTTGCGGAACGGTCACGCCATTCCATGCCATAAAGTAATCCTTGCCTTCCACCAGTCCTTCTTCAGCCGGGTCATTGCCCTTCTGATGAATCCTCCTGGCTTTCAGTGTCAAGGGAATGAAGTTCGGCCCCTCGGTCTTGTAACCGTACTGGTGGTAAACACCGTATCCAGCACCGTCCTTGAGTGACATCGTAAACTTGTCTGAGCTTGAAACGACTTCACCATGCAGCCCGGCCATAAGTTGACCGTTGTCCTGCAACGGGTTGCCTCCAGACCTGTAGTGACCTGAAACCTTGTTTGCCCACAAGTCAGGATATTGATGCGTCGAATCGCCTTTGTTCTTGATCCGGCGAACGGCCTGGCCTCGAAGAATGCCTTTTAGACCTTCGTGATTGTTCAACGCACCAAGAGCCTTCTTTTTGAGAATGCTCTTCAGCCTGGGAAGCTCGTCGGCTCTGATGCGAATAGTCGCCATTAATACGCTCTATCCTGGCGAGGCGGGAAATACTCAGAATCCGACACCATGTTGATCCGGCCACGGTTGGCGTTGCTTATCAACGAAATAGCAGCCTTGCCAGCCGAAGCTATGGTTCCAAGGTTGAATATACGCTCGCCTTTGCCCAACGCCTCACAGGTCGCTGTAGCCTCGTCAATCATCGCCTGAACGTCCGGAGGAGCTGAAGTAGCCTTACCCCGAAACAAATGCTTTACCGTCAGAGTGGCACACAGCCCCTTCAGGGACCAATCATCTGCTGCGTAAATCGTGTCTAGGTTTTCAGACGTATACCGCTCGCCTCGAAGTGCATAAGACTGGATTTCTCCAGAAGCCTTCTCGATAGCGTTCAAAGCCACCGCGTTTGTTTCGTCGCCAAGCGCAGATGGAGTACCTGAGTAGGAACACAACTGGCCGAGCATGCGAGTATCAAACGATTCTTTCAGTTCTGCGATTGTCACGTACTTGGTTTGTGCCATTTATTACTTCTCCAACCCAAAGCGGGTAGAGGCCATTGCTGACCCCTACCCGCCGTGAAGGGGTGGGCTAATGCCCGATTGTGGAGGTCAGTCCAATCAGTCAACGCAATCTGTCAGGAGGAAGCCAGAGAGCGGAGCCGTGAGAACGATTGCCGAATCATCGACAACGCGACCACGGGTACGCCGGTTCCAGGTGTCATCCATCGTCTCAACCGTCATGTCTTCATAAGCCATGCAAGTAATAGTTGAGAAATCGGGGACGCCTTCCTGGCCCAACAATCCGCCTGGGCGACTGACGAATGCAATGTCATCCTCGAAGATCGAGCTTCGAGCAGTGGTCACACCCTTGCGATTAGTAACCTTAGTGGTCGTGTCAACAACGATGCCACCGATTCCGAAGAAGCTCGAGAGCAATGAATACTCATCAAACTCACCAGCACCCTTAACGAATCCAGCCGCGAAAGGCGAACCGTTGAAGTAGGTGTGGTACTCTTCAGTTTCCGTGATCTGATGAGCGGTGTCTGCGCTCATGATTGCCACGATGTCACTGGGCTTGACGGCTTCGCCGGTGTTGCTAAGGATTCGCTCAACAACGCCGTTGAATGCCTTCTGGATGAAGTAGTTCGTTCCAGAAGAAGCGTCCAGCTTGCCGCCACCAAAGTCAGCATGGTTACAAGCTGAAGTTGCCAGGGCAGGCCAGTTACCTGAAGTGATCAGGGTCGTTGCTGCTCGCATGGAACGAAGACGCATAGCCTTTGAGGCTGCGATTCGTGCGTGTGCTGCAACAATGTCCCAATCAGCATTGGATACCGAACGGTGTCCAAGGGTGAAAGGTTGAGCAAATCTTTCAGTGGTGAAAGATGTGAACTCGTGATCTACCGAACCGCCTTCAGGAGCGTCGTTGCCGTCACGCCAAACGAAGTCGTTTGTGCTTACGAGTCGGCTTGACTCTTCTTCGTCGATTGACAGGAAATATCCCGTACTCTTGGAAACTGGGACCAGCTTGCAATATTGAGTTACTGGGAACGAATTGGGGGAACGGGTGAATTCAACTTGAATCTGCCCCGTCGCCTCTGAAAATGTGGGGACGAATGTGTTTCCGCCACCTGGTGCGACTTCTGCCATTGTTTTATTCCTCTAAATAGTGAAAGGGTCAGATTAGGAAAGTGCTGGTCGGATAGCCTGGGGCATCCACAACATACGAATGATTGCGCCAGATGCTCCAGATTCCAAAGCAACCCCAATGTGGTATTGGAGAGTTGCGCCAGATGTTGCAGCTTCAACAGCCTTGCCATCACCGTCAGTCTTCAGACCGTTGCCGCGAGTTACAGAACCGCCGCATTCAATCAGAAGCACGTTTCCGGTTTGGAGAGAAACCTGATCATTTGCTTCAGCGTGATTTGCTGAGTCAAAGGACTTAGTGTCTCCGCCGACAACGCCCATGCTGAGATTGTTTGCGTTGGATTCGCCGCAAGCGTTGTCCGCGCTTCCGGTTGGTGCAACTGCGCGATAGGGGCGAATGGTCCCTACTGCAACAAGGTTTGGTGTGTGTTGATTAGCCATTAGTTTGTCTCCTGTGTCGGGCTATCAGCCGGACTTCAATTCTTGTTCAAAGACCTGCTGGAACTTATCCGAGTCCAGGTTCTCTTTTGTCATACGGACTACAGCGCGGTCGGATGCCGCTTTACGATCTTCTGATGAATACTCAGATTTGCCGCTGACTCGAGCATTTGTCATATTCAAACGCTTGCCAATCGGGTTCTTCTTGAGGGTTGCACGCCAGAACTTGAGCTTAGCCTCAACGTCCTTAGTAGCGAGCAGTTCATCCATCATGTGATTGCGATGCTCTCGGACTCGGTAGCCAGCAGCTTGCAGTGCGTCCAGTTCCTTAGAGAACTTGGCCTTGCGGAGCTTCATGCCCAGGCCACGCGCTACCTTGCGGTATGCGTTTCGCTGAACTTTGAGCTTCTTAAAACGAGCAATGACTTCTTTGCCATTCTTGGTTCGACGAATCTTCGAGTACATTTCTTTGTCCTCGTCTTCTTCGTCTTCCTCGTCATAATGAGCTTCTTCGGCTTCCTCGTCATAATGGGATTTGCCGGACATCATTTCGTCGTCTTCGTCCTCGTCCATTCCCATCATCATTTCTTCGTCATCTTCGTCATCGCCATTGAGCTGCATTTTGAGCTGCTCCAGGTCTTCACGAAGGGTGTCATTCTCAGCACGAAGCTTGGCGATGAGATCCTTGTCATCACCGTCATGCTCGATCGTCATGCGACCGTCATTTTCTTCAGGCATGTCATGTTCCTTCTTTTCACAGTCCGCCATACCGGGGACAAAAGTGTTAGACCCGCCTGGAGCAACCTCAGAAAAGGTAACAGGACGGGTATACGTTGATTTTTCGCCAGTCTTGGCGAACCGTGTGTCTCGTAGGGGACGGGCTGGCGTTTCCCGGCCAAGCAAAGCAACTTCGCTCATGTGGCCGTCTTTCCAAATCTCAGCAGAACGACGAGGGAAACGGTTGGAGGAAATGTACTCCTCGAAGTCAGACTTCGACATTACAACATCACCAACGATACCAGGCCCGCTGTAATTCTCCCCGTCGCCGGTATTGATGTAGATATCCTTGCGACCAATGTTGACGATATCGCCAAGAGCTTCAGGAGGGCAATCTTTGCCTTCTTCCTGATGAAGCATAACCAGCTTAGGGTTGCTTCCTGCGCTCATGTGAGCTTTGGTGCGAGTAATGATCTTCTCAATAGCCTCATCGTCCAAATCATCCATACCCGAATCATCCGCATCGAAGCCAGGGATGTGGCCTACAAATAGTTCGAGGTCGTGGATCGTGACCTTATCCCCGTTTTCGGATACTTGATGAGACGGATTAGAAATAGTTGCTTCTGCGGCCTGCATTTCAGCGTTCATACTAGATATTTCGTCCTTTGTCACCGTTTTTGTGGAAGGTTCTTACCAGTTTGCGGTCGTTGCCGATTGCTGTCGGTTGTTGCTCATGGCGAACATAAACCGATCTAGCTCGCTCTGTTTGATGCGCCATTGAAGCCCAACCTTGTAACCAGCAAGCACGCCCTTCTTTAAGAGGCGATAAATCGTATCGTCCGACACTCTCATGCGGGACGCGACTTCTTGAAGTGTTAGTTGCTTGTCTTCCATGACTACGCTGCCTGGACGGAGTTTGTGAATCCTGGATCGGGATATTCCCCGCGATCTATGTAGCCCTGGCGATTGCCGTTGTACCGCTCGAGAGCTTTCCAATTGATTTCCCCGTCATCGCCCACCAGGCCAAGGTTTTCCGCCTCGGTCCAAGATACGACACGAACGGTCCCCCTGCAATTGAAGCCGTTAGGGGGAGCCAGCTGCAAGCGGTCGAAATACTCAACCGTATTGATGTATCCATCCATTGCCGCGTGGTGATCTCGAGAACGAGGATCTTGTATTTCTACGATCATTGCAAGGGGTGCAACGCTTTTGACCTCCGGCGACCGCATAGAGGACATATGTCCTTCATTGAAGGCACTTTGCAGGTTTGTACGGTAGATGGTTTCAAGTCGTGCAGCCGTAAGATTTTGCGCGCCCTCAAGCCATGCCCGGCTAATAAACTCTGGCAAGGTCATACGGTCATCTGGCATGACACCGCGCATCGCCTGGGCAATCATGTCTTGCATATTGATCGTAATTGTCTTCTTCTCTTCTTTTGTACCTTTAAGATCAGAAACCCAAAAACCATGCCCTAAAGACTTTGATATCGCATTCGTTTGGGCATCAAGCTTGGCGACCACGCCCATGCGTTCAGCCATGGCAATATCGGCGGCTTGCTGCTTGGCAATAGCAGCGATGTGCGGGACGTTGTGAGCCAGCATCGGAACGCGATCTTCAAACAGGTCAATCGCCTCCTGGAACGGCTCTGGAGCGAACTCCTCGAATCCAACCTCCATCGGCCAATCTTCCTTGGCGTAGGTTTCCTTGGCGTGCGTGATCTTGGGATTGTCGGGGTCAAACTCGCCTGTGTTGCCAATGGATGACTTGATTTGAGTAGGTTTAAATACGGCTATCGTATCTAACGACGATCCTTCAGAACCGCTTTCGGAAAGCCAAATTCCATCAAACCCCATGCCTTTGATTTGCTGTATTACCTCTTCTTGTTCATACGCAACCCAGTTACCACGATTTGCGGCCTCTTCCATCGCTTTAGATTTCCAAGAAATCAAGTCTTTGTGTTTTCTGGGATCAAACGGATTTTGTGCTGACAGATGAACTGGAATTACTCGAATGTCCGCCATGCTTTCAAACTCAAGATAAGAATCAAAGCCATATCTGCTTGTCATTCGTCTTCCTACTTCTTTTCGCATTTCGTCGTACTTTTTTAATCCTTCTTCTGATGAAAGGTCAATGTTTTCAATTCCCAATTCATTAAATATTTCGTCTTCATATGTCCGCATTTCTTTTTTCTTATCGCGGACTTCTTGGGATGGTTCACGCATAAACCCACCCGATCCTTGAATCCAGTTTGAAGCAAATAAAGGATCAACGGAAAAGAAATACATCTCATCCATTCCGGGTCGTGGTTTAAACTCATCAAACGTTTTTTTTGTCCCGTGGTAGACCACCAACGGCTCGCCGTCATCGTCCACCACCTTCGAGTCACCAAACCACGCCTTGAACTCTGGCGTTGAAGTCTTGTGCCGTGATTCGCCTGGTTCAGCCTTACCGTCACCATCGCCAGAACAGGTGTTCCCTGGCTGGAAGCCGCCGCCGCCCTCGGCGTTAGCACCGCATCCGGGTTTAGCGTAGGTCGCCTTGTCGGAGAAGAAATCAGCACCAGCTATTTCAGCGTCCTCAATGACCTGAGACAAACCCAACAGGTAGGAAAGCAGAATAGCGCGAGCCGTGACAAGCTCGAAGTCGTGCCAGGCTCGGCCATCTGCCCTTCCTTCAATAGTCGATGCGACCGCCTCAATGTATGGAACGACGCTTTCCTCGAAAGCAGCCGCCATAAGGTCATCAAACTCTTTGTCTGTATGAACCTTTGCCAATCGCTAATCCTTGCGCTTGTCTTCGTCGTCCAGTTTACCCAGGCGTTCCCAGTCCGGGTTCATGTCGTTCAACAGTCGTATCATCGTCTCGAGGCGGATAATCGAGTTATCCAATGCCCTGGTGCGGTCGATCAGCTTCGTGATCATATTCCACTGGGCATCCATCTTGTGCATCAGCGTATTCATCATCCACCGTCCCAACAGGTAGATGCCACCCATCAGGGCAATCGCTATGAATACGGGGAAGCCAAGAGTCTCGATAACTTTGATGATTTCAGAACCTTGCACTGTTTATCCCATTTCAAGTTCGTCATGACGTATATCCAAATCTCTAGGGTTGATCCCCGTACTGTCGTAAACGTAGCGCAACGTATTGCCCTCTTCGATTAGTTCATCTGCATACGCTTGAACGTCAGGATCAGCATCTTTGTAATCAACCGAATTTTTCACCATTTCCATCATTTGTTCGATGCCTCCGGGTTTTCCCGCCAGGCCGAATGAAGAGGCTAGTTCTTCCGCTGCGGGTGCGTCGAATGCTGCGGGTGCGTCGGCCTGGGTTTCAAAGTATTCTTCTGCGGCAACTACGTCTTCCCAAGCCTGACTTGTGCTTTCACCCTTTTCGTTGGCCTTCAAGAACGATCTAGCGGCTGCAAATACGGGATCATCTGTAATTCCGGCCACTGGACCGACATTCAAAGCGCGGTTAGTGTTTGCTTCAGACCAACCCTTATCACTGGCATAAGCCATCAAGGCGGCAACTGCTGCTGATTTGTATTCTTCGTTGCTAGGTTCAGTTTGAAGATTACCCAGGCTTGAGGTCAAAGAATAAACCGAATCTGATGCAGAGCCACTTTGGTCGCCCGCTGCGGGTGCGTCGGCCTGGGCTTCTTGTGCTTGTGCAACCCAACCGCGCATTTCCTCGGCTTCTGCTGCTGTAATATCCTTTTCGTCCAGCATGTCTTGGATGTCTTCTTCAGTTACATCCTTGTAAGCCTCCGCGATTTCAGCGTCAGCAGCCGCCTTTTGTTCGGCAAGCTGTTGCTTCATCTCTGCGATTTCTGCATCCATTTTGGCTTGCTCTGAAGCAATGTCATCCGATGCGGGTGCGTCGGCGGCTGCGGGTGCGTCGGCTGCTTCATCAACATCCATTAGCTCCAAAAGAGCTGCTTCCATTGATTCACGATCACTCAAATTATCGGAGCCTTCTTCAATTCCATATTCCATCAGCTCTTCTTTAAGAAGTTCGTCTGATATATGACTCATATCGGTGTTATGAATTGTTGCGCCGTCTCGAACCGCCTCGTCAGTTAGTTGAATTTCAATCTTTCCTGAGCCTGTTGACATGACCGGATTACTACTGGATTTATCACCACCACCTTGGTCGCCAGCGTCGTTAGAACCGTCGCCGTCGCCGCCACAGGTGTTACCAGGCTGGAAGCCCTTGCTACCTTGATCGCCTGCACCACAACCCGACCCGAAGTTGTACTTGTGTCGGTGCTTGGGGTGAATCTGGTGCTGATACTTTGCGGCTTCCGCCTTGGCTCGTCTGCTAAAGGTACTCATTTGGTGTTGTCCTTCTTGGTTTCGTCTAGTTTTTCTGCGTGTCGTTCTGCCCAGGCGGCTCCAGCGCCATCTGGGTCTGAAGGATCTCCACCCCAAAGCATCCAGGCGATTACACCCGCCGAAGGATAATCTTCATGTCCCCGCTTTGCTGCTGGTGCGTCAAGGTCTACCCGATGTCTCGAGAAGAATGAATGCATACGCTTTACCGTGTCAGCAGACAGGTTATCTTTATTCTTGATGTTTCTAGCTCTTGCTACGCCTATAGATGTGCCGCCTCGGCCATGCTCCTCTCGAAGCTCAAGACCCCGTTCGGCAAGTGAAGCCATCTCGTCCGTTGGCTTGTAATCATCTTCCTTCTGCATCTCTGTCTTAAGAGCGTAGGTGTATTTCTTGAATGCCTCGCTTCGGGGCTGTCCGCCGCCAAGCAACGCTTCCAATGGGTTCTGTTCCTCTTGGCCTGGTGCAGCCATTTGCTCTTGCTGCTGTTGACTCGAGAGAACCGGCTCCCCCTCTTCGGGTTCAGTCAGTCCAAGGATCTCGCGTGCTTGTCGCTGCGATACCTCGCCGCCCATCTCAACGAATCCGCGCACAGCTTCCATGAACTCATGCGGATCGTTCTTCTCGAGCGAGAACTCGAATCGGGGCTTGTAGGCCGTTTCCCCGAAGTTCATTTCGTGGTACTTCCAGACCAGTTCCCGCGTGAGGGTGTCGGCAAGGTTCATAGCGTCGGCACGAACCATCCGCTTGAACGTCTCGGCGTGCTGATCGCCTACCGATGATCCAAGCCCGGTCGATGTGGCTTCGGTCGTTGCCGTCTGCCCAATAATCAGTTCCTTGATCTGACCGGCCAAGTAGCCTTCGATCAGGTCCGCAAACGTCTTGGCGTTCCCTGCGTTCGGCTCCTGAACCTCAATTGAGTAGGCATCTCGGCTCTCGCCTGGTTGCCGTGGAATAACCACCGACACATCGCCAACGAGGTTCTGCAAGACCTCTTCCATCACGTCCTTGGCAGCGTTGTTGCCGTCCGGGTAGGTTCCGACTCGGATACCCATGCCATACCGCTCAATCCAAGTCATCCAGAACTGGAGAGCGGTTTGCTTCATCATCCAGTAGAACCAGACCGTATCCCTGATGCCACGGCCTGAATAGACGTATGCGGCTTCTTCTGGTTCTTCGTAATCCGGTCCTTGGCGCCCATGAGTGTGAAGAACGACCAATTCGCGTTCCTCATCGTCGAGGGTGTGAACCATGCCGTAAGGCCCGGTTTCCTTGTCCCCCTCGTATTTCAGGCCGACGTACATGGTCAGATCGCCGTATGTGGTGAACGCCAGCGTGTCAGAGTGAATAGGCATCCACTCGCCTGGTACAACGAATCCCTCTCTCATTTCCGGCGTCACCTGGACAGCAGCAGGTCCGTACCAAACAGCGTCAAGCAACGCCATGAAGAACTCAAACGGCTTGTACAGGTTGGTCTTGAGCAGCTTCTCGAGGGTAGCCGCCTGTTCGACCTGTACCGGATCGTTCTCGTCTTCTGGCTTGATCTCGTATTCGAGCAGGGCTACCGCTGATTGTCGCTGGTAAAGCGGTCCCATCACGTCCGGGTCACGTCGCATCTGTCGCTGAAGCTTGCGATCCTTGCGCAAAGCCATGTCAGAACGGCGAAGTACCTTGGTGAAGTGACTGATGTAGGAGCGTTGAAGCTCAACTACGGACGCGAATGGCGGTTCAACCACTGCGCGGGGATTTTCGTTTGGGACGATCTCGCCGTCTTCTGTCTTGGCGAACCGCCCCTTATCATTACGCGCTTGTTTTGGGTTTGCCATACGAGAGACTATATCGGGCTACGGCTCCGATTGCATCCCGATTTTTTACCGTAAAAGTCCGCCTGCCAACCGTTGCCGGTCGCTGCTAGGCTCCGTATATCTTGCCAAGCCCAACACTTCGTTCAATTCGGTTTGGTTTCGCTGGAGGTTTGGAAGATGAAGCCAGGTCCATCAAGTCAATACAGGCGTCAACACTATCGTCGTGAGCTGCAATCGGAAAGGTAGTCATTTCGTCAAACAACGCATCAAAGGTTGGCATTCTTTGTCCTTCGCTTTCCGGGAAGTGAAGACGCCCCCCCTCCACAAACGCTTGCCTGGACGCCGCTCGAGTGACCTTATCCGTAGTTCGTTTAGCTGGCATGATCGGAAACCTCGATGTTTCGTTCATTTGCTGTACAAGCCCCTTTTGAGGCCCGTTAGCCTCTCCTATGGCCCTAACAACGCCGTGATGGTTGCATAGCCCCAAAGCTCGCCTGGAGAAGTCTGGGAACGTCGCCCGGACCCTGAGCATGTCAACCAAGTACAGATGATTGTTGGAGCTAAGCCAGGCCACCAGGCAAACGCTGTAATCGGGGTCGCCTCCAGCTCGTCTATCGCTAAATGCGAAGTCAAAGGCAGCTACCATCTCCCCATTGTCTGGTTTAGCCTGGTGATCGTAGTAGCTCGAGACGATCCAATCTCCGCTGAAGATCATAGTTTCAGCACTAATCGGAGACAGCTCGAACGCTCGACCGAACGCAACAGGGCCGATTTCCTTCCTAATGTCCTCTAGCAGCTCTTCTGTGATCTCTTCAGGCCAGGGAGATACAACGCCCTGGACCGGCACTCGAAGCAATGAATCGTCCTCTTCGTGCTGCTTTCGCCAATCTGCGGTGATATCGTCAACGTGGTAGCAAGTGCCGATTTTCCACGTTTTTGGCCTCTTACCCTGCGTAAAGTCCCGCATGGGAAGCCAGTTGTTGTTCCAGAACTCCTTGACCTGTTCGCGCAATGACGGCTGCTGAATAGAGTTTCTAAGGTCACAAATATCGTCAGCCAGGAGGATGTCAGCTCGTCCACCAGCTCGACCGAAGATGCCCTTAGCTTCCATCGTGCTGTCACGCTGCCAGGAATCGCAATGCACCTTGAAGTCGGTATTGCCCCAAAAGTCCTTAACTGGCTTGATCTCGGGGAATACTGCCTGGAACTTCGGCGATTCTATGATGTTCTTGACCAGAGCCGTTGTCTTGGAAGCGTCCCGGTCTGACTGCTGGATGTACTTGATCCGCACGTTCGGGTTCTTACCGATCTCCCAGGCACACCGTGCGGCCATCTGAGACGTTTTACCGTGTCCACGGGGCAACTCGATGTAGCAATTGTCAAACTGCTCTAGGTGGTCGTGTAGGCGTTTGTGGAGCCTAGCCTGGTCAAAGCCCAGAACGTAGGTACAGAACCAAGTAGGGGAGATCCTACACAGGGCTAGTACGTCGTTCTCGTCGAGCTGCTTAGTCACATTCGTTTCCCCAAACGCTCCAGCCGTCACATTTATTTCTTGCAAACAACTCTATTCTTGGCCTGTCCCCGTACAAAGATACAATTCGATCCCTCGTCTCATCTGGCTTTTTGCTGTGTTTTCCTCTTGGTGCAAGTATGACCTGAGAAACTTTTGCGCTCTGAAGCGTAAATGGGCGACCCCTTTTATTTGTCGAAGCAAACAAGCATAACTCTGTTATTGGCTTTGTTGATGTTGGCGGGACGCCTTGCGCTCCAATAATACCGCCGTCTTTTCTTGTCTTGACCCAAACAAACGCAACACCCCGGTAGTGCAGTCCCCAAGCGGATATTGCTTCAAGTGCTAAATCTAACCTTGGGCATGTTGCCCACACAAAGAACGCTCCTTGCTTTGAGTCTTGCAAAAGCGTCTTTGGATTCATCTTGCAAATTTGTTCCATTGTCATCAAATCGTAATGCTTGCCAGCAGCAGCATTTTTGTTTGGATCGCCGTACATAGGCCACGGAGGGTCTGCGTACACAACATCATATTTTCCAAGATGATTGCTACCAAACACGATTAGTCATCCAGATCGTCCATGAACATTGGATTGCCTGTTTCAGCGTACCAGGCGACCGTGTTCGTGTAGAACCAGTCCAACGCCTCTTGGTACTCCATGCCGTCACGATCCATCAAGATACGAATGATCTTGGCCGTCGAGTAGATCGCCGCATATCCGTAACCAGGATCATGGGCCGTGCCAATAAGCGCGTCCTCGAGATCCGGGAAAACAACTATGTCAGCGTCTTCAACTGATTTTTTCATGCTCCACACCTTTCGGCGCTGTAGCGCCACCCCTGGCTTAAGCTCGTCGCTTTCTCCTGCGTATCGGCAGTAAGGCTACCCCAAATACAGCCAAAGTGCCGGGAGCTGGTGCGATCACTTCAGTCAGGTTTGAAGCACCTGATTTGAAGGCGTTAATCGAGTCCAGCCANTCNACCAGGCTGTCCAATGTTTCTTTGCCAAAAATGACCCCTATCGCCACCGCAATGATGGTCAGCGTAAATACACGCTTGTCCAGCTCTCGAATCTTCTTATCCTTGGCCTGGGTGCTTTTCTTGCAGTTAAACAGGTCTGATTTGAGCTGGTCAACCTCTTTGTTTTGGCAGTTCGGACAATCGCCCCTGGCTGCGTTCTTTGTTCCCCCGGATTCCATTGTCTAATCTCGCCATTCGTCGGTTTGCTTCGCCAGGCGGGTCAAACGCTCCATATCGTCTTCGGTGAATAGTGGGCCTCCATCATGACCAGCTAGACGGTCGGCAACCCTTCCGTCAATTCGCTCGAGGATCATATTGAAGAACTTGTAATCGCCGTCCAGAGCTTGAGCTAGTGCCTGGGATACTAGCTGCTGTACGATGTCGTCCCCACTCTCCCCATCAGCTAATCGACGCTTCAGCTCGGTTTCGATACTGACCGTCCCTTTTGGCCTACCACCTGGATTCCCCGATTCGCCTGGCTTGAATCTGTACGGCTGTAGCCAGGGCTGCTTATCGGTTTTCTCGAGGTCGCCGTTTGTACTGTTGTTTTTGTGTTCTTCAGTATTGCTCATAGCTGCCACTATAACGTCCGATTAGCCGTTTTCACCCTTTTTTGGGTCATCAAGCTTTGGTACGTCTTTGATGGTTTCAATGACTGCCCCGCCTTCAATTGCAATAACAGCATAGACGCTCCTGGCGACCTGCTCCCATATGTCCTGATATCCGTCTTTCAGGTCTTTCCAGTCGGTAAATTCTGCGCCGTACCTAACCTGCATATTCGTAGCGAATGCAAGGTAGGACGCTTTTGCCGATGTCCGTATCAGGCTGTTTGATGGCCCCGGAAGATGGGCGTTGTGATGCAGAATCCGTCTAGGTTCCACTCATTACCCTTTGCCGCCCTCTTTAGGGCATTTATCTTTGCAGTTGCGTCGAAGCTTGCACATGATCCACTTGAAATAGCCAAGTTCGCTAATAGCAATACCACCGGCAACGCTAATCAGAATCATCCAAATATCGCTCATTTGATTTCACTCCGTTTGAGTTTCTTCCGTGCAGCTTCGTAGGCTGGATCGGATGTACGTCGAATTGCGACGGCTTCACGTTGAGCCATCTCATTGTTGTTATCTAACATTTTCAGGTCGGCTTCGGCTGACCGCATCGTAGCCTTGGGGATAAACATGCCCAACGACCACACGACGCGCTTAATCAGCATTCCCAGGCCAGTTTGCCACAGGAGTACGATTACCCCGATGACGATACCGGCAATAGCCAGGTTGCTCATCAGACGCGCCCACCAGGGGGTCGAATCCTCTACCCGGTGCAATGACGATTGAATTTTGATCGTAGCGGCCTGGATCTGGTCTTGTTCCGCGATGATTGAGCTACCCAGCGTGACTATCTGGCTTTGAGCTTCCATAGCCACAGAATCGGCTTTTACTGACTCGAGAGCCTGGGTAGCCTGGGCAAGCTCAATTATCTGCGTAGCAGATCGTTTTGAATTTGCAGCCTGGACGTTGACGCTTTGGGCCGAAGACCCAATCGCCTGTTTGGCCGACGAGCAGCCTGTAAGGAAGATTGCCCCAACAATGGCGAAAGATGCACAAACAGCCGCGATAAACATGGCGGCTGTAATTCTCTCCCAATAGCGTCTTCTGACCATTCTACGTTTCCTTATCTCGGAGCCTCTCGAGGCGTTCGACCCGATCAATCAACTCTTTGA
>JGI24006J15134_10000270_pt1 | contig 34914 bp, 14 predicted proteins | sample LinPmetageLP53_FD_15134 | JGI IMG/M metagenome (IMG submission 15134)
AAAATGATTGTAATGAAAACAGACGGGGGTGATGGAACACTTACACCAGCTAATTTTGCACAAGGAACAAGTATTGCATTTGATGCTGTAGGAGATAGCGTGTCTTTGTTATTTACAAATGCTGCATGGCATGTCATGGGAGGTCGTGGTTATGCTATTGCTTAAGAATTTAACCAGATAACGTACATTTGTTATCTTAATTATATATCTAACCTAAATAAATTATTAAAATCAGATGGAGACATTAACAAAAGTAACAGGGGAAGGGACTGATCAAAAAACAGTTCAAAATTATGTAGACCTACTATCAGGACATTATAGTGTAGTAGATCTTCCAGGACTAAAGTTTGCAAAAAAGATTGCAGACAATATTGATGCAATGGAAGGACGCCTTGCTCCTCTTAATGAAATTCTACAGCCTACTAAAGAGTTTGAAGAGTTTGCAGAAAGAATTAGAGAGGAAGCTGGAACCGATGCAGAAAAAATAAAACTCTTAGAAGAAGAAAACAAAGAGTTAGTAGATCATAGAAAATCACAGTTAGAGACTGCGGAAGAAATGTTAAAAGAAGATATGAGTATAACCCTTCGAACTATTTATGAAGGAGAGCTCCCTAATAATATTTCTGCCAAGCAGATTAAAGCTCTTAAATCAATCTTAAAATAATCATGGCATCATCCGTAAAATTTAAACTAAGCGCAGTAAGTTCTTCTGTAGGAGCAGATAAAATGGACTTTAGTGTAGAAAAACTTGTATCAGTTACAGAACCTTTGTCAAACATGGCAAAGGTTTCTGTGGCTACAGGTTCAGACACTGTAGTTCTTGCAAATACTAATGTACAATCTTATCTATATGTAAGAAATATAGATACAACAAATTTTGTTACAGTTAAAAATGCTGCAGGTAACACTCTATCTATAATTAGAGCTGGAGAATTTGCAGTGTTTCCTGTTGCGGCTTCTGCCGGCGTAGAGCTAAGAGCAGATACAGCTGCATGTATTGTTGAATATGGATACTGGGCAGTAGCATGATAATTACCCCGATAAATAGCACTGAGAGTGCAGTGCATTTAAGCGGGTATGTAACAGGTGCTACGTCCGGCTATAAAGAGGTATGGCCTATATCGGCTACTACTGCTTCTATAGCTATGCCTGAAATATTAAGACAGGTAACAGTATCTAGCAGTGTAACTACAGATGTAGCTACTAACGATGGTGCACACAAAGTTTTTCTAGAGGGACTAAACAGAGGCTTTGAATTTCAATCAGAGTATATTGATTTAAATGGTAGAACAGGAGTTTTAAGTGAAAAAGCTTATAGAGCAATAAACTCTGCAAAAGTTATTTCTTCTGGTGTAGATGGTACTAATAAAGGAATAATATACATAGGATCAGGAGCTATTACTACTGGAGTACCAGCAACATCATATTCAGTAATAGATCAAGGTATTTCTGTATCTGAAACTTTATGTTTTACAGTGCCTAATGGTCATATGCTAGAAATAGAATCTATATCAGTAGTACCTAAAACTATAGCTACTACATCTCTACACTGGGAGTTACTTAAAGCAAGCATAGTAAAAGGAATAGAAGTAGATCAAGTTATCTATACTTCTATGTATAGAGCAACTCAATTTGAAAGCACACAAAAACTTCATAGACCTATAACCATTGGAGCAAGAAAGACACTAAAAATGAGGGTTTCTCAATTAAATGCTAATGGAGATGTATTAGTACATATTATAGGTAAATTAATTAAACAATAGATTTGAAATGACATTAGATGAAATAGCATATAACATCCTTAACATCTATAGAGGTGGTCGTTCAAATCATAATGAACATATATCTCTTAGACAGATAAAGTTCAATATTAAACATTATCGTGCAATGCTGTTACGCAGAGACTTTGCACGTAATTCTTTTGTCTCTAGGCACCACGAGCAAGATCTTAAATGCATAGAACTAGAAATAGTAGATGCATCAAGGTGTTGTAATCTCCCTATAGATTGTGTGGTATCTAGAACTAATGTAGATATTCCAAGAACTATTCGTATGAATCATATGGAGGGGATAACAAATGTAGCTGACCCAAGCGGTATACATACTATACCTATGATAGATACAATTGCAGTACAAACTTTACCATATGATAGGTTTACAAAAAATACTCGTAAAGCTTATATGATAGAAGATAGATTGTATATCTATAATCCAGATGGAATGGATACAGTAAATATCAGAGGAATATTTGAAGATCCAGAAGAGCTAGCTAAATTCGATTGTGACGGGGGAGATTGCTACGACAATAACATGGATTACCCATTATCTGCAGATCTTGTATCAGCTATAACTGATGGTCTTATCAAAGGTACATTCCAAATGATAGCTATGACTACGTCAGACACTGAAAATGATACAATGCAAAGCGGTGCAGTACCAAGACAACAAGGAAATGCCAAAGCAAAGTAAAGATCTTTACAATACATATTTAACTATGAGTGGCTCTCCAGTGCTTTTTAAAAAGTATAAAGAGATTCTTCAAGAGTTTAATATTATGATAATGGAAGCTCTTGTAGCAGGGGCAGAGTTTAACATGGGTTATAACTTATCTAATCTTTCAATTATAAGAGCAAATGTAAATCCAAACACAGCTAGGATAGATTGGAACACGTCTATGAAATTTAAAGAGGAGCTTTTAAAAAAAGGAATTGTACTTTTTGATAAAGAAACCGGGAAAGGAGAGAAGTGGTTTATTTATCATACATCTAAACAATATTTTAAATTTTACTGGTCTAAGATGTTCTGCAGAGTAAAAAATTCAAGTGTCTATAGATTTGATGCTACTCGTGGCAAAAAAGGAAATAAACAGAAATTAAAAGATCTGATCAATAATGACGATCTTGCATATCTAAGATTTAAACGCCATGGCAATCTATAAGCACGTATCCGGAAAAGAAATTATAAGAAAAGTATTTAGAGACATACGGCCTTCTAATGCTAACTTTATTCATGATGCTGTAGAGTGGATGGGAGAGGCTCTTGAGCATATTGGAGCAAGTACACAGCTTTGCAGAAAACAATGTTTGATAGATATAGAGGACCACAAAGGATGTTTGCCTGCTGACCTATATTATATTAATCAAGTAGCAGTAAACACATGTGTACAATCATCTGTGTCAAATGAAACTGCAGAAATATCTAAGCAAATAAACGAGTTAAATGCAAACCTTTCTACTTACTACAGTAATGTAAATTCTACAGTTGCTAAAAACGAAAGTGGACAATATATATCGTCGTTAACTACTACAGATTTAAATGAATTTGATAGCTATCATAAAACGACACTTAATCAATTAAACGTTCTTAATTCTAGAATGAGTGTTTTAGAAAACATTTATTTTAGTGTAAACGGAAGTTGTTTACAGCCTTTGCAGTATGGAACATCGACGTTTCANTCAAGCATACACTGCGANGGNTGTGTAAACTCTCAAGTAAGTTATAAAGAGACTTACATAATTAATTGTGGTAACATTCAAACATCATTTGCACAAGGACAAATATGTTTGAGTTATATGGCATTTCCAGTAGATGAAGAGTGCTACCCAATGGTACCAGATGACATAAGCTATAGAGAAGCTATGTTTTGGTACATTCTTAAAAAGCTCCTTCTTCAGGGGGAAACATTCAAGAACACTAAAATAGAATATCAGTTTGCAGAAATGATGTGGCAAAAGTATTGTACACAAGCACGTAATGCTGCAAATTATCCTGATATAGATAGATATCAATCGTTCATGGATCAATGGGTGAGGCTTTTACCTAATATAAACAGAGACCTTAATTTCTTTGAGGATCTTAATAGTAGGGAAATGCTTCAATCCGAAAACTTCTAAATATGGCTGAAGAAGGAAACAGAGTATTAAGATTTATAAGGGGTCTATTTAAAGATACGTCCCACGTAGATCAGCCCCCAGGTTCGTTAAGATTCGCACGTAATGCGAGTATAAACAACACTACTGCGGCTGTATCTAACGAACCTGGTAATGTAAAAGTAGAATCGTTGCCTGTAGGTGCTATTGTAATAGGAACTATTCCTCTTACAAATAATGATATAGTTTTGTTTTTAAAAGTAGGAGATGATTCTATAATAGGTGTTTATAAAAACGATGCGTATCAAACTATACTAAATCTGCAACCAGCTCTTAACGGTCATGCTACAGATTTAAACTTTCAAGCTTCTAACCCTATACAAGGAACCTTTAAAGAGCAGGGAGATGGCGATCTTATAGTGTATTGGACAGATGATTTAAACCCTCCTAGAGTTCTTAATATAACTAGGCAGCTCCCTGTTTCTAACAATAGTATATATGGTAAGTTTGCTGTAAGCTCCCCTGATTCTTTTTTTGTAAACATCTTAAATTTATTTCCACATGCTGGACCAGTTCCACACGTAGAGTTAGTAAATGTATTTACAGGTGGAGGATGTCTTACAGGTGTATACTATATAACTCTTGCTTACACAGATGAAGATATAAATACAACAAACTATTTAACTGTAGCTAATCCGGTTTCAATTGTAGATGACCCAGAAGGAGTATCTCCTATAGAAAGTTATGATGGAGGTGAAGGGGGTGTATTAACAGGTAAATCTATTGTTTGGGAGGTATCAAATATAAATACTGATATGAAATATTTATCAGTTCAGATACTTCAAAAAATAAACGGAGTAATAACCGCTGTTAGACTTCATAATATAGAAATATATGACAGGGATACTTTTCAAATAACATATAGTGGAGAAGAATCTCAAGCTACATCTTCTATAGATGCTGTTACTATAGATATGCCAGAGTATCTAACTGCTAAAACAATAGAGCAGTTAGATAGTGTTCTTTATTTAGGAAATCTTACTTCTGATATAGACATAGGATATCAAAAATATGCAAACTTTATTAAGTCTGAGGCTGTAGTATTAAAAGATCCGGAACACAAGTTTGATCCTTTTGACCCTATGGTTATTACAGATGATTTTTTTGAATTAAAAAGGTCTACTAATAATTCTATAAAAAAAGGATATAGATACCCAAAAAATATTTATAGCTATAAAGGGTATACAAGAGAAGAAGTATATGCATTTTATATAGCTTTTATTCTCAAGTCAGGAAAAATGTCATATGCTTATCATATTCCTGGAAGAGAGCCTATATCAAATCTAGATCCAAATCTTGTTAATGAGTTAATGGGAGATACTAACCCACCTTTTGTTAATGAAGGGTGGTCTTTATATCAAAATGGATATGGACTTGTAGGTGATTGGCAAATTATTAATCTTACAAGCACAGACAATCCTCAAGGATACTTATTTCATTTTTATGACTTTTCTCATTTAACGTTTAAAGGTTCTAGAAATATGAATTATTGGCATAACCTACATGAGTTTTATCCCAATAATGAAAATTTTGAAGTAGTAAATGCTCAAGACCCTACTTTAAGTATACCTTCTTTACAGGGAGAAAATGTAAGACATCATAGATTTCCTTCTAACAGAAATGAAGAGTTTACCACTGTAAAAAGTGTTGATGATCAAGTTTTTACCACTTTAGATAATGATAAAAAAGCAAGTGTACACTGGTTTTGGTTTGGGCAACTTGATGATAGTGAAAGTTTAATAAGAGGTCGTTATACTAATGAAGACCCTAATGCCGCACAGGAGTGGCAAAACGATAATTATGGAACCCCTATGGGAGGAACTAGCACGGGACATGGTACTGATGCCCATGATGACAACACTTGGTACAGAGCTTTCTATTTTAATAACGCACCTCCTAATGGACCATATCCAGGTACTGGTTCATTACCAAGCTCTCCTGCAGGTTTAGGTGGTACTCCTAATGATATTACTGCTGAAGCTCCAAACGGACAAACTGATACTACAAAATCTTGTTACCCTCCTTCACATGAGTATTTTTATAATTGGCCTACGGATGTAAACCCGAACCAGCCTTTAAATACTATTTGGGGAACAGATATAACTGAATACTCAGATTTAACATTTATGTATGACTCCCAGCCTCCAGAAGGAATGCAGTTAGTTATAGCATATGACAGAGCTCCTGGCATTGACCTTCAACCAAGTTTAATTGGACATTGCGCAGGGGGTGTGTCTTTTGCAAGTGTTTCTGGATATTCTGGAGACGATATTTTATTAAGAGATCTTGATGAAATTATTGGAAACAACAGGCCAGGATGGGCAGCTTGGGTAGAACCAGATACACCTGTATCAAATTCAAATGAAAATATTCCTTTAACACATCATGTTCAACCTTTAGGAATTAAATTTTCAGACATTAAAATACCTAAGTCTATTGCAGATAAAGTACAGGGATTTAGAATTTATTACGCAGATAGGACTCACGAGCAAAGAACTGTATTAGGTCAAGCTCCCATGCATCCTATGCAGTTTAGAGAAGAAATGGATCCATCCCGGTGTGATACGGGAGGTCTTGGTATAGGTAAATTTGATTATTGGTTACAAACTGGACAGCCTTCTTCTAAAAATGCTACAAAGCCTGAGCTATCTTCAGTTTATTCTTTTCATGATTTTTATTTATTAAACAGGCACCCATCATTAGCTGCTGCTACACATATAAAACTTCAGTATGTTTTGTGTATGGCAAATTTTAAAGGACCTGTAAAATTCAATGTAGATGGTAAGTACACTGATACTGAAAGTTCTACAGATGAACCTTTTTATAGTTGCAGGAAACCAGATACTATAACTTCTTTTCATATAGCAGGAGAGCAGTTTAGAATACAAGGAATAAATACAAGATTAAATTATCTTCTTTCAGATAAGTCAAAAGCTTATATTTTAGGAGATAGTATTTATGAAGGAACACACCAAGGATTTGAGCATGACATATATAATCAAGGGGGACAAACTCACATAGCTTTAAAGCCATTAAGATATTTACCGCATTTAGTTTCTAATCCATCTTCTAGTTGGAGAAATCAAAGGAGTGAAGGTGCAAGAACTGAGTTTGTATCTTATACTACAAACACTATAGAATTAGATGACGATGGAGGACAACTTCCTGGATCTCCTGAAGCTTTTGATGGTCTTCAACTATATTTAGCAAACCTTAAAGCATTTAAATCTGATGTTTATAATGCAGTAGACTCACAAAATTTAGTGTGGACAGGATATGAAGTAGTAGGAGATGATCTTNATAAATTTATTTTAGATGAAAATAACTCTCCTATATACAGTGGGCCNGATCAATTTTGTACTGATGATGTATATGGAGGCGATACTTATATAAGTAGGTATGGTTACAGGATGACCTCTAGAGAAGAGGTTAGTTTAACTCCAGATGGAAACCAAGCTAAAGATATGAAGTCTGTTATAGCTTGTATTACTGAAAGCACAGAAAATATAAACTACAGACACATAGATAATGACGATGAGCCTTACTTTCCTGGAGCATCTTTAAAGGCTGTATTAAACGCAGATGCAAGAATAGACCTTCATTATAACCCCGATCTTACTACAGGAAAAATAAGATACAACGAAGATTACTCATCTATAAATAATATTAAAGTTGTATTGCCTTTTCCTTTTGTACTTGAGCAACCAGAAAACCACCCTGTAAGAATTATACGTTCTGCTAAGACAACATCTTCTAAATTATCAGATAACTACAGAAAGTATTCATTTGGTGAATTAAGAGAACTTAATAATAGATATGGAGAATTATGGAAGATAACCGCTGTAGGTAATCTTTTATTATTCCATATGGAAGACGCTTTGTATCAAACAAAGGGTAAGCAAAAAATGAAAGTCTCTGAAGGCAATGAAGCTTTTATTGGTCAAGGAGATATTTTTACTCAAGAACCGGACTTAGTACAACACACAGATTCTGGATATTTAGGTACAAGGTCTCAATTTGCAAATATTGTTACACCGCAAGGGTACTTTTTTGTTGATAATATTGATAGAAAAATGTTTCTTTTAGGTAAAGGAGCAGAAGAGATTTCGGGTGAAAAATATGGTATGTCAAATTGGTTGCAAGACAACATGCCATATGCTTTAGAAGACTATGGGTTTCATGGTAAAACAGATAGTTTTATTACAGGCATGGGATTCCATGCAGTATATGATGAAAGATTCTCAAGAATTATAATAACAAAAAGAGATCTTGCACCAACAGCTGCTTTTATAGGAGAATGGAGTGGAGCTTATACGTCTTTAAATGCTGCAGCACAAGCAGGAGCATATGGTATAGTATATATTAATGGGACTTACTACAGATGGACAACAATAGGCCAAAACTTAAGTAGTTGGGAACCTATAAATCTTGATAGCACACAAATAACAGGGTCAAGAGATGATTTATTTGAAAGGAAGTCTTGGACTATTTCTTTTGTTTTTTCTAATTTGGTTCAAAACAAACTAGGTTCTTGGGAAAGCTTCCATGACTATGTTCCTTATATGTATTCTTATTCCGGAATAGATGTGTTTTCTTTTACTGAAAGCACGGACTCAGATATTCAAAGAAGTATATGGAGGCACAACGACTACAATAATATGGGTAATTTTTATGGAACCATTTACCCATTCGAAATAGAAGTAATATCTAATATGGTTCCGAATATCGATAAGGTGTTCAACAGTTTTAGTTTTTTTGTAGATACAAAAGAGTATAGCTCTAGTAATAAACTCTACAATAATGACTTAAACTCTGGATTTACTTCTTATATTACATATAATTCAGATATGCTTTCGGGTGAGCATCCGTTAGAGTATCTAATAAACACTAGAAGAATAGGTACAGACTGGAAAGTAAACCAGTTTAGAGATATGTCTAAAGAAATTACTGATACAAGTAATTACTACACAGGCATAACAACACCATTCACTGGTACAAACTATATAACACAAGGACAAAACCTTTTTGGTGGCTCTAACGCAGGAACTATAACTGCAATAACGGATCGTATGTTTTCTGCATCAACAACAGAAGCTTACAATGAACCAATGAATATTAACTACATAGACTTTAATAAAGAGTGGTATAAGCAAAGCAAATTCATAGACAAATACATGGGTATAAGACTCTCATGTAATAACGAAGCAAACAATTTGGTAAATTTGTATACAGTGCTCGCAGACTTTAGAACTTATAAACGATGAAAAAGAAACGACTCTTACAAATGTATCGTAATGGTACTGACCCTAGAACAACAACTGCAGCAGCTTCTACTACAGCATCTAATATTTCACCTATAAACGTAGAAAATATTATAGCTCAAGATGCAGCTATGCGTCAGAATGAGATAAATACCGCAGACTTACAAAGACGAATACAGTCTGGAGAAGTTCAATCTCAAAATCCTTATACATCAGGAACAGTAGATTATCCACCAACCAGTTTTTTATCTAAAAACAGTCCAGGTGCGCCTAATGCACAGTTTATGGGGGATCGTATGAGTCAAGATTTTCACAATCAACTTATTGCAGAAGAATTATTAGGTGCAGGTGCAGCGGGTATAGCTCAAGGTATAAGAGCAGCTAGAACTGCAAAAACTGCTGCTGCTTATAAAGAGCAGCTAAGTAAATTTGTAGATCCTAAAATTCTAAATGCTTTAGAAAATGAAGGTAAAAACTTAAAAGAATTAGGAGTAGGAGACTTTACTAAAAAGCGTGAGCAGATGGTAACTGACGTTTACGGTAAATATGGTACATCTCCACTTAGTGCCTCTGAAAAACATTTTTTAGAAACAGGTAGAAAACAATCTACACTTGGCTCTTATAATTTACCAGATAAAAATCTTAGAGAGGTACTAGACTCTAAAGACAGGGCTGCATGGAGGGCTTCAGGTATGGAAGGCTTGTCAGATGAAATGGCATCCGAATACATTGAAAGAGAGGTAAGAAAAGAATTTCCAGAAGAACGCATTAGTAGAGAAATAGCAAAGAATGAAGCTAATATAGAAGACTATCAAAGACGGGTAAATGAATTAAATCCTAGAGGTGCAGTTCAAGCTAGTAAAGATGTATTTAGACCTTATACATCTACTAGCATGAGTCCAAATGTAATCGAACTAAAGGATGCTATATATAATAATGAAATGGCCGGTAACCCTTCTTTTGATTTTAAGTTTGAAAAAAAAATGTATCAACCTTCAAAAACATTTCCAGTAAGTTTAAATAGATACGGAGGGACTAGAGAAGACGGTTTGCCTAAATACGGTTATGGCTCCTGGCAAGGTCCTCCAGGAGAAAAACCAACGTATTTACACGGCTTAAGATCTGATAATGTAGTTACAGAAAATTCAACATCTTTATTTGGTGGAGCCGATAAAGGGGCAGGTAAAGGGGCAGGTAAATCTTTTGGAAACGCGGCTCTACAAGCAGTGGGTTTTGGTATGGAAGTAGCAGGCAACATTAAAAATGCAAATGATGAAATGAAAGCGTTTAAAAACGCAAAACAAAACAACTTTAGTTATGATCTTCTTAATGCAAAAAATAAAGCAGCTGGACTAGAAAACTCAAGATACAGTAGTGGTTATACATATGGTGCTCCTACATATGAAATGGGAGGTGAATTACCAAAATATCAACAAGGTACGCCTAACCCATATGATACAAGCCCCTCTATAAATAGAGAAATGCCTTGGAAAAAAACAAATGCTTTTGATAAGACAGGATTTTTTACAGAAAACGAAAAAATTGCTATTACACAAGATCCTACTCAGCCTAAATACGTGCCAAGTGGGAATCCTCAAATAGAAGCTGGACGTGCAAATGCACTAAACCCAAATGGAGGGGTGAGCAAATATAATCTGTATGAGTATATGAGAAATACAACGGGTTTACCTAAAAAACAAACAGGAGGAGAAATGTCTTATGCTCCTGAGATGAACGCAGTTCAACAAGAAAATCCTTACAGTTATAGTCAAGGAGCAAATAATCTTGACGCTAATCAGCTTAAATCAGAGCAAGTAGCAGAAGGTGTATCAGAAGGTGTAGGTGCTGCAATTGGAGCTGCTGTTCCTGTTTTTGGTGTAATTGACCAGGCACTGGGCGGAGTTCGATCTCTTCTGGGAGAAGAAGAAAGAAGATTAAAAAGCGGTGAAAAAGTAAGTGTTTATGATAGTGAAGCAGCAGCAGCTGTAGGTTCTTTAACAACTCCATTTTATGAGAGTGTAGCTGATCATGCAGCTAAAGGAGATTACGGTAGGGCAGCATTAAGTATGATTGGAGTTGGAAAATTTTTCGATGCAGCAGATGCCGCAGCTGACTCAGAACAATACAAAAGCGAACAAAAACAACTTGCAAGAGAAAGAGCCACTTCAAAAGGTGGGACTTCAGCTAAAAACTTTATGGGACGTAAAGAACAGTCTCTTAGGAGTGTTGAAGGTGGAATTGCAACTCCAAGAGGTCTTCAAGAAAAGGCTGAATACAATATGGGTGAGGCAAAATATGGAGGAACTATGAAAGACTTATATAGAAAAGGAGGATACCTACCTCAATATAGATACGGGGGAATGTCTGTAACAAAAGGAGTTACTAGACCTAGAGCTAATGCAGAGGTTGAGAAGGATGAAATTATTATGCGAGACGGTGGACCAGATGAACTTGTTGTAGGAGCTACACATGAAAAAGGTGGTGTACCAGAAGTTTTAAATGAAGGAGATTATGTATGGTCTGATCATCTTACTTATAAAGGAAGATCAATGGCTCAACTATATGCAACAGCTGTAAAAAACGGTGCTACTCCACAGGAAATAGACCAACTTAAGATGCTACAAGAAAAACTAGCAGGACGTGCTGGTAATCCTCAAGAGTCAAAAGATATGATGGCACCACCTGATGTGCCAATGGGAAAGTATGGGGGAATGATGGAATATGGAAAAGGAGGACGACCAGGGCTGTGGGCTAATATACATGCTAAAAGAGCTAGGGGAGAAAGTCCTGCAAAACCCGGAGACAAAGAGTATCCTAAAACTTTGAATATAGCAAAATACGGAGGGTCTCTTCCTAAATATAAAAGAGGGACAGGAGAGGTATCTGGGTTTAAACGTTGGACAAATTCAGGTGGACATATACCATGGATACAAGGAGCAGCAGCTATAGGGGCATCTATAACAGCAGGCTTAACTGAAAGAGAAGATGTTGAAATTAGAAAACCTCAAATAATAAAAGCAGATAGAATTAGAAACGATCGTGTTAGTCCTAGAGAAGGGTTAGCTGAAAACCAAAGGAACTATGTAAAAAGGTTTAAAGAAAGCGAACAAAAAGGTTATGGTACAGGACTTGAAGCTTCTGCACAGCTAGCATATAACGATAAAATATCCGCAGATAATAAAGTACGGGCAGAAGCAAATAGAGTTAATTTAGCTGCATCTATTAGTGAAAATACTGAAAATGCTAAAAACAAATTTTCTGCAGATAGAGAAAATGCAGCTGTTATTGACAGGTATAACGTAAGACTTGAAAACGAAGATAGAGCACAAGACGCATTCTTAAGACAGCGTAGACAAGCTACAATAGACCCTATACTTACAGGAGTAAAAAATATAATTCAGACAGGTATAAATAAACAAGAAATAAGAGCTATTGGAGAGGGAGCCGGAACTAATGAAAGAGGCGCTGGATTTAGTGAAGTTTTAGCTAGACAGCAAATAAAAGCTAAAAATCCTACTATTTCGAAAGAAGATGAAGATAAAGCGGTAAATAAAGCTCGAGCAGATTATAATGAAAAGCACGGGTTATAAATAGATAGAACTTATGGCAGAGCAATACGATTTTTTTAAACCTTATGAGGGTATGGAGTTTGATCTTAGCCCTTTAAAGAATGCAGCTACTCTTAGGAGGGATAGGTACGATGCTAATCAACAGAAATACTATGATCAAAAAAATCTTTTAGATAGTATAAGAGTAAACCCAGGAGATGAGTATTTAAAATATAACGCTCAACAAGACATAGAAGATATGTTCCAAGGGGATCTTAGTTTTGAAGGATTAAATGATACTATATTTCAAATGAGTAACAGATTAGCAGGAGATACTAATCTTGCCGGTGCTTTAGAAAATGCCGAAATTTATAAAAAAATGAGGTCTGATAAAGCTACCTCTCGTGCAAATGGTAAAGAAGTAATAGACGGTAATGAAATAGTTGCTAGAGATCCTATTACAAATGAAGTAATTACAAAAACACTTCCTGATGGTCGTATAGTTCCTGAAACAGAACATCTTTTTGATACATGGTCATATGAACAGCAAGGAGCTCTAATACCTAATGTACAGCCTGTAATGGATTACGGTGCAAAGATGCAAACCTTAATGTCTAATATCGAAACTAATGCTGTATTACTACAAAAAGTAAGGCAATTACCAGGATTAAGCGGTGCAACTATAGCTGATATTAAAATGTATTTAATGGAAGGGGATGCTGTATCAGATAAAAAAGTTGCATTAGTTGCAGAAGCAATTAAAGATGTATACTTAAATACTCCAGAGGGAATGCAGCATATGGATCTTCTTACACAGCATACTCTTTTTCCAGGAACTAACGAGTTATATACACCTGATATGGCTGAATCTGAAATTGAAAGATTACTTGCACAATCAGCAGCACCTCAGATAGGAGAAAAGCTTAATTATATTTCTAACCAAAGAAGACTTCATGCACTTAAACAAGATCCACCACCCCCACCTGCAGCTCCACCTTTAGAAAGAGATTGGGGATTTGTACCATCTGATATACAATTAGCTGTAGGAGATAAGTTTGAGTTCTTAGATGACATGTTTGATACAGCTGGGGCATCAAATAATAAATCTAGATTTAACAAAAAGCAGTCTAGCGCGGGTAATTATATCTTTGATTACGGACCTAACTCAGAAGTAAAAGATATTACAGATGCTGATAAAATAAGAATAGATAAAATTCTTAAAGATTCAGGAGGTATTGGTAATCTGTCTAAAGAGCAAATAGGTAATAATAGAGGCCTTATAACTAATTGGATGATGACACAGGATACGAGGACAGCGCCTGCTTTTGCAGGTATGACCGATAGAGCGTATGCAGAAGCTTACTGGCAGGCTTTACGAAGTTCTCCTGGTGACTTTACATATGCATTTAATGCTGCTCAAGAAGAATTGATGCTTAATAAAGTAGGAAAAGAAATTTTTGCAGGCCCTGTAACTTACAAGGGTAAAAGATATGATTTAGGAAAAAGTAGTGAACTTGATGCATTAGCCAACGCTATAGACGAAGAGGTTACGACGCCGTTTCATGGAGAAGGTGCTATAAAAAATGAAATAATGGCTATGCTTACCTCTGGAAAATACAATGATGGGTCAAACGATTTTATACCTAATTATACTTTTAACAAAGCTGGTAAAGATGCAGGAGCATTTAGAGTAGATTTACCAATACCAGGAGAGGGGAGTCACACTTTATATGCTGCACCTTATGTACAGCAGACCAAAGGGTTTAATATTGTACAAAGTATTTACAAACAGCTTTCAAATAAAGACCTTCAAGCAGGCGGTGGTACAGAATTAACTGGTAGAGAAGCATCTGAGTTTTTAAATACTTTAGTAGGAATGGATCCTGCAAAAGCTCCTAAGAGTTATTGGGTTAGAAATAAAATGATGAAAGCATGTCCTGCATGTGAATATCAAATTGTACCAGCTCTTACAGATGAGACTGGAAAAGTAATTTCAATTTCTGATGGTGCAGGAAACACTAGAAAACTTGAAGGAATGTTTTGGGTAGACTTCTTATCTAAATCGGCAACTTATAATATGGTAAATGCTAATAGAGGCACTACTTTAGGGTCATTGTTTGATGAACAAAAGCCGGTAAGAAGTACAGTATTTAATTAAAATCTTTAATTGCAAGTAGTATGTCAGATAGCAATTCCGATAATATCTTGAATAATTTATATGCAGATGAGACATTTAATGACTCTGCATTACCTTATACAGATCCTGAAAAAAAGAATGGGACAGACCCTGTAATATCTAATTTATATTCAGAAGATGAGGTTGTTTTAGAACAAAATCCTTTAGATATTTTAAACATACAGTCTCAAGCAGATGCAACCTCTCCTGTAGAAACTCCGATAATAAATGTACCTGAAGAATTTGGATCGTCTCAATATGATAAAAACGCTAGCCGTGCATATCAACTTAATAACCTTGAAGAATTAAGAGGTAGGAATCAAACTGGATGGGATAAGTTCGGAAATTTTGTACCAAGATTTATTGGGGGTGTAGGTACAAATGTAGTAGGAGGTATAGGTGGTGTAGGGTATGGTGTATTAAAAACCATATACAAAGCAGCTGAAGCTCCTTTTACAGATAAAGACGATTCTGCGGCAGAAGTAATAAGAAACATTTGGGATAATGAGCTCTTTGATGGGCTAGATTATCTTAATGATGAATTATCTGAAAAACTTCCTTTCTATTATACACAACAAGAAAAAGAAGCAAGCCTGTTTGGTCAAATGGCCTACGGTAATTTTTGGGCAGATAAGTTTGCAAACGGAATTACTTTTATTGCAGGTGCAGTTTTAACTGAGCTTGCAGCAGTAGGTCTTGGTGGTCTTATAGGTAGTGCTTTACCAGGAGCAGGTACTGTTGCAGTAGGAGGTGCTGCCGCAACAGGTAATGCTATGCGTTTAACACGTCTAGCAACTAAAGTATTTAAAGGCGTAGGAAGGGCAACTGTACCTAGAAAAGTAATAGAGGCAGGAAAGAAAGTTGCTCAAAGTAGAAAGTCTCTTGATGCTTTAAAAATAAGTAGACAGTTAATGACCGGTGCAGGGTACGAAGCATCTATTGAAGCTAAACACGGATATGATGTAGCTTTAAATACACTATTAACAGAAAATTTTGGAGATAGAATAGCTCTAGGAGAACAAGATGCAGGAAGAGCTTTAACTATAGAAGAAAAAGGAAACCTTTTAACACCTCAAGAGAGAGCAGAGATATTTGAAACTGCGGCCTCTATATCAAACTTTCAATTTGCAGGTAACTTACTTCTTGTAGGGGTGGGTAATATGATAACCTTACCAGGGCTTTACGGGGCTGGAGTGCTGAGTCGTATGAATAAATCTGCAGCAAAAAGTAGCTTGTACACAAAAGCTAAAGATGCTCTTGGATTTTCTGGAGTACCTAAAAGAGATATGATTCACAAAGCTTTAGGTAAAGCGGGACTTGGAGATAAAGGTATTACAGTCGCTAGAGGACTTGGGTCTTGGGTAAAAAGATCTCTTTATGAAGGTTTTGTAGAGGAAGGTGGTCAAGGAGTAATGGCTAGGGCATCAGAAGACTACGCTCTTAGGAGTCGTATAGGAGATAATGGAACTTTACAACTTGTAGGTGAGTGGCATGATGCTTTTGCTAGAGGTTTTGATGAGTCTTATGGTTCTAAAGAAGGCCAAACAGAAATTCTTATCGGTGCTTTAGCAGCTGCACTTGGTATGCCTGGTCAAGGAGGTAAAGCAGGCTGGTACAAAGGTATAGGGTGGACAGGAGATCTTGCATCTCAATCTACTCAGATGGAAGGTATTCAAGAGTTTGAAGCTGTAAATAAAAAGTTTGCAGATGAATACGCAAGAATAAAAAAAGCAAATCCTTCTCTTGGGGCTAAAATGGAGCAAACTGCATGGATGATGATGCAGATAGCTAAAACTAAAGAAGCTCTTAATGCAGCAATTGAAAACGGAGATACAAAAAAAGCTAAAGACTTTGAGTACGACGAGTTCTGGGAGGCTGCAATGCTAGCTATAGATAGTAACGATTTTGAATCTTTAGAAACTAAAATAGAGCAGGACTTATCAGAAATATCTGATGAAGCTTTAAAAGAAATGTATAATTATGAAGATGGTATGACAAAAGAAGATCTCGCTGAAAGGAGAGCTTACTTAGCTACCACTATTAAACAAAAGCTTAAAACAATAAAAGAAAGCCAAGAGCTTGTAGATTCAGGATTAAGATTAAATGATATGGATAAAGTTATAGGGCTTGGTAAACCAGGCTCTATGGCAGCTGTCCGTAGAGAACTTATACACTATGCTTCTAAGATGGACGAGAATGTTCGTAGAGAAGAGGCAATGATATCAAAACTTGCTGAACTTACTGGAGGTAAAGTAGTATCTATAAGTAATGAAATAAGCAGTATTGAATACCAAAACAGTGACGGTACTAAAAGAGTACTTCAGATAGGTGCTATGAATGTAGGTAGCACTGTATTTGAGCACATAGTTGAGTCTAGAAGAAGAATTGAAGACTTAGAGGCCAAAGGAGGAAGTCGTACACAAGTAGAAAATGAGCAGCTAAAAGATCTTAAGAGCTATACAACAGAACTTGAAAAAATAGAAGACCAATCTAAGCCGGTATACAATCTTTTACAAGAAGCAGGTAGCATAACTAATGATGAGCAAGTAACTGCTTGGGAAAAAGAGTTTCCAGAAAAAGCAGCTAAACATAAAAAAGAAGTTCGCAAAATGATGAAAGATATCCGTGCACTCAGGGCGGATAGAATTGATTTTGCTCAAAAATATCAAACGCTTATAGACCCTTCTTTAAGAGAGAAGTATAATAAGCAAATGGAGGCCTCTGCAAATGATCTTAGAAAAAAGATAAAAGAGGAGACAGAGAAGTTTGACACAGAAAAAACTAAATCTGAAAAAAGAGTAAAAAAGTTTAAAAAAGTAATTGATTATTACAAGCAAGAGCTCTTAGAAAAAATGCAAGAGCTAAATAATCAGTTAACTGAAAAGCAAGAAACTCTTCAAGAGGCTATTGAGATTTTAACAGGTATGAAATCTTATGTAGAAAAGCTTAAGAAGAAGCCTCAACAAAAAAAGTTTAAATACAACGACAAGTTTATTACAAGAGAGCAGCTAATTAAAGAAATAGCAACTGCAAAAGAGCTTGTAGATGTAGCAGAGAGCGAATATACTACGTTTGTAAAAGAGACTTATCCTGAGCAGCATAGAACAATAAGTGAGAATATCCAGATTCTAGATATGTTCATGAAAAATGAGCTTGATCCAGAACTTATGCCTGCCGAGTTTGAAGCTATACACGAAGTACTTTTAAAAAGAGCAGAAAAAGAAGGATTTACAGCAACAGATTTTGGTGTACAATCAGTAGCTGCAAACCTTATTAAGGATCATGAGAAAGCTATAGAGGATCTTGAAGCTTATAAGAAAGATCTTAAAGCTCATATAGGCTCTCTTAAAAAATTAATAAACATAGCAGAAGATATTGTAAAGTCCAATCCTGGTGTAGAAGTGTTTGATGTAGAGGGCAAGTGGAAAGACAAATCTTCTCAAGTAAATAAGGTACCTGTTGAGGCTATTCAAATGGCAATAGACAAGCAGGTTGCAGAACTTAAAGAGGTCAATAAAGATATAAAAGCGCTTAAAAAGAATATAAAAGATGTCCAAAAAACCTATTCTGGGTTAAGACAGATACAGGTATTTAGAGATCTTTTAGTAAGAGTTCCACTAGCCGAAGAATGGAAAAAAACAGAAGAGGTAGATTACGATTCTTTAGAAAACGATTTTACTTCTATGGAATCGGAAGAAGGCTTATATAAGCCAGATATTTCTATGCCAGGCTTACATAAAACTGCGGGAGCTCACATAGGATTTAAAATAGACCAAACTGTCTATGAAAGAAGTTTAGAAATATATGAAAGATTAATAGACCTACAAGAAAAGAAAAAGAAAGAAGGAAAAGAGCTTAATAAAAAGCAACTTAATGAGCTTAAGACTGCTACTAGCCAACTCAATTGGTTTCAGTATATACAAAAAGATAATAAGAATTTACTAGGAACAAGTATAGATAACAAGAACAAAAATATAAGTTCACAGTATTTTCTAGCATTTATATCTGAAGATACAGTTGTACCTGAAGATGTTGCTGCAGATCTAGAAGGAACTTGGTACCATCAAAATAATAAAGATGCTAAGTACAAGGATATAAAAGTAGCTCTTGTAAGAAAAGTTAGAAATGCAACTACTGGTAAAATATCAATTCAGTTTGTAAGGGACGGAGAAACAAAAGGAGCCGTCTTTACTTCTATTGAAGATCCAACTGTAAAAAATAAAAGAGGAGAAAACAAGTTCACAAACAAAATTGATAATTTATCTAAGAGTGAAATAGAAGACATACAAAAAGAGTATAATAATGACATAAGGAAAAAAATAAATGATACGAATCAACTCCTTATAGCTCCAATAACTGGTAAATCTCCTGGTACTATACTACTTGATAGAGGCGAAGAAAACTACGCATCTGATTCTATAATGAGTACTAATCTTGAAAATGTAAAAATAGCAGTAGGAAAAGTAATTAAGAACACAGACCCAAATGCAGAGGGTGAGTATAAATATGATACTATCAAGTTTATTAAAAAGGCAAACTCTGTTATGGTACGCCCCGGTCAGATAGTTGCTTATGACCACGTTAGGCACATGCCTATATTTATGAGGAGATCAGAGTTGGGAGAGACAAAAGCTGTTCAAGTACAAAGACTTTTTAAACTACTACTAAAAGAATTTGCTGCAGCTAAAGAAAGTGGTCTATCAAACGTAGATGCTTTAAAAAAGGCAGAAAGATTTTCTCTTGAGTACGGTAACGAAAGCGTAACGTTAAGAGCCCAGATTAGATCTATGGTGCATATTTTAAATGCAGAAGATTCTAAATTTCGATTAGCTTACAGGCTAAAAGATAATGATCTTGTAGTTTACTTTAAAGAAATGGATGAGTATGCTACTCTTGAAGACATGGAGGAGAATACTGAAAAAGGAGAAGAGCTTTTAGAGTTTCTTAAAACTAAAAGACATAATGTTCGAGGGACTCTTTTAAAAGACAGTGTTAAAAGAACCCAGTTTTCAAATAAAAATTCAAAGACTAAAAAAACAACTAAGGGCTACGGTAACAGGTATAAAAACAACGCTAAATCAAAGTATATAAACGTAGTACTTAATAAAGATTTAACTATTTCTCAAACCAAGTCTTCAGAGCATCCTAATTACAATCATTTCTTACTTAGCAAAGACACGTCTGGAGAGGCTCCTTTATATACAGAAGCTAGACCTTTAAAAGAAGTTTCTTTTACAAATCCTAGAGCAGGTGGAGGTTATCTTGTGTATGGCAAAACTCTTATGTCTACTGCAACCTTTGATATAGAAGATCAAGCTGCTCCTGGAGGACAAGCTGTTTTTTCAGATATAGAGGGTGAAGATGAATTTGACCCTGAAGACACTAGCGACGATATAGGAGACGATCCTACTGCAGGAAGTTCTTCTGAATTAGACGATTTAGAAAACGCACTTTCAGGTATTGATCCAGAAGAAGATCCAGGAGAAGATCCAGAAGTAGGAGACACAGTAGAGCTGGGTGTAGATCCAGACCCAAACGCGCCTTTTGCAGATAAAGACTTTTATGAAAAGCATAGAAAAAATAAAAAAAAGAAGGAAGCTTCTGAAAAGAAAGCTGAAGAAGAAGCAGAAGATCCTCCTGTAGATCCAAACGAAGAAATAGAAGGGTTTTTTGAAGGTCTTTCTGGTTCAGGTACTCTAGAGGCAACTCACAAGAAGTTGGGATACACTGACACAATTAAACCAGAAGATATTTGGGCAGAAAAGCAGGATGATGAAATATGGTTTAAAGTAACTGTTAAAGGAGGAGATACTTTAGGGTATTATGACTCAGCAGATAAAAACTTTCTAGCTAATTCTAGCTTTAATTTTGATTCTGACATTGTTGAAAATTGGTTGAATCAAACACTAGATGAATCTGAAGACACTGATAAAGATCTTTTTAATTTACTTGAAGATCAAGCTAAAGCATTAGAAGAGCTTCTTTCAAGTTACTCTAAAGACACTCAGACAGAAATACAAAGAGCTCTTAAAATGACCTCTTTAGAAATAGCAACTTCTGAGGCAGCCCTTGATTCATTAGACGGTAAAGCAGTAGCTCAATTAGTGTCTTTTGGTAAAGTTGTATTAAGTGAATTAGCGCCTTCTGGAGCTATATTTCACGAGGCTTTTCATAATGTATCTCTATATGTGTTGTCCCCTAAAGACTCTAAAACACTCTATAAGAAGATACGANAGATACCTGGAGAGACTGTAACTTATAAAGGAGAGACAAAGAAAATGTCTGACCTTACAAACAAGGAGGCAGAAGAATGGGCGGCTGAAGAGTTCCGTAAGTATATTCTTATGGGTAAAGACTACAAGTTTGGAGAAGGAACAGTTACAGATACACGTAATATAATTCAAAAGTTCTTTGATGTTATTAAATCTGTACTTAGAAGACTGTTTAGATTAAATGAAAACTTTGAATTTGATTCCTCTATAACATCTATAGAAGGTCTTTTTGAATCTATAGACAAAGGTAAGTTTGCTAAAGCAAAAAGGCACCAAGGAAGATCCGACGCCGGAGTATACAACATGCTTCAAAGCATAGAAGGGTGGAATGATGTTTATACTAATGATATGATATCTAGTATATCAGTAGAGTTAGGTGGGCTTATAGATAAAACTTTTAGATACGGTGGAAAAGCTTATAAGGTAGAGCTTGGTGAATTGTATACAGGAGATATTTTCAATACTCCATTGGGCAAAAAGAGTTTAAATGCTTTGTATTTAAAAGGCATTTCAAATTTGCGGGAAAAGCTAATAACGTTAGAAAACGAACTTGACAGATTTAGTGAAAGGAAGCCTGCAATAACTGAAACTTTAGATAGAATAGGTAGATCTTCTAATGAGAAAAAAGAAACTGTAAAACAAGCTATACGTGCTCATTATGGATACTTAACTGATATTGGATTAGTAAAGGAAGAAGGTGTAGAGATAGATGAAGAGACTCTTACATCAAAAGACTGGGTGGATGAGTTAGATGCTTTAACTATATCTCCTTCTAAAAGCGCTTCAGGATTAATCAAACTGATTTTTAGCATGTTTGAAGATCCTAATACTGTTAACAGTACAGGTCTTAACGGAGCATATAATATGTCTACCACCTTAAAATCTGCACAGAATCTTCTTGCAGGAAGTACAAGCTTTGCAAATCAAATTAAAAAGCTTAAGCAAAATAAAGACAAGTTTCCTTGGGCAGCAGATCTTGTAAAAAGAATAGATATAAACCCTGAGGGTAAAACTTATTCTCAAATAGCACCTAGAATTGCTTTTGCTGTACACATGGCACAAGTAAAATTAGATGTATCTATTGCGTCAGTAGAACCTAATGGTCGTATATATACAATGGATCCCGCAAAAGAAGGGGCTCTAAAAAAGATTTCTTATAACTGGACTTCTAGACTTAAAAACTTTGGGGCTCAGACAAATAAAAAGTCTAACCATGTAACCTTAGACAAAGACGGTAAAATTTTAATAAATAAAAGCGCAAAATTCAATTTTGTATCTCCAAAAGGAACACTCATAGAAACTACTATGACAGGCCTTTTTAACAGAGCAAAAAAATCTAATGATGTAGCTACTATAATAGCTTTATATAAGCCTTTAGGAATAGAATTTACAGATCCAAAGGAAGTAGAGAAAATATTTACTTTTAATGAAGATCTAGAGAGAGCAGCTTTAGAAAAATCTTTTCCAAATGCATTTGAAGAAGAGATTGTTTACATGCTTGAAGAAAAAGAAGAAGAAATAAACCAAGCCTTCTTAGGATTTAAAAAAGATCAAGAGTGGATTATTGATGATATAATATCTAGAAAAGAATCTTTTGCTACAATATTTTCAAGGGATAAGTCTGGAGCTGTTACTAGAGCAAGAGCACTTGCAGATATAGAGTTAAGGACAGGAAATAGTGAAGTAGAGTTCCAGTACTTGAATAGTGAGGGTAATATGGAGTATTCTATTATAAGAAATCACTACATATCTGCACTTACAAACTTTGAATACACTGACCTTATAGAGTACTTTAATCCTGTTTCAAATCCTTTTGCTTCTAATTCTTTAGCGATCGAAGCTTGGAGAGGTGGAAATAAGATAGATATTATAAATATGGGTGGTTTAAGAGCCGACATACTGGGTGAAACTGGTCAAAAAATATCTAGACTATCTTCAAACGACGTAGTTACAATGCATTTAAATGCAATCTTAGATGGTATATCTATCCTCCCAAGAGCAGCAGACCAGGTAACAGAGTTTGGAGTTCGTTTACCTATAGAAATGCCTACCAAAGTAAATCAAGGGATGAGCATTTTCTTAAACTATCTTAAAGATGAAATTGCCGCAACTGCAATTGGAATTGAGGCAGGTAAAAACACTTCAAAATACAAAGACAATATTAAGAAGTTAAGATTTTTTGACAGTATCCTTACAGATTCTAGAGGAATAGTTCAAGATTTATTAAGTACTCCAAGGCTATTAAAACAGATTCGTAAAGAAATCATGTTTTCAAGTAAAAAATCCACTTCAGAAGTACCTGGAGAGAGTGATTACTTAGAGGCATTTATGATTGAAAACGAAGCTGCTTTTGCAAAAGATATAACTGCAAGACTGAATGTTGACATTGCAAAATTAGACTCATTCTTAGTTGAAAAAGGTCTTTTACAAAAAGAAAATGAATCTGGTACTCGAGTACCGTATGCTTTAAGCAGTGAGTTATTTCAAGAAAATGCTAATGAAGATCCAGACTTCTCTGATAAAAACATTAATGATGTTTTAGAAGAGATTGTAGTAAAGCAGTTTATAGGTAAGACTGAGATATTTAAAATGTTCTTAGGTGATCCTGCCTTTTATTCTGATATGTTTAAAAGAATTAAAGGTGCTGTAGGTACAAAAACTCTTATGGATCTTAGTCCAGAAATATTAAAATGGATAGATGATACTCCAGGCCTTCACAGGGCAGATGGAAAGATTGATTTGTTAGCTATAAAAGAACCTATGGCTAGAATGTCTGAGGAAATTATAGAGATGTACAGTGAGCAGGTAACTCCAGATGTACTTGAGCAGTGGAAGAAACCTATAGAGAAAGCTGACGGAGCTTTGTATGTGGACCTTCCTACGTACAGACTATTAAAAATAACTTCTGATCAGTGGGATAATAATAGAGAGAGCCAATTCTCTAAATCTATGGGGGGTATATCTTCTTCATATGAGGAAGTAGAAGGGGCTACATTCCCACCGGATAAGTTTCAGTATATGGGTCCCTTTTTAACAGACCTTGGTCCAGCAATGGGATTCCTTAAAATGGCTATTATTCCTATATCTAGAGATATGGAGCGCTTTAATGGGGTTGAATACCCTAACATAAAAAAGGCTCTTGATTATATGGAAGAGAATGGGGTTGGTGGGTTTGTTATACCAACAGGAATGAAAGTGGGAGGAGCTGTAGAAACATCTCAAGTATCTTATGGTATTGAGAATGGAGCGTATGAAGAAATGGAGTTTGAGGATCCTGTAAAAGGTTCAAGAATGACTTTTGATCTTAGATTTATGGGGTCTCAATTAGAAATATCACCATCATTTAAGAATAAAGCCACACGACCTACACAGCAAGCAGTTCATATATCTTCCGACTTATATGAAGATGGTGTTGCTGTTAGTGAGGAGGCTTTAGAAAAAGAATCCGAGTATCAAAGTCTTATGTCTGCAGCAACTAAAAATGCTTTTACAGACATGCTAGCAGAGCTAGATATACAGCCAACTATAGAAGATGGCGTTAGAGGTTATATGCTATCTGAACAATCTTATGAGCTTATACTTGATAAACTAGAAAACCAGGGAATAGAAAAAGACCTTGGTAAATCAATCTTATCAGGTGTGACTTATTTGAAAGAAAAAGGTGGAGCTTTTAAGTTTGATTTCTTTGTAGATAGACATAGAATGGAATCTATGTTCCTTAGTGGTATAGGTTCACAAATCATCAAGCCTAAAGTAGCTGGTGAAATGCTTGTAAACACACCTGATTTATTTTATGAAGTAAAAAAAATAGGAGATGTAGTTGCTAGTAACGAGTTAAAGTTTTACGAAAACTCTGATGGTAGATGGGCAATGCAAGTAAGAGTAGCTCACCGGTTTAAAGAGCTGTTAGGTAAAAATGTAAAAATTATAAACGGAAAAATAGTAGGTAGAGGTATAACTGTAGAAGGTTCAGAGGAACTTTTAAAAATGATTGGTATACGTATTCCTACAGACGGTATACACTCTATAGAAGTAATAGAAGTTGTAGATTTCTTACCACAATCTGCAGGGCCAAGGATTAATGTACCGGCAGGTCTTGTAACTAAAGCAGGTTCTGATTTTGATATTGATAAGTTAACTGCACTGTTTAAAAATTACAGGGCTTATACAGATGAACAAACTGGTGGTGTAATTTTAAGACCCGATGAGTTTTATGATACAGTAGAAAAATGGTTTAGCTCAACCCAACAAAGAATAGGAAAAAAGCTTAAAGACTTTGAAGAAATATTTGAAAGGGGTCTAGAAAGAAATTTAAAAGATGAAAAAGAACTTAATGACTTTCTTGCTCAATTTAAAGAAGACCCTCTTCTTGCAAAAGAATTTACAGACTTTTTAGAAAGAGATTTAGAAATGGACATGGAAAGTCTTTCTTTAGAAAGAAATCTTAGTAAAGAAGAGGCTTTAGAAATGTGGGGAGATGTTCTTGATTCAGCAGAAGAGTTTTTTAACCTAGGAAAAGATTTTGTAACTCCTAAATTATTTGCAGATTGGAGAATTGAAAATCCAACTCTTACTAAATATGATATTAATACCAAGCAAGCTGTTCATAATAAAACTTTAGACGTAGTAGCGGATCTACTAAGTATGAAAGGAAGAGAAAAAGAGTTTCTTCGTCCTGTAAATACAAACAGTTATGAAAGTCTAGCTGAAGAAATTCAAAGTCTGTATGAAAATAAAGACAACGAAGAACTTCCAGATTTGCAAGTTGTAAAGGACTACCATGAAGAAACTACACTCCCGCATATTTTTAAAATTACAGATGCTTTTTATTCTGGAGCAAAAGATGTGGGTATATCCGCACTTGCATCTACACATCAAGTAAAAGGACAAAAAGCTGGTTTAAGGTTAGATCTTAATAAATCAATAAAACTTGTAAACGGAAACTTTTTAAACTCTTTAGGAATATATTTTAATTACGATGAGTTTAAAAAAGAAAAAAATTCTGAAGGAGAGTTTATAGGAGATTCTACAATTTCTTTATCTAGAATATCAGATGTTTTAAATAATAGAAGAGTTACAGATAGTATATCTCAGTTTGTAAACTTAGCAGTAGATACAGTAAACACTCCTATTATACATATTTTAAACCTTGGTCCAGAATTAGCTCCAGCCGCACTTGTATTATTAAGAGCAGGTGTTCCTTTAGAAAGCATAGTTTATTTTATGAATCAGCCTATTGTAAGAGATTACATAGAGAACAGAAAAACAGCATCAAGTAGAGTATACCAAGCACTTGGAATGGAAGAGTATCCGGCTGACACAATTACTAAACTTAGAAGAGCATACAAAACTGACAGTGATATTTCATCTCCAGAAAACAAACCTTATTTATCTGATACAGAACTTAAGCAAATGATTGGAGGTATAGAAACTCCTACTAAGGAAGGTGACTTAAGTATAGAAGATCAAAATGCATATCAATTGCATATACTAGATGATTTGTTAATGTACTTAGAGCTTGGAGATAGAATGACAACTGTTATTGCTGCGCAGTCTTATGACACCAAACTTCCTAAGACTCGTGCTGCAATGGCACTAACTAACAGGGCTTACGAAAAAGTAATGGCTGAGGGTATCTTTCCTAACGCAGAAAAAATAACAGAGGGAGACAATAGTTTCCTTAAAGAAATGCGTAACTACACTTTAGTAGCATCTGAAGTATTTGGAGATTTGTTTGTAAACAACAATCAAATAAAAAGCTTCAATAATGCTTATGCAATGAAAGTTGAAGAGCTTACACACACAGAGAATAGGCAGCCTTTAGATCTAAAAGTAAAATCTTTAGAAAGATTAGAGCAGTTTTTTACATCTCTTATACTTCAAAGAGTTCCAAACGAAGATGGTATAGCTATAAATGATAGATCTCAAACTTTATTGTTTGGAGAAAAAAGTGCAGCTGTAACTGTTTCAAAGATTATAAACTCTCCTAAGCACCCATTACGAAATAATGTATTCTTAAACTCTCTTTTACCTGTAGTACAGGAAGAAAGAAAGTCTGTAAAAGGAAAAATAGTAGAAAATGATTTTATACAACCTGAGTTTAAAGCTGTAAACATTTATGATATGGCTGCAATGTATGATTCATACCAAGAGATTGTAGCATACGATGCTAAAAAGAACACCACTTTAGCAAAAGATCTTTTTGATGTAGCTATTTTACAAGCAGGTACTATGAATACTCCGTTTTCCTTCTTAGACAAACTTCCTGGAGATCAATTTGCAGAAATTTCCTCTAAGTTGTATAGTAGATACCTTAAAACTCCTGACGCTTTAAAATTCTCTTCTGAGCTTCTGTTAAGTTTATTCCATGCAAACATGTTAAAATTTCCAAACATGGTAGAATTTACTAAGCCTAAATCTCCTAAGAACATGCGTTTAATGTATGCTAAAAGATATTCAGACTTTCAACAAGACAGAGAGTTTGGAATGGCTAGAAAACAAAGAGATATAGCACTCTATCAAAATCTTATCTTTACACGAGATTTAATTACAGGAGAAATTAATTCCGGTGAAAGCACTGGTGTAGTAAAGATTGAAACTACGGGATACGATTCAATGTCTTATTTAAATACTAAATCTGACTTTATAGTGTATAACAAAAAAGTTGAATCTTCAGAAACAGATCCAATTGATCCTACAGAATGCCCTTAAAAAATAACACATGGCTTGCAGTGTAAAACAAAATATAATAGACCACATTGAACTTGAAAAATTAGGTAGGTCTGAAGCAGAAGGTATAACAAGAACTGCTCCTATTGCAACTGTTATGCAAGAAAGCAGGAAGCTATCAGCCTTAATACTTTCTAAATATGATGTACCAGGATTGCCTTTTAGGGCTGTTGGAAAAACTATTGCTTTAAATGATCCTTTATTTAATGTTATAGACAATAAAAACGAAGAAAAAGGAGAGGTAGTTGTTACTCCAAAATATGTGCAAGAAGCAGAGGCAGAAGTACTTGCATCTATGCGTTCTGCAATGAAAAAATTAGGAGTTACAGAAAAAGCTGTAAGCAGGTTAAGAGATAGAAAAGGAAATGTTATTGCTGGAATAGCAGCAGCAGATATAATAAGTAAAGCAATTACGTATGTAGAAGGGAATGAAAGTGAAATACCAGAAGAGGTTATTCACATGTTTGTGGTTGCAATGAACGAGTTAAAAGATCCTATATATACATCTATATATGAAAGGATAGCTCAAGAACCTGAGTACTTAGAAGTACAAGAAGAGTATGGGAGGCTTGCGGATTGGACCGAGCAAGATATAAAAGATGAAGCAATCACAAGAGTTATTCTAAATAGAATGAAGTTGGATGCTAAAGAAAGAGCAAAAGACAGAAATGCTAGATGGTGGCAAAGACTGCTAAGAAAACTTAAGGAGGTATTTAATTTTGAATCTGACCCTGTAAAAAAAGCAGTCAAAAAAGTATTAAGCGAAGATATCTCTAAGTATGCAGACGCATTATCTAGATCAAAAAGAGAAACAATATTCCGGTCATTAGGAGATGCTACGACGCAAGATATTATGAGGGAAAATATTGTTAAAACTCATGATAGCATGGAAAACGTAAAAGATCTTACGTTTGATATGGTGAAAGGAAAAATAGATGAAGGAACGTTTGAAATTCTTTCAGATGAAGATGGCGTTATAGCTAGATACAAGGTAGATGGAAAGATTGTAGCTAAAAGAGCAACAGACCAATCATCAATATCTTTTTTTAAGAGTGTTGGTAATATAGATGAGTATAAAAGTATTTCTAACAGAGAGAGATCTAAGCTCCTTAGAGATACGGGTACAAATATGCACAGCATACAGCACGAGATTATTATAAATATGGTTCAAGATTCTGAACTTGAATATCATAAATACATAAATGTTGTAGAGCTTAAAGACGCCGTTAAACCAAGAAGTTATTCTAAACTAAAAGAAGACTCTGGTTTAAATAAACAAATGTTTTTAGATTTAAAAAGCGTAGTAAAAGGTGTATTAGATAAGCAAATAGCACGTCAAAAAGTTATTAATAAAAAAACTGAAAAAGATAAAAAAGCAGACATGTACACAGAAGTCCGACTCTTTAATAAAAAGATGGACACTGGTGGTACTGTAGACCTTATGTTTATTGACTCTGAAGGTGCAGCCTCTATATATGACTGGAAGTTTATGAGTCCAAAGTTTGAAGATGTAACTAAAAAAGAAGATGATTATTATATGTTACTTGATCCATTTAGAGGAGCCAAAGGTGAAGGCTATCAACATCAAATGGGATTTTATGTAACAACTTTAAGAGAGCAGTACGGTATTACTAAAATTAAAGAGTCCCGGCTTATACCTGTACATTTAAGATTTAATAAAGATCTTACAAGCATCACATACCTTGCAGTAGGAGATTCTCACGACAAATTTTTAGCTGAAATGCCAATGGCTAAAGAAAAATCAGGAGATAAAGATATAGATGCTAAATTAAAAGTATTGTATGATAAGTACGACGCTATAAAAAACAGACCTAAGTCTCCTAGCATTAAAAGACAAGTTGCTCTTATTACTACAGCTATAAGAGAGCTTTTAAATGAGTCTGACATGCAGCATACTTTTGAAGAACTTTTAGAAGTTATGAAGTATGCAGAAACTGGAATGAAAATAAATGACTCTACAGAAACTGGGTATTTAGAGTTTGACGAGCTCTGGGAAATATATGACCTTTTAGGAACATTTAAAAATCTGCAAACGATTGTTGCTAAAAAAATAAAACTCTCAAAAGAATCTGAAAAAGAAAAAGCAACGCTAAGAAATAAATTAGAAAAAGCTGCAGAAGCAGTATCTAGCATTACGTTTCAAATACAAGAAAAGCTTATTGAAAGATTAGACATAGATTCTCCTTATAAATTAGGAGAGCAAATGAAAAGGTATGGGAAAATAGTTTCTAAACCTACAGAAGACTATGGATCAAATGTTAGCTATGAATATGGTTGACAATGCTTTATTTAAAGAAGGATACTTTAGAATAACTGAGGGGAGAAGCAGAAAAGATGCTTTATATAGGGAGCATTATAAAAAATGGAAAGCTTTAGACGATGGATTAAAATCTTGGGCGGGGTCAATGCCTATAAGAGATGTGTATGATCTATTTATAAGGGAAACTCCTTTTGGATTAAAGCTTATTACAATGTTTGATCCAGAGTTTAAAAAAGTTTTAGACAAAAAAATATCTACTGCACAATCTACTCAAGACGACAAAGTAAAAAAGGAAGTTTTAAAGTGGATGAAAGAAAACTTTCAAATTAAAAAAGGCGCTAAAGAAGAGTTTAAAGCAAATAGAGCTGAGTTTTTAGAGCAAAAAAGAAAAGAATTTGGCTCAAAAGAAGACCAAAGATATAAGAATGTTGAAGCTTGGTTTGATAGTAAGAATAATGTATTTAGTAAAGTAGATGAAGCTACCGCATGGACTTCAAACAGCTATTACATGTATTTAGAGTTAAAGCCAGAAAAAAAAGAAAGTTCATTTAGCTCAGAGTATAAATATCTTTTAAGATCAGGAAACGAGCCTCTTTTAGAATACTATACGGCCTGGAAAGAACAAATGAAAACCTTTAAAAAATTATTAAAAGGTAGGAGAGCTATTTTAGCTGCAGACACTATTCCATCTGTAACTAAAGATATGATGGAGCAATTAATGACTGGAGAAAATGCATTTAAAGCCTTTGGAAAAAGTTTTTTAAGAGGTATGAGCATTGATGTAGAAAACGAAGAGCAAGTAGGAAAAGCTACAATACAAAAAGTTCCTCTTAGATTTTTAAATGCACCAAAAGGTAAAGATGGAGAGGTAGATCACACATTAATTTCAAGAGATCTTACCAGAGCTATGGTAATGTTTGGAGATTCTGCTTATGAACACATTGAAGACACAAGGTCTGAGGCTGAAATTTTATTTATAAGAGATCTTTTAACTCAATCTGAAGAAGTTAAAATGTCTGGGGGAAAGATTGTAAAAGAGCTTGGAGAATTTAAGTTTGAAGAGGGAGGAGTGTCTGAAAAAACTCTTAGTTTATTTGATAGCTATGTTAACATGCTACTTTATAAAAACTTTGGTCAGAATATAGGTAAAGAAATAAATTTTGCCGGTAGAACTGTGTCTAGTACAAAGTTGCTTAGAGGAGTTAAGAGTGCATTTAGTTCTATGATAATGACAATGCCTGTAAAGGCAGCATTAGCTACTCTTGGAGGTGCGTCTGTATTCAGAATATCAAAATCAATTGATAATCCTAATTACTCCTATGATACTTTATCAAAAGGGTTTAAGCTTTGGACAAAAGATAGGTCTAGATATATGGCGGTTGCAGGATATTTTGATGTACACGCAGAAGGAGATGTTATAATGCATTCGAGAGAGTTGTCTGCAGACCCTTTAACTAGGAATGCACAAACCGCTTATTTATATTATCCTCTTATACCTGTAGATAAGTTTGGAGATAGAAGGCTTTTAATGGGGATGTTATTTAACCATGCTGTAGATGAAAATGGTTTAATACAAAGATTAGAAGATATGCCTGAAGGTACTTTGTCTTTAGCAGAGACAATGAAAGTAGAAGACGGCGTAGTAACAGAAGATTTGCCACAATCAGTAAGAAAACAAATTAAAATGCGATTTCTTGGAGAGATACGTGGTATACGAGGAGACATGTCTGATACAGGAGTAGCTGCTTATCAGTCTAATATCTATGTTTCTCTTTTAATGCAATTTAAAGATTGGATGCCACCTATGGTTCAAGATAGGTTTGGGGATGTAAGATTTGATTATTATACAGGAAATTATGAAGCAGGTAGATATAAATTAGCTGCTAAAAGTGCATTGTTTTTACCGAATGCTACGGCGGAAGATATGGAGGAGGAGGTTGCCTGGAAAACTTTAATGGCAAATAGCGTTACTACTATGAGCAGGCTTTTAGGAAATCTGGTAGGAATACAAAGCTTCGTAACATCGAAGAAGACCAGAGATAAGAAAGACGCTGAAGGAAAATGGAGTGAAGCTCAAGAAGCTCAGTATCAGCGTAGAAGAAAAAAGTATTTGCAAGGTTTAGATTTTATAAAAGAAAACTCTACTGATCCTGCACTTGCAAACATGACAGAAGAAAAGTACTTAGAGCTTATGCAGCGTTCTATAAAAAGTACAGTCGGAGAAATAAGGGCTACACTTATATTAGGTTTATTGTCTTTATTTATGGGGGCTCAGATAGGAGATGATGATGAAGAATTGTATAAAGCAAATTACGGTACAAGAAAAGCTCAAGAGCTATTAGCAAGAACTATTTTAGAAACAGCAATGTTTATCAATCCTATGGAACTTGCTAAACTTAACAAATCTGTTGTTCCTTTATTTGGTTTACTTGAACAAACCGGTAAGTTTTTTGGAAATTCTGCTGATGAAGCAATGGATTTGTTTCGTGGAGATATGTTTGAAAAGGGAGATAGAACACAAATGTTTCACTATACTTTTCAATTTGTTCCTGGAAACAGAACTATTAGATGGGCACTAGATCTTTAAAAATCTTCAAAGTCTCCTGTTTGAGCTTCAAGTATTTTAACCATGATTTTCATGTGAACTTCTTCTAAAAGATCAAGTTCTTCAAATAAATCACTTACGTCTTGCTCATCTTGAGTTATCTGAAGGATTTCAATACTACCTTCTTCATTAAGCTCATACTCAACATTAACTTGAGCCCTTCTCATATCTATAGTTTCTAAAGCCATTTGCTTTTTTTAAGATATATAAATATATGATTTTGAAAAGTAAGTATGGTACCTGAAAATAAAAATTCTCAGGTACCACTTACTCATGTCGTTTTAAATGTCGTAAACTGTAGGATCGTATATTTCTTGTGTCATATTAGGTATACTATAAAGCTCTGCAGATTTTTCAATAGTTACTTCTGGCCCTAAAGCCGTCTCTAACTGTTTTCTGCGAGAAGCAGCTTTGTATAGTATTTTGCCAAGAGTAGAATCTTTAGTAAACCCATGAAATCTAAGTATTTTCAGCTTATACTTGCTGTCAAACTTAGAATATTTGCCTGCTAAAAACAGATTAAACTCTTTTTTATGCTTTTCAGGAACATTAAAAATGTACAAAGTAGTTTTATTGCTTGTATCAACGCATTCAATAAAATTATCCAAACTTTTTAAATAGTGTTCAAAGTCTACAAACTCTTTCTTACCAGAAAATCTGTATAAAAGAGCTATTACATTTTTATGATCTTCAGTACCTACAAAACAATTCAATAGAAGGGTGTCATAAAAATAGTTTTTACGATTACCAGACAACATTGGAAGAATAAACAAAGAAGCCTTTGTTCTTCTTGCCATTGTCATCTCATATGAAGTATTGTTTTCAGGTCCTGCAGAAGTTATCATGTTTATTTTATAAGGAAATTTAGATCTTCCTATAGTAAGAGTTTTACCTAAAGTTATTGTAGGAACTTCAGGAAGTTCTACTGAAATAATGTTACCATCATCGTCAAACTCTAACTCAACATCAATATAACCAACAGCTTTAACTGTAAGAGAATCTTTTATTTGTATCCCTTTTCTGCTTCTTCCGGACATTTACCTAGCTTTTTAAGAATGTTAAAATACTTTAATGGAGGTAAAGAAATGCCTAACCTATCTAAATCATACGAAGATCTAAGAACATATACAAGATCTAAAGTCTCTTTAAATTTGTCTGTAGCTTCTTTAGAAGAAGAAATATCGCTTTCCTCCATTTGCTGAAGATACATTTTTAAGATTTTCAAAGAAAAATCTTCTTCTGCAATACCTTCTAAAGCTTTTTCTGCACGTTTTACGCCTATACCAGGGATACCAGGAATACCATCAACACTATCACCAGCAGCACACTGAATCCACAGAAACTTTGCTGCATCTTCATCTGTTGTAGATACAAACTCGTTTCTTTGATAATTGTAATGAGTACCGGGTATCTGTCTAAGAACATCCTTATCTGGACTGCAAATAACAGATTCTATAAAAGGATTATTACCTAAACCATTAGCATATATTGCAACTGCATCGTCTGCCTCTATTCTAGGAATATCATAGAACCCCCATTCCCGTTGGGCATATACACGTAAAGCATAGAACAAGAAAGGGGTCTCCCTACCTTTTCTATTGCCTTTGTACTCTCTTGTTTTACCAAACTCTTTTCTAAAAACAGTTTTAGAGTTTGTAGTAAAAGGTGTAAAGTACTTGCATTTCAATTCTGACAGTACATTTATAATGAAGTTGTCAAGCTTTAGCTTCATTTCATCAAACGTAGTATCTTCTTTCATGCAATAATAAAGCATGCTATCAGCATCTATAAGTGCAATTTTACTCTGATCGTTATTGAATGGAGTAAGATCTAAATCGTCTACTAAATCATTTTTTATAATTTCTAACATTAGTTTTTGTAATAAAAAGAGCCGAGCACAATTAAGTACCCGGCTCTAAGTGAATTAAAAATAGTTACACTAAAGATTGTAGTCTCTTTAGGTCTTCAGTTTGTTTTTCTACTGATTTAATATGAACTACAACAGCTTCTTGAAGCATTTCTTCCCACTGCTCATCAGTAGCCTTAGCATAAGTAGAGCTATGGTAAATAGAACCATTTACACCTGCTAACGAACTATGTACAAAGTACTCTT
>JGI24006J15134_10000271_pt1 | contig 34549 bp, 32 predicted proteins | sample LinPmetageLP53_FD_15134 | JGI IMG/M metagenome (IMG submission 15134)
AACACAAACATACAAGCAATGAAGAAAATTAATGCAGATGCTATGAAAGATGTTATTAAGTTTTCAAAAGCAACAGGTATTGAAGCAGAAGGTGTTGCAGAGCTTGTCAATTTGCAATTTGTTAAAACAGGTGAAACAAGTACAAAAATTTTAGACAATTTAGTTAATCATGCTCAAAAAATTGGAAATCAAGTAGGCATAGCAATGCAAGACTTGCTTGATGATACTACTCAGATAATTACAAATGTAGGATTTTTTACAAAAATTGGAGAAGGAGGCGCAACTAGATTGGCAGCGTCTTTAAGACAGGTAGGTTTGTCAATACCTAGTTTTGAGTCAATGACAGGTGCTTTTAGAACTTTTGAAGGTGCTTCAAATATAATGAATGAGCTTTCTGCAGGCTTTAATATTCAATTAGATTCTGTTGAAATGATGGCGCTTGCAAACGAAGACCCAGAAGAGTTTCAAAGAAGAATAAGAGAAGTAATAACCAGCCAGGCAGGGGACTTTGAGTCAATGTCTGGTACACAGCAGCGATTATTAGCAAATACTCTTAAATTGCCAATGGCAGAAATGAAGACATTCATGAACACCAATCTTCAAATGACTGACAGGGCAACAATGCAAGGAGAGTCTGCAAAAGCAGATGCAATGACACAGAGTGAAACAGCTGACGTAATGGCTCAGTCAACAATAAAGTATGCAAAGTCTGCAGAAGAGCTTGCTACAGCAGTCAAAGATCAAAGATTCTTATCAATAGCCCCTCAAATTAACAAACATGCTGAGTCTGTGGCTGGATATGGTTCTGCTATTCAAGGTGTACTAAGCAATACTTCAGCTTTTGGAAAAGTTTTAGAAGAAATGTCAGTAGGAAGTTTTGAAGTATATACAACAGCAGCAGAAACAGCTGTAGAAGGACAGTTAGCCGTCGTTAGTGCTGGTGTCAAAGCCGGAGAAGAATTACTAAACTCACTTGCTGACAATATAAAGTCAGGAGCCGATACTGTAGAAGGAGCCATGGAGGCTCTTAGGGAAGCAATTGCTGCTATGTTTAGTCCGAACTCGATGCCTAACATATACATGCCAGTCAAAGAAGGTACTGAGTTTATGATAGGGTATCTTGAAAAAGATGCTTCACCTAGAATAGCTAACGGTCTTACCGGAGGATACGAAGGGTTAGGAGAAAGTACAACCGAGCATACAGGTGCGGAGTCTTTGCCAAAGTTTGCGAGAGCTTTAGGGCCAGGCCTTGAGTTTGTGACTAAAACAATTGAAGAAGCATCAGATGAAATAGGAAATATGTACTTATCACCCGGAGGTGCTGAAATTCCTGAAGTTGAAGCGCCTAAAGCCAAAAGTGTTGCAGAATTACAAGAATCAATAGCTAAAGAGCTTAACAGACAAATTTCTGAAACTGCATTAAGTGCTTCAGAGAGATCGCTAGGTGTTGCTTCTGGTATTGATTTAGAGTCTTTAAAAACAGCCATAGTCAGTGCAATCAGTACAGGCCTAGAAAATGCTGACCAGACTTCTAATATTACACTTGAAATTGATAAAAAGAAGCTTGCAGAAGTAATGATGACTGCAAAAACTTCAGATAGAAAATCATTTGCTTACGTTGTGACCTGAGAAGATAAATGAAATACTACCAACAAATACTAGACGACCTTTGCAAACAAAAAGATATTTTTTGTGAAGGAATGTCAGAAGAAGAAATTAAAGAAATAGATACTTATTTAGAAGAAGTTGTAAAAGAAATGGCTTCTTTCTTAGAAAATGTTGATCATATTGCTGAGGATCCACAAAAAAGAAAACGTGCAGCAGAACTTTTTAAAAATGAAATTAAGGAACAAGGATGGCAAGAGAAACTTTCAAAGATTTCTTAAGAAATGAATCCCTACCTGCTGGAAAAGAAAATCCAGAGGGCATGATCAGCTACACAGTTGATGGCATTGCAGCGTTTGGAGATTCGTCTGGTTTAGGTTTGGAAACAAATACTGGCCAGCCGCTTGTAGGTTTTGATGCTGCAGACCCTGATTCTGGTTTAACCGGTAGATTTTTAGATCACATAGTTAGAGAAGAAAATAATTTTTACAACTTCAAGAGAGGAAATTCTGAAGTTAATGCTGGAAATAGAGGTGATCATTTACAAGATCAAGATAGCTTTTTAGCAGGACCTTCTGACCCTAAGGGTTTACCTTATGTACCTCAAGGCACAGTAGAAGATGGACTACTAGAAGAGTACAGTAATAGTAGAAACTTTGAAGACATAACTTCAAACAACCCTAACACAGTAAGCCTAGATTCAATAATAAGCAAGGTTGACGGAGCACCGCGTGGTCCTGGATCTGAAAATGGACCATTTAATCAAAGAAGAGGCGCAAATGAGTTGTTAAAAGACTTATATGTGTCGGAAGACGGAACAGGCCCTACTGACTTTGTAGTTAAAGCATCAGTTGAGTCTCTTAAAAGAAACAATAGATTTAACATTGAAAACAATTATTTAGAAACCAATACTTTTCCTGCAAGATCAGATATAGATTCAAATATAAATATGACAATACCTGGCTATAGAGGCATAGATCAAGATGGCGACGGCAGACGTGACGAAAGAATAGTTTCAAGTACTTCGCTAGATGACCTTAAAAACATTGGATCTTCATTGCTTCTCAGGGCGTCAGGATATGATATAAAAACAAGCCCAGGAAAAGACTTAGAAGTTGTTGAATCAACATTGTCAAATATTGCGTCAGGAGATCTTGAAGAATCACTTTACACTCAAAAGAAAGTAATGTCCAGACTTCTTGCAATGAATGCTACAGGTTTTCCGGCGACTGATCCGCTAGGTGTTTCTGTAAGAGCAGGAACAGGCATTGACCTTGACTATTCAAACGAAGAGTCGAAAAACTCTAATTCTTTTGGGTCAACTTACAACGATGCTGTTAGATTTACTGACTATTCTAGAGCGCTAAGGATTAAAACTGCCTTTAGATTAGTCGCAGTAGTAAGTGCTGCTAAAATACTTTTTGAATCAATTACAGATGAGTTAAGCACAAAAGAAATTAAAAAAATAAAAGAAGACATAAAAACCATAGCTAAGAAGACAGACAAGGTACAGGCAGGAAAGCTTATTTTAGGGCAAAGTAGAAATTCAACAAGGTTTGTTGCCAAAAACTACTTTATGAATAATCTTCTGACAGTGACATCGTTTAACTACGAAGAGTGTTTTAATGAAGGGCTTTTTGCTTTGTTTGGTAATAAGTCTGGCGAAGATTTAACAAAAGACGCTTTAGACGCAAACTCTACTAGCAAAGGTGCAAGTGTTAGAAAACTAGATTTTTCTGACTCACCTGGTTTTTGGCACGCTGTTTCAAACTCAATTATGAATTCTTTAGATGGATTTTCTGGCAACTTAGAAAACATTGGCGCGCCAAATAATGGTGACACAGAATCTGAAAAAGCTGCTATATCAAGGCTGCTTAATGAAAATGATAAAATTCTTAAGGTTGTAAATATTATTGCGATTATAGGTGAGAAAAGTCTTCATGCAAAAAATGCTGTTAAAAATGCAAAGCTAAAAAATATAGAACTTACAAGAGATCCGGACGCTCTTCCAAACTTACCTGGTCATAGAGTTGGAAAGAGCAGAATAGGAAAACAACCAGGCTCTTCAAGTGCTATGAATCCATCAATGGGCAATGAAACAACACTCGCTTGGGAGCAGAGCAGTGTGCCTTCTATGTACTTGCTTCCAATGAATATTATTCGAGCTGCCCAGACTCTAAATAACTCTTTCTCAGGCGAAAATCCTATGCATGGAATGCTAGGTAGTAGAATGGTTAGAAATACGTATACTGGGCTTGATACAGACGGGTCAGCTGCTAGAATACCAGGGCGTGTAGCAAAGATTGTTGAAGATCGACTAGACGCTGAATATGTTCCTTTTTACTTTCATGATTTAAGAACAAATGAAATTGTATCTTTTCATGCATTTTTATCACAGCTAACAGATACAATTAGCCCACAATATACTCAAACATCTGCATTTGGTCGAATGGATCCTGTTCAAACTTATCAGAGTACAACAAGATCTCTAAGCGTAGGTTTTACTGTTTACGCAACAAACAGAGAAGACTTTGATGAAATGTGGTACAAGATTAACAAGCTTGTGACAATGTTGTATCCTCAGTGGACAGCAGGTACGCTTGTCCAAGGAAGCCGAGGTGATCTATTTGGAGACCCGCCTAGTTTTTACCAGCCTATGAGTCAAGTCATTGGTGCGTCGCCTCTAATACGTCTTCGAGTTGGAGATGTAATTAAATCAAACTATTCAAAATTTGGGTTAGCAAGAACTTTTGGAATAGGTGACACGGGGATAAACGCAAGAATAAATGAAAAAACTTCTGGTGCTTTGAGCGATCCAACGACAATTGGCGGCTCTATATTTTCTGAAATTGTTACAGTAGTCAGAGAAGCAGCAATAACAATTCTTGTAGGTGTGTTTGGCTCACCACAGGGTCTACTTCAGATGCTTTCAACTGACGCACAAGAAATAGAGTCTGTTATGGGTAGAGTTGCTGCCCTAGGGGCTACTGATGCTGCGGCATCCGCTCTTTCTGAAATTCTTGTAAACGGTTTTGCAAACCCTCTAATGACAGCACAAATTATCGATAATATGAAAGATCCCAATGTTTCTGGCGAAGATAAAAATCTACCTAAAGCATTTAAATATTTAAATCCAAACTTTATAGATGGATACTTTTGTGAAGACGATGGAAAAACTTACTTTACAACAAAGCGAGTAATAATAGATGTTTTAGAAACAGTAAAAGGTACAGATGACAAGTTTTACTTTAAAGCAGAAGTAAAAGACAAGACCGCAGGTGAGCTATTTCAAAAGAAAATCTTAATTAGACATGAAGATATATTTAATAGCCCGACTAGAACATTTAGCACTTCTTTAGCAGGAATACTTTTTGGCATTGGATCTCTAGACGCAGCCGGGGCACTAAATCTTGCAGCCCGAGCAGTATTTGGTGGCGGTCAAGCAGGTGGAGCGCTGACAGGTACAGTTAATTTTGCAACAAGTTTCTTGTCGTTTCTAATAGAAAACCCAGAGACTGTATTTATGAGACCAGAAGTCAACCCTTTTGTTCGTGCATTTAAATCTACTCGAGGACGAGGACTGGCGGGTGTTATGAAAGGTATTAACTTTAACTGGCTTGAGGACAACATTCCTTGGGAAACTGACTTTAATGCTCGTGCACCAATTGGATGTAACATAAGCTTTCAGTTTGATGTCATACATGACTTACCACCCGGTCTTGATCACACTGGCTATAACAGAGCACCACTCTATAATGTTGGTGAAATAATGAGAAGCATATCAGGCGACCCTTACGAAGAAGTCATATCAGAATCAGAACTTAACTTTAGAAAAGCAGGTAATCGAGGCGTTTTCCTTGACGGTGAACAGTATAGAACTCAAGGCACAGAAAAAGGTAAGAAATAATGGGTATATCTAGATATAATTTTGTTAAAAGAATTCCAGGTGGAATCTCAATTAGCAGCGCTAGTTTTGTAATATTTAATGCTGTTTCTAGAGGCATAATTTCTACAAACAACATTGTAATGGACGAAGGTAGAAGATTAGACCAAATAGCAGGAGAACAATACGGCGATGCCGGGTACTGGTGGGTTATTGCAGCTGCAAGTGGGATTGGATGGGGTCTTCAAGTTCCGCCTGGAACACTTGTAAAGGTTCCAAATTCTTTAGATAAAGTAATAGGATTGCTGATATGAGTAACAGTTCTGATCTTAGAAACTATAACGTTGCTTTTGAAATATTTCTTGATGCAATTGATCAATACAGCAAGTTTGTTACCGGACTAGACAGCGGTCTTTTTAGAAGGTACGACTTAGAGCAAACGCAAAAATTTCCTGATCAAGAAGATGAAGAATCAAAAAAGCTTTTAACAAGTATTTTAGACAGGACTGTTGGTGCTCATTCTTTTCTTGGAATGGAAACAGTATTAGAAAAGATAGCGGTGACAGACAGACGCGATTTTATTCTAAGCTGTTATTCTTTTGGCACAGGAGATATCAAGCACAATCAGACTTTTGAAAATGAATCTTTGAGAGCGTCTGGCACCTTGGAACCAGAAGATTCTTTGATCTCAATTTATGACGTAGTTAATACCAACTTTAAAAAGATCGATCCCAAGCTAACTGCACTACCTGAAGATTTTATAAATCAAGCTACAAGCCCTAGCGAAGTTCATCGATTTGAAAAACCTACACTTTCTGCCCATGTTATTAGAAAGTCTCAATACAGTCCTACAAACAGACAAGCAAGACATTTACCTATCTTTTTAAATGCAATTAGTGACATTGAGATGTCAAGGTGTACTCCCTACTTAGATGTAAAATTCATTCACTCGAGAAATTTGGCCGCAGGTCTAGACATTATTGCAAATCCAAAAATGTCGTACACGAGGCTTTTTAGGTTTGCAGCAAATGATACTTTTGATAATACAACTCCTTTAAATAGTAACTTAACAGATGCAAGTGAAATCGGACTAGATAGTTTTTCTTATATGAATCTTTTTACTTCACCACAAACAATGGTCAATGCTGATATTAATTCAAGTAACAACTCTTTTTCTAATATTACAGCATTTTCAGGAGAAGACGAAGATGAAAGACCTACTTCTAAAAATGTACTAGATCCTTTTCAACCTTTACTTTCTTTAATATCGTTTGATGTAACAGAATCAGGTGGTGGCAAAGAAGGTTTTATGTCTAGCAAGCGTGCTTCTTTAAAAATTAAACTACATGACAAATCTAGAATGGCTGATATATCTCCTCTGATAGCAGTTAACGAATTTGCATTTACAGATTTTTCTATAGAGTTTGGATGGTCACACCCAGACAGCAAGCTGACTTCTGATAATACTATCGGTAAATACATTAACAACCTTAGAAGCATCAATACCTACGATCTAATAAGTTCCAGCTACAGTTTTGGAAAAGATAATACTGTAGATATTACCCTTGAGTTGGTAACGAAAGGTGCAAGTCACATTATACCACTTGTATCAGCGTATAGCGGATATTATCAAAACATTGGTGTTTTTAAGGGTGTTATAAATGCTGCTATCGGTGTAATGGAAGGTCCTAGCGGAGAAAAAAATATTAGAAAAAGAAGAGATTTATTACCAAAAGTAAGACAGCGGCAAACAAAGTTGTCTTCGCTTAGTAGATTAACACCTTTTGAAAACTTAAAAAAAATCAAAGCGATGGTAGATCAAATAGACGCTTCTAATATTACCAAAGACATAGAAGAATTTTATAAAGATTTAAAAACTTTGCTTAACGAAGGCGCTCAAGATACAAGCGGAGAAACCATAGATCCAGGCATAAGTGATAAAGTTACTGGATTTTTTGCGTCGCCAGGTGATGTTTTTGAATCAAAGTGGGCAAGTTTAGATAACACCCCAGATCCTTTTGCATATGCTTCCAGGTTTGAAGACGTTCAAACTTCGGCTTTCTGGCGAGGTGAAAGTAAAACACCTCATGATTCTTTTAGTACTTTTTATAGTAATCCACAAATGCCTCATGTTACTCTCGGAAAGTTAATTACAAAATTTGTTGCATTTCCTCTTTCTACTTGTGGTATCTATGACGAAGTTCAAGTTTACTTTTATCCTGTTAATCACCACGCTGCTGGTGCAAGAAGGCATACAACAGCCAGCTTACCAATAGATCAAAACTTGCTTAAAGAGCAAATAGATAAAAAAATATCAAGTATTGACTCAAATGAAAATCCAAATGCAGGGCTTGCTGTTAATGGGTTTATTGCACTATGTCAAAACATTCTGAGAAGAAAAGAAATTTCTGCTTATGGTTTGCAAGAAACAGGCGGCACACATACAGGTTTTCCTGCTGATAATATTAAAAAAGGATTTTTAGAATCATCTCATGAAGAAAAAATTGAATTTTTAACCTCACTAGAAGCAGCCGCGCCTAGCTCTCCAACTGGTGCAATTGAAGATGAATTATGGCAGTATAAATATACACCTACACCTGGCGCAAGTCCTGAGGTGGTGTCAGAAGAAGAGCAAGAAGCAATTAATAAATTTTTAAAAGGAATTGAAGAACTAGGCGTTCAAAGTTTAGCAAATAAATTAAGTAGCATATACGGACCGGGCCGCGCAGCCGGTGAAGCTAGCGATGACGGAGTATCTTTGCTTGCAAGAGGAACTACATTTCAGCCAATTGATTTACAAGTATTTTTTGAAGTGACACCTATCGTTGATGAAGCTGCAATTGGAGAGTCTGTTGCTTTGGACTCTTTTTCTAAAATACTTAAAAGTATTAAAGGAGAAGACATTTTAGATATTGACGGGCTTCTAACAGACAAGGTGCTTTTAAGAATACATATATTTGATAGCAATACTCTATCAAATTCAGATCCAGCTGTGTTGGGGCTAGATACAAACGAAGACGGCGCAATTATTGAAGGGTCTGAAACTGACTCTGCAACTTCAGAACTGATGGAAGAAGCTAGAAAAAATAAAAACAACTTTGACTTTTGGAAGTCAATACTAAATTCTAAGTTTCCAACAATTACACATGGCCAGTCTAGTAGTGTTATTAAGAGTATTGATATTAATTCAAATATACCCAGCAACATATTAGATATGTACATAGTCGATTCATACGAACAAAGAATTGGAAAACAGACAGCCGAGGAGGCTGAAAATCAATGGGATGAAGCGACATTTTTTCCTTCAAATGTTTCTATTCAAATGATGGGAAACCCAATGATTAACAGAGGCACTGTTTTCTTTGTTGACTTTATGACAAAGACCAATTTGGACAATTTATATGCGACCAATCAGGTTACTCATACCATCGCTCCTGGTAATTTTACAACAACATTAAGTTGTCTTCCATACGGTCAAGGAAGAGTTTCAGCAGCAAGAAATAATATGCTTAAGAAGATAGATGATCTTGCAAAAAGCTAATTTAAAACAAGCATGTAAAATAGAAAATATTAACGCTATACTTTCTTTATGCTTCAAAAGAACTACAAAAAGAAAAGTATAGGTACACTACAAATAAATTCAGAGTTTACTAGATCTGGTAAAAATAAGATTGTAAAAATATCAAATTCTGATGATGTTTTGTCTATTAGAAATATTAATAAGTTTAGATCTTTATCTAATCTAGAAACAATCAAAGACTATAGAGGATATTTTTATAACTTTTCTAGAGATCTTAATATCATTAATACAGATGTCAGATGGGATCTATTATTAGGTAATGGTATTTGTGACAAATATGACAAAGATCTTTTAAATAAAATTAAATTTTCTATTGATAAAATTACTTCATATCATACTAATATTCTTAATAGAAGAAAGACACTATACGAAAATCTAAACAAGATTCTGGATGAGTCAGGTAATGAAATTGAAGTTCCGGAATATTCACATGATGGAGTGACAGGCAGAACTACAATTAAAAAAGGTTTTAACTTTTTAACTTCTAAAAAAGAGTTTAGAAAAAAATGCAAATCTAAAAATAAAGATAATATGCTGGTCAGTATTGACTTTAAGGCATGCGAGCCTAATCTATACTTAAGATCTTTGGGCATAGAAATATCAGACCCTGATATATACGAATTTTTATCTAGTAAGCTTAATTTAGATGTAAAAGATAGAAGTACTTTAAAGAGAGGAATACTGTCAGTTTTGTATGGAGCGTCTGACAGCACTTCAAGTAAATTACTAGGAAGTAAAAAACAAAATCTAGACAAGATAAAAAAATTCTTTAAAATCAAAGAGGTAGAAGAAGAACTAAAGGCCCAGTTTCAGAATACAAATACAATTTACAACTTATACGGGAGACCAATACACTCAGACAAAAGCATTCTTAACAAGTGGATTCAATCATCAGCAGTAGATTTTTGTAGTTTAGCATTTTTAAATTTTGTGGAGGAATTTAATTTAAATGTTTGCTACTTAGTTCATGACGATATGGTTGTAGATATTAGTAAAGAAGAATATGAAAAAATAAAAGACATAACCGAGCTTTATGAACCTGACGCAAAATTAAGCCTTCCCGTAGAAATTACTATTCTAAACGCCTAAGTAATCTTATGGCAAATAAAAAAATAAAATCAGAATCTTACGGTACACAACGTCAAACTTGGGCCGGAGGCGCAGGTGCTGGAAGCAACTTCCAGCACGGAAAAGACTTAGGTACACACACAAGAGGTAGTCTAGGTACAAGAGGCGCAGACTCAAACTGGAGCAGGGCTAGTCAAGCTGTTATGCCTTTAAATGCTTTTACACATTTTTTAGATGAAGACGAAGACGAAGAGTTTGATGAAGGCTACACTGTTGAAGACTCAAAATATGATCTTCAAGAAATTCTTCGATTGAACGAAGATTTAAGTGATGTAGGTGCTGCCGCTGTAGACATAGCAACAGACTTAGGCGGTGACTTTGCTGCATCTGCAATTTCTGGATTAGATGTTACAAGAACAGTTGGGACAGGCACTAGTTTACTGTTTATTACTAAAAATATTTATGAAATTAAAAAAGGTCGCGAAAGAGCAGATGAAGTTATTCGCCAGTTTTTAAACAGGCCAACGAACGAAGCTGCAGAAAAAATGGCAGACATATTTGATTCACTTATAACAGATGTCATTGACCTTTTTCAAAGAACAATAGAGATAATACCTGATAGTTTGCCTATAGAAGAGTTTGGCTCAATAGCAATTTCTATAGCCCAGAATTACAAGCGCGCAGCTAAATTTTTAAAGGCTTATTTTACGTTTAGAAAGGTAGATTCTATCACAGCTGTCGGCAAAAAATTTACAGCTAAGTCTGTGCGAAGAGTCTCTTTTTACGGAATTGTGTCACCCATTATTAAGATGGTAATGAAGTTATTTAACTCTGACTTTGTTCCTGAAAAAGTCGAAGAAAACAAGTCTATAATCATGGGTACAATCTCAAGAATTGTATTGCTAGGCGATTTAATGGAAGACTACCATATTCAAAAAGAAGTAGCTATAGGTATCGGAATACCAGAAGAAGATTTTGTTTACAGACACAGAATTTTACAGCCGGGTTCAGAAGCTGATGGTTACGATTATGAGTCACCAAGAAATGAACTTCCTTTTGAAGATAGAGTAGAAGAAGAAATAGAAATTAGAAGAGAAGAAATGGAACAAAGACAACCAGAGTATTCAGAAGGACTATTTGGACCTGACGCAGATGATGATCTTTCTGAACCTGTTGTCGTTGGTGGCGCAGCAGCTGGCGCCGCATCTCAAAATTCTACACTTGGAAACGAATTCTTAAGAAAACTTTTCATATCAAAACCTGGAGACGAAGGTCTTTTTAGAGAGTCTTTAGAAAATAAATCTTTACTTTACTTAATAGAAGAAAAAGATTCAGAGTTAGATGAAGAACTAGAAGAAGATGAAATAAACGAATTCTCAGGCGCCGGAGGCGGAGCTATAGGAACACTACCGCTAGGTATGTCGACAAAAGGCCCAAAGGGAAAAACCAGCGCGACATCAGGTGGCACCGCGTTCCCTTACAGTAAGAAAAGTAGAACTGCTTTTAAGAAGTACGCTAAGAAGTCATTTGGCGGAAAATAAAATTATTTGACAATAATTTTGTAAACAATCCTCTCCTTTTGTATAATGTTTAAGCAATTAAAACATTGCACATTAAATATTGCACATTAAATTTTAAAGGAGAAAAAATGGCAATCGATTTCGACGCAATTAAACGTAAACTAGAAAGACTTAGCGGCGCAGACAAGAGTCGCAACTCAAAATGGAAACCTGAAGAAGGTGAAGAACATACTGTCCGACTTATCTCATTCCCGGATAATGACGGTCAACCCTTTAAGGAAGTACAGTGGTACTACAACATTCCGGGTTCTCGAGGTATGGTAGCACCTTACCAGTTTGGCAAAAAAGATCCTGTTCAGGAACTAATTAGCAAGCTTCGCGATGAGGGTTCAAAAGAATCCTACGAGATGGCAAAAAATCTCTACCCTAATATGCGCACCTATGCTGCTGTAGTAGTACGTGGTCAAGAAGATGAAGGAGTGAAGATTTGGGGCTTTGGAAAGACTGTTTATCAAAAGCTTCTTTCTATTATGTTAGATGAAGACTACGGTGATATTACTGATCCTCTCGAAGGTCGCGATATTAAGGTTGTTTGTACTAAGCCTCCTGGTAAAAAGTACGCAATGACTGATGTAATGCCTCGCGGCAAGGTTACTAAGCTTTCTACTAAGTCAAAACAAGCTTCTGAGTGGTTAGAAAATATTCCAAAAGTAGAAGATCTTTACACGCTTAAATCTTACGACGAGATTTCTGGTATTCTTGAAAACTGGATTAACGGAGATGAAGAAACTGTTTCTAGTGAAGGAACAGCACATCGCTCAACACCGTCAAGTACAAATACAACTTCTGATTCAACATCAAAGAAAACAGAAAGTGAAAGCTTTGGAAGTCTAGACGATGCGTTTGCAGACTTAATGGAATAGAGTTAGACTTAAGTTTGACTTACTTTGGCGGCACTTTGTGCCGCCATTTTTGTAAATAAAGCAAGAAGCTAAGTAGAATCAAATATAAACTTTCAAAGGACAATCATGCAAAAAGACAGCTTTACCAAAGACTTAATTAAATCACTAAATAAAGAAGCAGGGACAAGAGTTGCTTATAATCTATCTGAAGATGAAAGTCCTACTCACGTAAATAGATGGATTAGCACAGGTTCAAAAATGCTTGACTGGATTTGCGCAAACAAGAAAGACGGCGGGCTTCCAGAAGGAAGAATTATTGAAATATTCGGACCGCCCTCTATTGGAAAATCACACATAGCTACTCAGATAGCAAGATCAACACAGGAAATGGGCGGAATTGTTGTTTATATTGATACTGAAAACGCAACTTCTGTAGAAAATCTTCAGATGTTAGGTTGTGATGTAACAAAACGATTTGTATATGTTGATACTCACTGTACAGAAGAAGTCTTATCAATTGCAGAAAAAACAATCTTAAAAGCAAAAGCATTAGATAAAGACATTCCTGTAACAGTTATTTGGGATTCTGTTGCAGCATCATCACCTAAAGCAGAACTTCTTGGTGATTATGATCAAAACTCTATTGGCCTTCAAGCAAGAACAATCTCAAAAGGAATGCGAAAGATAACAGGTGTTATTGGTCAAACTAACAGTCTTTTTGTTATTTTAAATCAAGTTCGAACAAAGATAGGCGTAATGTATGGTGACCCAACTACTACACCGGGCGGAAAAGCAATACCTTTTCACTCTTCAATTAGGATTAGACTCGGAGCTGGACAACAGATAAAAGATGGAGACGATGTAATAGGAATCCAGGTGTGGGCAAAAACAATTAAAAACAAAGTCGCGCCTCCTTTTAGAAAGGTAGACTTTCAAATTCATTTTGGAAAAGGTATTGTAGAACATGAAGAACTATTTGATCTACTTAGAAAGTACTGCAAAGACAACGACGTCCTTAGCGAAGACGGAAATACTGCGTATTCTGTTCAGGGAGGCGGCGCCTGGAAGTCAATAACAATGACAAATACAAGTACCGGCGAGATAATTGCAGAAAAGAAATTCTACAAAACAGGGTTCAAAGATATTATAAACAGTCCTGACTGGTCAGAAGCTGTAGATATTTTAACAGCAGCAGCAATGAAGAAAAAACTAGGTTCTATTGAAGATGTCGAAATAGATTCAGAATCTTATGAAGAAGTACAAGCACTTGCTCAAGAACTGGATATGGACTTAGATGTAGATGTATAAAAATAGAATTCTGCTAATAGATGGACTAAATCTTTTTACAAGACATTTTATTGCAAATCCTGCAATGTCTGAAAACGGAGATCACGTAGGCGGAATATCTGGTTTTTATAATGCAATGATGAGACTTGTAGAAAAATGCAAACCTGAAGGTGTTGTAGTAGTTTGGGAAGGCGGCGGATCAAATAAAAAAAGAGGCCTTTATAAAGATTATAAAAAAGGATCAAAGCCACAAAAATTAAACAGGTACTACGAAGGCGACATTCCTTCTACATATGAAAATAGAAACTTTCAACTAAAAACGCTGATATCTATTTTAGGCTGCATACCAGTTTGTCAGACTTACATATCAGGTGCTGAGGCTGATGACGCAATAGGGTATTTGTCAAAATATTTGCTTAAAGAAAAGAACAAAATCATAGTCTCTTCCGATCATGACTTTTATCAGCTTGTCAATGAATCTACAATCATATGGTCACCTACGTTAAAAGGTTTTGTCGACAAAGATAAGGTAATTGAAAGATTTGGAATTCACCCTAATAATTTTTGCTTAGCAAAGAGTATCACAGGAGACACTTCAGACAACATCCCGGGGGTTAAAGGTGTAGGATATAAGAGTCTTTCCAAGAGGTTTCAGAAGTTAACAGAGTCTCACGAATATATGCTCTATGACATGGTCGTAGATGCAAAATCAATGATTAAACCTAAGGGTCCAAAAATCTTTGAAAACATTGTAAATAACGAAGACTTAATTAAGAGAAACAACAAGCTAGTGCTTCTTGATACAAACAATCTATCTTTGAGTCATATGCAAAAAATTGAAAGTGATATTGAAAATTTCATTCCTGCATGGAATAATATGAATATGCAAAAAATCTTAAAGGCATCATCTATAAGAACTATTGATCCCTTAAGGTGGAATTATCTTCTACGTAATTTAAAAAAAGGCACTATTAAATGAGTTATGAAAATCACTTTTCTAAGTACGGAAAAGACTTTCAAGAAAAAATATTTCAATCACTTTTAAAAGACCAGCAATGGGCAACACAGATGGTTGAAGTAATGACACATGAATACTTTGAACTTAAGTATTTACAGTATTTGTGTGACAGATTCTTTGGGTTTTACTTAAAGTATAAAAGTTTTCCAACACTAAGTCTTCTTGTTTCAATCATTAGAGACGAATTGACAGAAGGTGACGATGTTATTCTTAAAGGTCAAGTAATTGAATTCTTGTCCAGAGTAAAATCGTCACCAAACTTAGGCGACTTAGAATACGTTAAAGAAAAAACTCTTGACTTTTGCAAAAAGCAAGTTTTGCAACAAGCACTAGAAGATAGCGTCAAGGCAATTCAAGGCGAAAACTACGAAGCTGTCTTAAACATTATGAAAGACGCAGTGTCTAAAGGATCAGGTTCGTCAGTTGGCCATATCTTTTTCAAAGACCATGAAGCAAGATTTGCAAAGATTAATAGAATTTGCTGCCCTACTGGTTTATCACATCTCGATGCAAAAGATGTATTTAACGGAGGTCTTTCTAGAGGAGAAATTGGTGTAATTGTTGCGCCTACGGGAGTAGGAAAGTCACACTGGCTTGTTGCAATGGGTGCTGAGGCACTCAGAAGAGGCAAAAATGTAATTCACTATACTTTTGAATTGTCAGAGACAGCTGTAGGCATTAGATATGACAGTAACTTAACTGGAATTGACTCTTCCGACATTGTTGAAAATAAAGAAAAAGTTCTAGAATATTATGAAAATAACAATCATGGAAGGTTAATTATTAAGCAGTACCCAACAGGTTCTGCCAGCATAGTAACAATTAGAAATCACATAGAAAAGCTCTCAATGAAAGACTTTGTGCCTTCTTTAATTGTTTTAGACTATGCTGATATTATGAGGTCAACACGTCAATATGATTCACTCAGGCATGAATTAAAATTGGTATATGAAGAATTAAGAAATCTTGCAATGGAAATGAACATTCCTGTGTGGACTGCTTCTCAAGCAAACAGAGAGGCATCAAATTCTGAAGTTGTTGGCCTAGAAAACATGTCCGAAGCGTATGGAAAAGCTATGGTAGCTGACATTGTTGTCTCTATATCTAGAAAACCCGCAGAAAAAGCATCTGGAATGGGAAGAATTTTTGTTGCTAAAAACAGAGCAGGAAAAGACGGAATTCTATTTCCTGTTAAAATAGATACAGCTAGATCAAAAATAGAGATAATAGAAGATGCTTCTCAAATGTCACTTGTAGATATTTATGAATCTCATAATACGGGAACAAAAGACATGTTAAAATCTAAATGGAAAGAGATAACAGCGAGCAAGTAAAAGAGAAAATAATGTATACACATAATCAAGTTTTAGAATCATCTACAGAATACTTTAAAGGCGACGAGCTTGCTGCAAGTGTCTTTGCAGGAAAATATGCGCTTCAAGATGCAGAAGGAAATTTTTTAGAAAAAAACCCTGATGATATGCACAAAAGACTAGCATTAGAGTTTTCAAGGATAGAATCAAAACATCCTAATCCTATGAGTTATGACGAGATCTATATCTTACTTAAAGAATTTAAGTATGTTGTGCCTCAAGGTTCACCTATGAGCGGGATAGGTAACGATCATCAAATACAATCTATTTCCAACTGTTTTGTTATTGCTTCGCCTGAAGATAGCTACGGTGGTATTTTAAAGACTGATCAAGAACAAGTTCAAATTATGAAACGCCGCGGAGGAGTAGGTTTTGATGTGTCAAACATTAGACCAAAAGACATGCCTACTTCAAATGCAGCAAAAACAACGTCTGGTCTAGAGGTATTTTTAGATAGATTTTCCAATTCTTGCCGTGAAGTCGCGCAAGGAGGAAGAAGAGGTGCACTGATGATAACACTATCAGTACACCATCCACAAATAAGAGACTTTATTAGAATTAAGAGAGATCTGTCGCGTGTGACAGGAGCCAACATTTCAATAAGACTTACTGAGGAATTTATGTGCGCGGTCCGAGGGGGTGATCCAATAAACCTGCGTTTCCCAGTTGACACCAAAGAGCAGCCTATTGTAGAAGAATGGGTGAGTGCTAAAGAACTTTGGCATGAAATAGTTGAATCTGCTCACGCGGCAGCCGAGCCTGGCCTTCTGTTTTGGGATACAGCAAAGCGTATGACGCCGTCTGACATCTACAAAGCAGAAGGCTTTGGCTCGACCTCTACTAATCCTTGCGGAGAGATTATTCTTTCTCCCTATGACAGCTGCAGATTGATGCTTATCAACCTTACTTCTTTTGTTAAAAACGCCTGGATTGATAATGCTGAGTTTGACTTTGCACATTTTGGAGAAGTTTCACAAAAAGCACAGCGGCTCATGGACGACATGATCGATCTAGAAATAGAAAAAATTGATAAGATTCTTGCAAAGATTAAAGCAGACCCAGAAGCACTAGAAGTAAAACAACCAGAAATTAATCTCTGGAACAAGGTTAAAGAGCAAGCTGTAAATGGTCGCAGAACTGGTTTAGGTATTACAGGCATCGGCGACGCACTGGCAATGCTGAGTATTAAATACGGTAGCAAGGCCAGTATTAGAATGACTGAATTAATATATCAAGCGCTCGCTGTTAATTCATATGTTTCTTCAATGGTTATGGCAAAAGAAAGAGGTGCGTTTGTAGTTCATGACCCAAGTAGAGAAGAAGATCATCCTTTCTTAGCTAGAATTTTTGATGCGATTGATGAGTCAGGAATTCTACCTTCAGCCGGACCTATGGGAGAACATTGGCCTGCAAGATACTGGAATGCTCATTTTGGACGTAGAAATATTGCCAACACTACAACAGCACCTGCAGGCTCTGTTTCTGTTCTCACTCAGACAACAAGCGGGATTGAACCAGCATTTATGCTTCACTACACTCGCCGAAAGAAGATTAACCCAAATGATGCAGATGCCAGTGTAGACTTTGTTGATGACTTAGGGGACAAGTGGTCAGAGTTTCCAGTCTATCATCATGGTTTTAAGTCGTGGATGGAAACGCTAAGCGAAGAAGATTTAAAGATGTACCCAGTAGAAGATTTAGTAGGATCGAGCCCGTATGCAGGCGCAACTGCCAACGAGATTGACTGGGTTGCTAAAGTAGATCTACAAGCTGCTGCTCAAAAGTGGGTATGCCACGCAATTTCAAACACTACAAACCTTCCTGCTGACATTGATGTAGAAACTGTCAAGCAAGTTTATATGCGTGGCTGGGAAAGCGGTTGTAAGGGGATCACTGTCTATCGAGACGGAAGTAGATCTGGAGTACTAGTAAGCAAAACAGAAAAAACCAACGATGACAGGTCAGCAATGAAATTTGTTGACAATACAGCACCAAAACGTCCTGAGGTTCTTCCTTGCGAAATACATCATGCAACTATCAAAGGTGAAAAATGGACCATCTTACTTGGTCTTCTAGCGGGCCGCCCATATGAAATCATCGGTGGGCTTAGTAAATATGTAGAAATACCGAAAAAGCACCGCTATGGAGAAATTAGAAGAAGACAAAGAAAAACAGTTCTTTCAAAGTATGATTTGCATTGTGGCGTCGATGAAGATGAGTTTGTTATAAAAGATGTTGTTTCTGTCTTTGACAATCCAAATCATGCCGGGTATACTAGAACTATATCACTAGCACTTCGTCATGGCGCACCAATTCAATACATTGTAGAGCAGTTACAAAAAGATAGAGAAGCTGACTTGTTTAGCTTTAGTAAGGTAATAGCAAGATGCCTTAAAAACTACATTCCCGACGGATCAGTCGGTGGAGATAAAACTTGCGAACATTGTGGAGCTGAAGGAAGCTTAGTCTATCAAGAAGGATGTGTAACATGCAAATCTTGTGGAATGAGCAAGTGTTCTTAAATAAAAGGAGAAAAGAACATGTTATGGAAATTTGAAGCGTCAAATCTACTAAAAGAGTTTGAACTATCTAACAATCCAATTATTGTTACAGTAAATAAGTTTGATGAGCAGTCAGCAGAAGACTTTAGAAACAAGTTTTCAATGGCTCAGAATACAGGTCAAAAAGTAATTCCTGTTGTTATAGACTCATACGGAGGTCAAGTTTATTCTCTTATGTCTATGCTTGCAACAATAAGGGCATCACCGCTTCCTGTTGCAACAATTACTGAGGGTAAGGCAATGTCATGTGGTGCTGTTTTATTAACTTGCGGTGAGGCGGGAATGAGATACATGGATCCAGACGCAACTGTAATGATTCATGATGTAGCATCAGGACAGCATGGTAAAAATGAAGAAGTAAAAGCATCAGCAGCTGAAACAGACAGATTAAATAAAAAGATTTTTAAAATTATGGCTCAAAACTGCGGAAAGCCAGAAGACTACTTCTTAAAAGAAATTCACAAAAGAGGGCACGCTGACTGGTTTTTAGAGGCAGATGAATGCAAAAGCATTGGAATAATTAATCATACTCGAATTCCAAAGATTAATGTTAAAATTGATGTAAGTATTGATTTTGACTAGGCAGTATTTATAATTTTTACAAAAGACACCTTTTAAATAAAGGTGTCTTTTTTTAATTTTCGAGATATTTATCTTAGGAGAAGAAATGTTAAAAGAAATAGCTTTGTCAACAATCGGATCTTTTAAAGCTGTTGAAATGTGGATGCATGCGGCACATCATCTGACAAAAGGGCCCGCGTTTGTTGCAAACCACGAACTTTTGTATGGTAGAATCTACGAGACAATAAGTAAGGATTTTGATACAATTGTAGAAAAAATGATATATCAGTTAAACGATGAAGAATGCGGTTGTCCGCTATTAGTTTCGTCAATAGCAGCACAAACATTGCAAAATTATGAATCACCTGCAAATTTACCTGATTCTCAAATTTCAATGTATTCGCTTGTTTTAATTGTAGACCACATTAAAGCACTCGAGGCTTTAAAATTAACACTAGAAAAAGAAGGAGCTTTATCACTAGGCATGGACGATTTTCTTGCTGCAGCTTGCAATCAGTATGAATCTTTTGCCTACATGATTAACCAGAAATTAAAATATTGATTTTTAAGAAGGATTCAATGTCCTAGTAAAATTTAAAGTTAAGTTGAGTTATAAATGGCAGCAATTAGAATTACAGAATCTTCGGGTTCGGTTGGAGTAATTCAATCATCAAATTTGTTTGGAGGCTTTGAGCCCACTAATATACTGTTTAACACAGCGTCTGGTGGGCTTCAAACAGGCCTGTCTTTAGGGACTGATACTGCACTATTTATAAGCGGCGCGATTGGTTCAAAAAATTCTTTAAATGTAGGCGTTTCTGTATTCGGTGGCGACTTAGTAGTATCAGGGACACTGTATGCAGAAAGGCAAGTAATAGAAGTAGATGAAGTTGCTTCAGGACACTTACTTGTTTCTGGAAATCTAGAAGTACAAGATTCTATATCAGCAAATAGTGCTAAGATCATGTTCTTGTCTGGTGGCGCGGCGTCCTCAACAGATGAAGGTAGCTATCCTGATGTTAACTTTTTTGTATCTGGTTCAAAAAACTCACAAGGTTCTGCTGTAAGAGGTACTGCACTTTTTGGTGGTGACGTAGTAATATCAGGAACACTTCATGGTGGTTCTCCTCTGAAAATTGGTGGTGGCATGCAAGTTGTAGGAAACACTATATTTGACGGCCCGATGACGTTTAATTCAACTTCTTTGTTCTGTTCAGGTTTTGAAGTAGAAGCAGGACTCACAACTTTTCAAGATGCATCGACTTTTTCTAGTGGGCTATCTGGATCTTTGACTAAGCTACCAAATGGCACAAGCTTTATAAAGCAAGCAGGCTCTATTGCTGTCGTTACACAATCTAACGGTTCCTTAGAAATTAGTTCTCCAAACTTTATATTTAATGAGTATTTAGGCACAGGCAGCAATCTAAATACTTTTTTCACTCTTTTGAAAACGCCTACTGAATCTAAGAATATTTCAATATATTTAAATGGACTACTTCAAATGCCTGCAACTGCCGCCACCGGCGCACCGTATCAAGACTATAGTATTACAGGATCAAATATATTTTTTACAACATCTTCAATTCCTGGGCAAGGAAGTATTATTATGGCAAATTACACAACTAATGAGTCCAACTAGCATGAAACGCAATAATTATAATGTGAACTATTTTCAAACATCAGACTTAGCAATTGCTGCGTATTTAATGATGCGAGGTCTTAAGTTATCTGACGCTTCTGTTCAAAAAGGAGGTAGATTTATGTTTAAGTTTGAAGATCCATCTGGTCAGGCATTTCAAATGTCTATTGAATATGTTAATAGTGAAGCTGCAAAGTTTGATGCACACATAAAAAATCTAAAAAATATTATTTATAAGAGTTAATACAATTCTATCTCGATATTTATAACCGTTAAAGTTCAAGTCATAGTAAAAGTCCACTAGTTAATGTCACAAAAGCTATAAAAAATTAACTTAGGAGTAAATAATGGCTAATTTCAAAACAAGATTAAGACTTAACCAGGTAACTGGTTCTTTCGGTGATTTCGAAGGCGGAATCATTGATTCAAGAGCAGAAGGCTCTTCAACACTTGCCTCTGTTGGAATTCTTTCCGGTTCTATGGTAGGTGTCCTTTCAGAAATGGCATCAGCAGTTAAAAGAATTCACGGCGCTGGTTCTTTTGCAGCAGCCTCAGCTGGAACTTTTCATCATGACCTTGTCCCTAATGCAGACGATAGTCTTGACTTAGGCTCAGCATCTGCTGCTTGGCAAGATCTGCACCTTGAAGGCGACGTCCTAATGACTGACGCTGGTAAGGTTTCTACCGCAGCAGGCGATCTTACAGTAGAATCGGTTGCAGGTTCACTAGTCTTAGAAGCCGGTGAAGCAGCTGCAGACTCTATTGTACTTCGTGCTGTTCACGCAAGCGGTGGCGTCGATCTTAAGGTCGCTTCCAACGTTGTACTTAGTGTAGATGCAGACTCAGTTGATATTGCTCAAGCTACGGTTATTGCTCACGCAGCTGGCCTTTCACTTGGTGCAGGTGGAAACGAGTTTAGCATCACAGAATCAAGCGATGATGTCACACTTGCATCCTTAGTTTCAGACAAAGACATGATCTTCAAGGTAAACGACGGCGGCTCAGCCACTGAAGTTATGAGACTTGATGGTGATGTTGCTGCACTTAAGATGGCCTCTGGTAAGCAGGTTCAGCTTGGTGGTGCTGGTGCAAACCTTAGCGGCGACGGCTCAGATATTTCAGCAATTGCTGCTAATAACTTTGTCATTGATACTCAAGGTACAGATGCAGGTGATGGTGTTTCAATAACACTAGGCTCAGATACAGCTGATACTAAACTTCAGGTCAAGAACAACTCAGGAGTTCTAAAATTCCAAGCTGACGCTACTGGTGATGGATCTTTTGCTCAAGACTTAGGTGTTGGTAGAGATCTTACTGTTACAAGAAACGTTGTTATTAACGGTGACTTAGATGTCAACGGTGCAACAACAACAATTGATACAGCAAACATGGCAATTGAAGATTCAATTATCGGCATTGGTACATCAGGTTCCGTCGGTTATGCTCCTGCTGCTATGGCACGTGGTATCATCTTTGGAGCAGGTGCACTTTCAGCAGAACAGGCAGCACTCTACCACGGTGGTTCTGGCGATGACAGATTCCATCTTGGTGTTAGTGCAACAAGCCCACTTTCATCTTCGTTTGCAGCACCTTCATCTTACTCCAAGCTACGTCTTGGAAGAATTGAAATTGAAAACGCAAACAATAGAATCTTTCTAGATACAGATCTTAAGCTTGCTTCAGCAGCTGACATTGTTCTTTCACCTGTAGGTGGAGAAGTTAAGGCAGACGGTAACGTAATTCCTTCTTCTGACAGTGCCAAAGATCTTGGAGCTGACGGTGTTGCTTGGCGTAAGCTTTATGCAGACGACATTGACCTTAATGGCGTTGGTCGTATTGATCTTGATGCAGATGCTGATACTTCAATTCGCTCACCTTCAGATGATACAATAGCATTTGAAGCTGGCGGCGCCGACATATTATTTGTTTCAAACTCAGGCGCAAAGCTTGTTGATGACAAAGGTCTTGTCTTCGGTACCAATGATGATGCTTCATTCAAGTATGATGAAGCAGGTTCTGACACTCTTCTATACGCCGGCGCAAGCTTAAGAATCAGCGATGATACTAAGCTTGAGTTTGGCGCAGCAGGTGATGCTTCAATTGAGTACGACGAAAACGGTACTGATCAGCTAAGATTTGCTCTACCTGCTGCAGGTATGGTTCTTGGCGGAACAACTCCAAAACTTGTTATCGGTGATGCAGGTGCTGAAGATACGCTTCTCGTCTTTGATGGTAATGCTCAAGACTACCGTATTGGTCTTGATGACGGCACTGATAAGCTTGAATTTGGTCTCGGTGCTGCACATGGTTCAACCACAGCATTTACTATCGATGCAAGCCAAGTAACAGACTTCACAGCAGGTAAGCTTTCTTACGGCGGCGTGGGTATTACTGCAACAGGTACTGAGCTCAACATCATGGACGGCGACACTTCAGCTACTTCAACTACCTTAGTTGATGCTGACAGAGTTGTTGTTAACGATGCAGGCACAATGAAGCAGGTTTCTATGCTTGATATGATTACTTACATGCAGTCATTCTTGGTGCAGAAAGCTGAAATTGATATCACGGCGACACTTGCTTCAAACACTGACTTAAATACCGGTCTCGGTGCAGATTATACAGATGGTAACTCAAAACAAAGAGAGGTATACGTCAACGGCCAGCTAATGTCCGAAGGCGCAAACGCCGGTGCAAACAAAGACTTCTACCCAGGTTCATCAGCCGGTAGAATTAAGTTTGAGTTTGCTCTCGAAGCTGGTGATACCATCCAGGTTGTTCTTAGAAGAGGCGACGTATCATAGCTATAGGGTGAAAGCTTAAACTTAGTTTAGCTAAAATTCTGCGGGGGACCACTTTGTGGTCCCCCGTTTTGTTTCATAAACATAATCTTAGTTTTGTGTATAATTAATAGAAATAAGTGAGGTTTAAAATGAAAGACTTAGAGTATCTAGAACGACTTTTGCAAGACTTAAACAATAAATTATCAGAACAAAGAAAATCAATGCCAGAAGAAGATGTTTTAGTAAATACAATCTATTCAAACGCAAGAGAAGTTCTTTTATCACAAGTCTTAGAACATAAAAAGACAAACCCAGGTCTTTCAAGTTACCTTGAAGCTTTGACAAAAAAAATATTAGATACTATATCATTGTCAAGTAAGTCATACAAGACAGAAAAAATAAAAGTAAGCGGAAAATTTGAAATTTTAAAAAGTCTTATTAGCCAAACAGAAGATTCAATAATTCTAGAATTAAAAAATATGGATTTAAATATTGAAGAATCAAAAGAAAGAAAAGAAAAAGACATTAGAAAGATTGGCAAAAGACCAAAAACCATAAAAGAGAAAAAGAAAAATAGGAAACTAAGTTGAAAATACTTCAAACAACAAATCTAGGAAGATCTGTAGGTGGAATTAGTGGCAGCATAAGATATGCACTTTATGACACACTTGGAAGTGAAGTATCTGCTTCTGCAAATACAGGAATATATGAACTAGGTTCAACAACAGGTATCTATGGAGTTGAACTCAATCTTTCACCTCAATTTAGTGGATCAATTGTTTGGTCAGTGACATCAGCACCGACTGTTTTTGCGACAGAAGAAGTGAAAATTGATCAAAAAATGGCAAGATATATCCATACAGGTCGTTGGACGGTTGACTCAAGCAAGAAACAGATGGTGTTTTTTCAAGATGACAATGAAACAGTTATTGCAAGGTACAATTTATTTAATTCATCAGGTTCACCTTCAGTCACAGAAGTTTTTGACAGGGTTTATAGCGGTTCTTCATAATGAGAGTACTAACAAGAGGTCTGACCGGAGCAGCCGGTGGCTTAGTTTTGCAAGGTCTTGGCCCTGCACTTGAAGTTGTAAAAATACTTCGAGCCGGGAGGTCTGCAGCTTCTAGAGCTGTAAAAGACTTAAATGAGACTTTTAGGCTATCTGCAATGTTAATTTCATATAATGGAGCGGACGTATTTAGACCAATTGCTAAAAATATAAGAAAAACTTTTGTCAAGAATGAGATAGTTATTAGGCGAGCTACACCACTGTCTATTGAACATAGAAAATCAAAAGACATAGAAGTTATTGCTGAAACTGTAAAAATAAGGAATAAGAAAAATGTCAAACATTGATCTTTTATTAGACGAAGAAAATGAGCTAACGTTTGCTCTTAAAATTGAAGGGACACGTCCTGCAACAGCAAAATGCAGATTAGTTTTAGAAAACAAAGATATGTCTTTGGTTTTTAACTCTGACACATACAACGGAGAAGAAGTAAGTGTTGTGCTTCCTCCGCTTGGTCATGTTTTAAAAGAAGGTCAATACAATATGAATCTAGAAGTTATTGTAGAAGACAAGTTTTTTAAACCATTGACACTTGTTGGCAATTTTGAAAAGAGCATATCAATTGTTGCAGAAACAGTTACAAAAAAGAAAGAAGTTCTCAAGCCACAAGTAAGTCTTTCAAGTGTGTCAGTAAAAAGAAGAAAAAAATCTTCTTTTAATAAGCCAGCTCAAAAAATAAAAACAAAAACAAATCAAGTTTTAGAATCAAAAACAAAAATAACCGACAAAGATATAATGTCGCTTATTGAAGCACTAAAGAGTAGATAATGATAGAAATTTTTTACACATCCATCCTGTCGTCCCTTGTTATTTCGTATATAATGGTCGGAGTTTTTTCTTGGAAACTAGAAAAAGATGTCAATCAAGCAATTGAAAAAGTTATTTCTTCTTCAAAAAATCTTAAAAAACAAGAAAATCTTTTAGCGTTGTCTAGAACGAAGAAATCTATGCTTAGGTACATTTTTTGGCCAATTACATTTTTTAAGTAGGTTAATGTGACTTTAGACGCTGAAAGTAAAATATTCCTACTTCAGTATAAACTCTACTATGAAGAAATAGATGTTGTTAACAATGAGTTTCAAAGAGGTCAAGCAGACCTTTTAATTTATGTAACGAATTTTAGAGAAAATCTTTCTGAAGAAGTAGAAGGACAAAGAAAAGACTTTAATCAACACTTTTTTGGTGATAGAGATATAGAAGAAAAGTTAGATTTCCAACCCTCTCCTGTGCAAATACCAGAACAAACAGAAGAAAAAACAAATTTGACAGTAGCAAAATGGGCAAAAAATCTCTATAGAAAGATTGCAATAGCAACACACCCAGACAAGACAATGCATTTAGGTGTGCCTTCTCTCGTGAAAAAATTTAACAAGTATTACAACACAGCAATAAGCGACTACGCTGCTGGGCAGTATGATAGTTTGCTTTTTATTGGTTTTGAACTTGGGCTTGAAATCCCAGCTGAAAAAATAACTGAGCATATTGTTCCTAAAAATAGAGCGCTTTCAAAAGAAATTGAAAAGAAAAAGAAGAGTATTGCATATCAGTGGCAAAAAGTACCTGAAAAAGACAAAAACGAAGTGTTAGAAAAATACTTAACTTCCCTAGGTTACGTTTTTGACAAAAAAGACATAGAAGCAACAATTAAAAGAGTAAGAAAAATTAAAAGAAAAGTTGGTACTAGGCCGGTAAACATTATTAAAAAAAGAATAAAGAAAAATTAATCCTTCTTTGTACAAGTTAAGGTATTTGCATATAATCAAATTACCACAAAGAAGGAGAAAACATGACACTTAGTGATTCAACAATTGCTCACGTAGCACAACTCGTACAGCTCGCAATGCTAACAGGGACCGACGTCGTAGATCATATGCGAATGATGACTTTGGTAGATATAGACGGAAGTCTCGAGCTAGATCCTGATTACGAACAGCGAAGTGAAGATAACGTGCAGCGAATGATACAGGAAGCAGTTAGAATGCAGAGCGAAGTTTCCGAGAGCTAAATCTTATGAAGTGCAATCTTGAAAAAATGTTTATTCTTAGGAATGAATTTATTGAAAAAATGAAACAAGATAGGCCTGGATCTTATCCAGACTTGCCTGTTGATCTAAGAAAAAAAGATTCACAACAATTTTGTAGAGATCTAGCGCTTAGAGGCGTTGAAGAAATGTTTGAAGCACTTCAGCACCTAAAAAACTGGAAGCCTCATAGAATGACAGAATTTAATGAGGGTCCGGATAGAGAAGAGTTTTTAGAAGAAATAGTTGACGCTTTAAACTACTTCTTTTCACTGCTTATCGCTGCTGGTTTTGATGAAGATGATTTAACAGCTGCTTATATTTTAAAGCACGACATTATAATGAAAAGGATACAGGAAGGTTATTAGTGAATTTTATAGACATGATGGAAGCGCAAGCCAAGTACAATAAAACAAAATTTGGTGAGCTCGACTCAGACGATAGAAAAAGAGAGATAAGCAAAGACTTAGCTCTAAATGCTTATAATTCTATCAATAAAATGATTAAAAAAATGAGAATTGACAATGGTCTTCCTCACGAAGACGATTTAATATTTTCTTCTATTGATGTTCTGAGATATGTCATGTCCATGCTAAATCTTTGGGACATAAGCCCTGAGGAAGTTTCTACTGCATTCTTGCTTAAAGATATTTTTCTTGACATAGATCATAAGACAAATTCTAAAAAGTGGGAAGGACAACCAGTTGCAATAGTTGATATTGACGATGTCTTAGCAGAGTTTAGACAACCCTTTTCAGATTTCTTAAAACAAGAATATAAAGTAGAAGCAGATGTTGAAAGTCCTCAGTACTTTTTTGTTGAAGAAATATTAAATGCTGATGAAGGTCTAAACCCAGAAAAAGTTTTTGAAAGTTTTGTCAATGATAGCCAGTTTAGGCATCTTCCTGTAATAGAAGGCGCAAAAGAATTTCTAATTAGCCTTAGATCACAAGGATACTGGATCCAGCTTCTAACAGCACGGCCAAAGAAAGATTTAAAGATCTTTTATGACACATACTACTGGTTAGGAGCGACCGGTCTTTGCTTTGATAGAGTAGATTTCTCACCTGAAAAGCTAAGATGGTGTATGAACTCTGAGTATTACGACTCAGGCGCTATTACTTTTGCTGTTGATGATTCACCAAAGCATGCTTTAGAATATGCAAAGCATGGAATTTGTGTAAAAGTACCTATAAAAAGCTATAATAAAAGTATTAATCATGAAAACATTCAATTTTATTCAAAAATAGGAGAAGCAATTGGAATATGAAAAGAAAGAGGTGGTAGTGACTCCTCAAAAATTTAGCTGGAAAGAAAAAAAGAGGTTTAGCAGATACGAAGACGCTTCAAGTCTAAAGTCTTCTCTTTTAAAAGAAGGTTATAAAAAAGTAAAGATTCGCCGATGCGGCCCTGAAGGTTCTCAATTTAAAGTAGTTGTTGGAACCGAAGTAAAAACAAACAAAAAAGGAAAAAATAATGCCAATTAATGAAAGCCTTAAGCCTGTGATACTTCCTATGGATTTAAAGTTTGGCGATTTACCGTCAACAGTGTTTCAAAACAATTTAACTGCACTTAAAGTAGAACTAGTTGATCATCCTACACGATCGCAGTCTCTTAATGTAGCTTGGCAGTATGTGAAGGCGACATGGGCAGACCATCCAGATAGCACCAATCCTTCAGCTACAAGAATGCAAGAACTGTCTCAAAATCTTGAAGATGTTCTCAACTTCAGAGCTTTGCCTACACCCATGGAATGTTTAGGCTTTACTTTTAAACTCAGTGGCCTTTCTTTTCAAGAAGTAACTCATATTATCCGGCACCGCGCTGGTTCTTTTGCTGCACAATGCACAGGCGATAGAGATCTTAGAGACGATGGCGCTGTTGTTCCTGAAGCTGTAGAAAACTCTCCTGAGTTTCTTGATCGATATATGGCACTTGTAAGAGACTCTAAGCAGCTATACGCAGACATGACAGATTCAAAAGATATTTCTATGATGGATGCAAGAATGATCTTACCAAAATGCATGACTTCTTTTTATCTTATGCGCATGAATCTAAAAGACCTTCTTGGTTTTATTCGTCAACGTCAAGATCGTCAAATCCAGCCTGCAGCTGATAATATTCTTGCTGCTTATATGGCAAAAGAACTAATCAGAGTCCTTCCTGAGGCTTCTTCTGCAATTAACTTTGACAAGCCTGACATGCACTATGTCAAGACCTTTAGAGTTCAAGTTGGCGATGACTTTACTTCACGAGGCACAAACCTTTATTGGCCCGAACCAAAAAATGATATCTTTGAATTCCACCCGGAAGATACAATTTATCAGGCTAGACGTGAAGAACTCAACGGTACAGAAAATCCTGGAACTGAAACTATTTTTGAAAATCTTTGGAATTCTTCTATGCAAGAAATCAATGAAATGAAAAGCGAATACAACGGCTTTATGGGAAGAGAATAAATGAATAAATGCTATATTGCAAGCGGATGGTTTTCACCTGAATGGCTTGAAGAACTTGAGATGATCAAGACGAAGCTGGACGTCTGCGGTCTAGAATACTTCTCGCCTAAGGATGAAAATCTATGTGATGAAGATTCTGACATTGGGTTTCAAGATCAGGTCTTTAACGGCAACATCAAAGGCATGGAAGACTGTGACTGGATGATCTGTAATACTAGGAACAAAGACATGGGTAGTATTTTTGAAGCAGGTTACTTCCATAATCTCGGCAAGCCTATTGTTTACTTCTGCGCAGGCCTTCCTCCAGGTGCACAGTTTAATCTAATGTTGGCAGCAAGTGGCGAGACTGTATGCACATCGCTAAATGATCTAGAAGAATACCTTCAGTGGTGTAAGCGTAATGACAGAAAGATTATGCCTCGACGATACGAAGGAAAAATAGAATAAAATAACTTCAATTAAGATATTTTCATAGCTCTGTGTATAATTAATGCACAGGGCATTTTTTTGGAGTTAAAATGAAAATATCAAGAAGTCAACTAAGACGACTAATAGAGTCTGCAATCTTAAACGAGGATGGTTATGATCAAATCATGTCAGGTTTAGGCGGCAAAAGAGAGAATGGATTGCTAGTGCCAGACGGCAGTAACAAGGATGCCATACTAATTCACATGTCTGGGACACAATACGGAATGGGCACAAGAAAAGACGGGAAGGCAATAGGCATGGAGAAAAATGCGATGGAAGGAATCGCAAAAGCCACCGGGAAAGACTTGTCTAAGAAAAACTACTATATCTGGAGAGGGCTTTCTGAGTACTGGGATTCTGGAATGATGGAGCTTCCTGCTTCTGGAAGAAGTGGTGACCCTTATCTTTACATGCCTTCTTCGATCGGAAAAGATGGCTTTATTGATAAAGTAAGAGTCGTTGCTGGACCTCAAGCAAAAGCGATAGGTAGAACTATATCTGCATCCGCATTGGAAGGAAAACCTGCAAATTTAGAGAACATGGCAGAAAGTTTTCTAGTAGCGCTTGGTGAACAGATAGCTGAATTTGTTAAAGAAGCTTATGAGGCCGGTGTCAATATGTCTGATGGTGTTGAAAAGTTTGCTGCACGAGTAGCTTCAAAATATTTAGGTGTTGAAGAGTCAACTGCTAGAAACTTTGTAAAAGGATTTATAATTAGCGCGAGCGCATTAACTGGAATTATAGGGATGGCAGCAACAGCTGCTACAGTAATACCAGATAGAAGCTAAAAATATTAATTATGCCTCGTCAACGCTAGCTCGTATCACTGTGATTTTAAAACACTTCTTTGACAAAGAAGTGTTTTTTGTGTGCAAAGACGTGTTAAAAAAAGTATAATATTTAAAAGGAGAAAGAATGTTACTTTTTGCATGGTTTTATGCATTGTTTTCTGCACTATCTTTAGATTTGTTCATGACTTCTATGCTTTGGGTTTTAGGCGGATTTTTTTTACACTACTTCTTTAAAAACAATAATTTTAAAAGATTTTTTTTATTAACGTATTTTTTAGTTCTCTTGCCTTTTTCTTTCTTTGAATGGAATCAAATATCACAAGATTTTAACAACAAAGCACAACAAAATCAGTATACTCCGCTGAATGTAGCTGGTGTATACAATATTACTTTTCTTATGTCTTCAATTGGGTCGCTCGCAGGTTACCCACAAACAGGTTTTGAAATGATTTACTTTGCCATTCCAGCAAAGATAAAAAGTCATGACATAACGATACAGTCAGACTTCGCCATGAAATCTGAAAAAGTTAGAGGTTACATAGAAAAGCATATTGATTCACAAAGAAAAACTTCTAGCTTTTATTTAAACTGGACTAGAGCTGAGCACTCGTCTGACTCTTCAAGAGTCGCTTTAGCTCTGAACGGTGCTTCTATTTTGTACGTTAGAAAAAAAGTAGATAAATCAGGTAAGACGTACCACGAGTGCGAGATTGTTACAAACTTTCACATGAATAATGTCAGTACCCGCATCAAGCTAGGAGAAATTACTATTTTAGAGTTAAAAGAGGGGGTTTTTAGTGCTATGCAAGAAAAAGGTCTTTTCTCTAAATATATAGTTAGAAGAAAGTGGAAAATAACATCTAAGAATGACCTAAGCTCCTTTCATATTTTCTGGCTTGACGATGTAATTCAAAAAATACTAAGAGGTAAAAGATGAAAATTAAAAGATTAGATTTGAAAATTTTAATTGAAGACTTGATAAAAGAAGAATATCCATACGTTAGCAATCAAAAAAAGTCTGACGAATTTAGATCCTGGATGCTCGACAACGAGCCTGCTGCTTCAAAAGAAAAAGATATAGACATTACTAAGAAATCAGGTGCCGCAAGCTGGGCAGGGCTAGAAATTGCTTACGATAAGTTTGGAAGAGAGTTTGAAGAAAGCCAGGAAGAAGATTTTGAGACATACGACACTAAAAATAAAATTGACCTAGAAAATGCGAGAAAAGAAGGTAACATCATTACGACAACTGTTGGGTCAGCAATTAAAAAACTGACTCAGATTTCAAGATCGGGAACTTTAGATTTAATACCTACTTCTTTTTTGCAGAAAGTAACAGGAATACCGCTTCATTATCTAATACTAATGTCATTTATAATGCTTAGGTCTAAAGAGCTTAAAATTGCTGCTTCTAATGCTAAGGAAGGGATGCAAAAAGTCGCCGAAAAAGTGCACAAAAGATTAGGCAGGCCAAACAAGAAATTTTTAATCACTTATAAAGATTACAAAAAAGTTTCTGATGGCATGCCAACATACGGTTTCGGTTTTCAGATTCACAAACCAAATTCTGACAATATAATCGGGCAACTTTCATCATTTTTTGGAAATTGCACAGCATACCCACAATCAGATGGCACCTTCACCATAGTTGACCAGTATGACTTTAATGTGTTTAGACAACCAGGGCATCAAAAATCAGATTTTGAAGAGGCCATTCCTACCATTGCTAACACATACAAGTCGTTTAAAATGTTCTTAGACTATGTGTTTTCAGGTTTTGATGGCAATGCTGCAGCTGCACTAGAACCTCTTCTTCTGCAATACGAAACACAACTAAACTACAAAGGTGTACCAACTAGCATTCGCACTAAAAAATCAAAAACTTCTTTTGCGTAATTTAATCTTGTAAAGACTTTTTCTGGATTGATGATTCTCTAGAGATAGTAATTTTGAAAAAGTATTCCAAAATTGGTAATATATCTTAAAGCGAGGCAAAATGAAAATATTCATCACAGGTGAAAAAGGTTTTATTGGAAGAAACCTTGTTAAAAAACTTCCAGAGTTTGAGTTTTCACATATACCGTCTTCAACAGTTGCGACGCACTTCGACTTTATAGAGAAAGCTAATCTTAAGTATACTTTTCACGAAGAAGAAGAGCTTTGTGTTCACAGAAACTCAATTGAACATTGGGTAGAATTCTTCTTTAGGACAAAAACAGAAGTTGTTATTCATAATGCTGCGACGGTAGGAACTGATGTCGTCGCGCTAAATCCCACAGAAGCAACACTTACCAATGTAGCAGGCACTTATAATATTTGTCGGGCAGCAAAGCGCTTAGGTATTCCTGTATGTTACATGGGCACAACTGTCATATATGACGTTGCTAAGTATCAAGACGCATCTATAACTGAGACTTCAATTAAAGGTCCAACAACACTCTATGGCTGTCAAAAACTTTGTGCTGAAGATATTGTCAAAAGCCAGACAGGGAAGAAGTGGATGATTGTTCGGCCACTTTTTGCTTACGGAGGCGTAGGCGACATGAATTCACTTATTGCTAAGACAACTTTTGGCTATTTAAACGGAAAGAAAGGCATCGATATGTTTCTTGATCAAGAGAAGATTAAAGATTACATGCATGTTGATGATTACTGTGATGCTGTTTTAACAGCAATTAAACAAGGATTATGGAATGATGACTGGAATGTTGCCTCCGAGACTCCGCTAAATACAGGTGAAATCATGAATATGCTACAAAAAATACTTGTGGAAGAACTAGGAGGCGAAGGTATCGAAGAAGTTCTTGAATGGCACCCTAAGACAGACTATCTAGGTAATCACAGGCTCTCTTCAGCTAAGTTTCGAAGGTACTCAAGATGGGAGCCTAAAATATCTCTTGAGGTGGGTATTAGGCGAACTGTCAAAGAAATCAAAGAGAGTAAAGATTACAACCCACTCGAACATCTTGAAGAAGCAAAAGAAAAAGGTGTTGATTTGACGGATTTTTATTAGTAGTAAACTTTTTAGCAGAGTGTAAACTTAAGCCTCATGTTTTATAATAAACATGAGGATTTACTTTAGGAGTATAATGAGCATATTTGATATCAAGCCGCCCACACGTTTCGTCGGCCTTCACGGTCACACAGGTTTTTCAGTTTTTGACGGTCTAGGTTACCCCAAAGATCACATCGACTTCGTTCTTGAAAACGGTATGGATGCTTGGGGATTAACAGATCACGGAAATGGTAGCGGATTAGCACACGCTCACAAGCATGCAGCCAAAATACAAAAAAGTGGCCGCAAGTATCGACAGATTTACGGCTGTGAATTCTACTTTGTGCCTTCACTTGCTGGCTGGAAGGATGATTATGAGCAGTCAAAAATCGACCGGGCACTCGCAAAGCAGCGTGCACTCAAGGAAGACGCAGACGCAGGTCACGTCATCGAGAATGAAGATGAGACAAAGACAGTCGATGTCAACAAGGACGAATGGAAACGACGTTATCATCTGGTAATCACTGCACAAGACCGTGAAGGTTTAGGCAATTTGTTTACATTGATTAAACGTGCGTACACAGAGGGATTCTATCGATACCCACGCATTGACTTTGACATGCTCAAGCAGCACGGAAAAGGTCTTAATGTTTCCACAGCTTGCTTAGGTGGTATTTTCTCGAATAGGATTATGAGAGGCAACGCACTTAAGAAATCAGACGCTGAGATCCAAGCAGAACTACTTGGTCTATCAGACAGGTTTGTTGATGCAGTCGGCGAAGATAACTTCTACTTAGAAATTCAATTTAACAGACTAAAACAGCAACACCTCGTAAATCATCACTTACTTAGGCACTCAGCAGCAACAGGAATTAACTTAGTAGCTACTCCTGATTCTCATTATTACAACCCAAACAAGTGGGAAGCCCGCGAGCTTTACAAAAAGCTAGGGTGGATGGGTAACGA
>JGI24006J15134_10000274_pt1 | contig 34400 bp, 42 predicted proteins | sample LinPmetageLP53_FD_15134 | JGI IMG/M metagenome (IMG submission 15134)
CTNNAACTCAATTTCCATTAACATCAACTGTTTCTGGCGTAACAGTAGGAACAGGAATTGTAATTGGTAGTGCTACAAACAGTTTAAGTTGTAAGGTTTCATCTACCTTTAATAGTACAAATAATTCCGTTGTGACTGTATTTATAGAACCTAGTGCAACTTCTTATAACTTATTTTCTTCAAGTTATTATAAAAACTCAGTAACAACATCTAACCTGACTACAAACAATTACTTTGGTATTGCAGCTGAAACTAAAAGCAATGGACAAGATGTAAAGGTAACACGCCCAGGTTCTTTAAACAAAAATCAAAGTGGCATGAGCGCAGGTAAGGATATGTATGTTACTGAAGCAGGTACTATTGTTGAAAGGACAACTACAACAAGTACAACTAATAATAGTCCAACAGTTGCTTTTACAACTATGGATAATTCAGACACAGTAAGTTCAGATGGCGAAGCTCGTATGGTTTATGATTCTACATCAGAAACTTTTGTTGCTGTTTATGAAAATGCAGCAGGTTCTGATTATCCTTATGCAGTTGCAGGTACATGGTCTGATGGCACTATAACTTGGGGTACACCTGTTGTTTTAGAGTCTAACTCTTGTAACAGAGAAGTTGGTATTGCTGTTGGTAATGGTAAAGTCTGGACAGCATGGGCTAGAAATTCAGCTAACATAATGATTACAAGCTTAAGTATATCTGGCACTGCTATAACAGTTGCAACTCCAACTGATACAAGTATTACATGGTCTAATGAGTTAGGCATGAAATTATCTTACGATATAAGTTCTAATTATTTATTATTATTTGATGCCAATCAAAGCACGGGTTCATGGTTATTTAAAGTTAAGCCTTATTATACAACTTCAGGTGGCGGTCTAACAGCAGGTGCAACATCTACTATTTCTACAAATGGTTCATTACATCACAACGAATTTGATGTTGTTTATGATCCTGATACAAGTAGAACAGTAGTGGTTTATACAGACGATAGCAATTCAAATTATGGTACTGCAAATGTTATACAATCTTCAGGTACAACAGGTTCACCAACAGTAACTATTGGTTCAGATGTTGTATTTAGTGGTACTGATGCTGTAGATGGATTAACAGCAACTTATGATACTGCAAACGATAAAGTGTTTGTTGGTTATCATAATACAACAGATGGGATTACAAAAGGTATTATTGGAACTGTTACAGGTGGTGGTACAAATAGTATATCTTTTGCAGGTGAAGGTACTATTAATGATTATACCAATAATTCAAGTTCTTATTTAGATGTTGTATATGACTCAGACGAATCAAAAATAATTACAATTTATCGTGATGATGACCACACTTCAGATGGTCTTACTTATAGAGTTATTACTTCAGGTGCATCATCATTTAGTGTTAGTAGTGCAGCAGTAATAAGCACTAATGACAATCAATTACAATCTGGTGCAGCAGCTTTTGGTGCAGGTAAAGGTACTGCAGTTGCTACTAGAGATGCAGATAACAGCTCAAAATTAAGTATTTCTACATTATATTATGCTACAACATCATCAACTGTAGTAAATGGATCGCAGTTTGTAGGTACTGCAAGAAGCGGAACAGACCTAGAATTATCTGGGCCACCATCAGAATTAGTTGCAATGGCTAATGGTTCTATTACTAAAGGTAAGCCTGTTATTTTAAGAACGGATGGTGATTTTCAACAGGCAGGATTAGTTCCAACAACTATTCCGTATTCAGCAGGTACAGAAACACCAGTATCTACAGAAGATAATTATTTTAATGGAGTCTCTTATAACCCTGACCAAAATCGTTATGTGGCATTTTATTCTGAATCTAACTTTAGTTATTATGGGTATGCAAAAAGTTTTACAGTAACAGATAAAGTTATTTCAAACACTGTATCAATGGGTGCTTTTAATACTTCTTCAACGGGTGTTGTTGATTGTTGTTATATTGGTAATAGCAAGCACATAGTCTTTTTTACTGATGGTAATTCTTATGTAAATGCAAGAGTTGTTCAACTTGCTTCTGATGGCACAGCTACTTACGGAACAAAGGTTACTATTAATAGTAGTAGTAGTGAATCTAATGGTAGTTGCTATTACGATAGTGATAAAGATGTTGCTGTTATAACTATGGGCATGGACACTAACACTGCAAAATCAATAGCTGTTTCTGTTTCAGGTGTTACAATTACAGCAGGTTCAAAAGTTACTGTACCAAGTTCAGATTCTAATGTTTATTATACATCTAGTAGTTATAATACAGAAGAAAAAATTGGTTTAGTTGTTTGGGATTCTGGCAGTACATCAAAACTTAATAGTGCAACAATAAGTTTAAGTGGCACAGGTAATAGAACAATTACTTTTAATAGTGTGTTAGAGGTTTATAATGGTAGCAATGAAATAAAAAAAGGCAGTCTAACCTATGACTCTTTAAACAAAAAACATTTCTTAGCTTACAGTGATGCAAGTAATATGAAAGGTGTAGTTTTAACTGTCTCAGGAACATCTGTTACAAAAGGTACTTCTGCAACAATTTACACAGGCGGTGAAACTAACATTGCTACACAAGGTACAAATCAGGGTGGTATTAGTATTTATCACAGAGACGCATCATCACCATATTATTTAAAAGGTGTTGTTGCTACTATAAGTGGAACAGATTTTACATTAAGTAATGAAGCTACATTAAATGCTACAGAAATTAAAAATGGAAGATTTGGTAATGCGGTTTACAATCCTTTAGACTTTACTACTACTGTTATTTATGTAGTTACTGCAAGTTTTGATTTAAAAGCTACGGCTACAATACCTAATGGAAGTTTATCATCAACTAATTTAACGTCTTCAAACTTTATAGGCTTTGCTGAAAATACTGTTGCAGATAATGAAGATGTAAAAGTAAAAGTAATATCACAAAGTGATGAAAATCAAACAGGTTTAACAACAGCTTCACAATACTACGTTCAGACTGATGGTACTTTGTCGACTACAGCAGGAACACCATCTGTTTTAGGCGGAACTGCATTATCAAGTACAAGTTTATTAATCAAGTCATAAGGAGATAATCATGGCGCAGACTATAACATGGAATACTAACATTGAGGGCCAAGCTGATAGATTGAATACTTCAATTTATTTGTTTGAAGATTCAGATGTTATTGATATAGCATCTGACCAGACAACTGTTAGTGACAGCGATGGTAATCCTACTTTAATAATCTCTGATGTAAATAGTGGTAACGCAACTTTACATACTGGTGTTGAAACTCCAGAAGATTATTTTGGTTGGAAATATACATATGCTGATAGCACATGGACAGCTGTTGTTGGTTGGGTAGATCCCAGACTAGAAGAAGAAGAATAATAAATGTCTGGTCTTACACCATTAGAGCAAGGCAAACTTCTTGAAGCAGTAAATAGATTGTCGGACCAGGTGGAAGATCTTAATGACAGACTTTTAGTAATGGAAGCACAAGTTGCAAGAGGTAGAGGATTACTCTTTGGAATAATTTTTGCAGCTGGCGGTCTATCAGCTGGTCTAACAAATTTTTTATCCACATACTTTGGAGGTAACTAATGAAAAAATCATTAGCAGTAGTATTTATTTGTACGTTTACTTTTGTTGGTTGTGCATCATCACACATAAATGTGAGCACAAATGTACCAACAGGGAAAAACATATCAATTAAGATAGAAACTACAGACAAAATAGATTAGTAGTATTTAAACAAACATAGAAGCCCATACAGTTAATGTTTTAATTCTGTATCTTCTACTATTTAAACAAAATTTTAACTGTACTGGTGCTTATTTATAGGAGAATTTTTTCTAATGATTGCATTACTCGGCTCAGTTTTGGGCTTTACATCTAGTACCATACCAAGTGTGCTAGGATTTTTTGAAAAAAAACAAAATCATAAACATGAACTGGCATTATTAGAAGCTAAAGCTAAATATAAAGTATCTGTTGCTCATGCTGAAGCTGATGGAAAAGAAGCGGAGGGATTATACAAGCATGATTCAACATTAGCTACTCACTCTGCTAAATGGGTTACAACTTTTGCTAGTACCTGTAGACCAGTCATTACATATTTATTTTTATTCTGCTACTTAGGTGCAAAGACTGTTGCTATTGTGCAATCATACCAAAATGGTATAGAGTTACACAAGAGTATTGATTTGATCTACACAGAATACGATGCTGGTATCATGGCTAGTATAATTTCTTTCTGGTTTGGTCAACGTGCTATGATGAGGAGAAAGTAATATGATTAAACAAGAAACTTTTTTAGAAGATGTAATAGAAGGTGAACAACAAGTTTATGTTATACCCTATGCAGACAAGTTAAGGATATGTGTTAATAATAAAACTGTTTGGAAACCTATGACTATTGATGCGTATATGCATTTCATTGTAGGGTGTATAGATTCAATACAAGAGATGAGACGATTAAACAAATGCAAGTGTGGTAAAAACTAATGGCTATGCCACCTGTACCAGAGGAAGAATTGTTAGAAGTTCTTACTGCTGATGAAAGTTTCAACAACAGATACGAAGCTGCTGAATCTTTAGGATTAAAATACGCAACCTATATGCAAAGATTACATAAGGCTAAAAACTTACAACCTGATTTTGAAATACCAGATCTTCCTAATGAAGAGATGGACATAGAAGAATTAGTACAGACTGTAACAGATAGATACGAAAGAAGAGCTAAAGCAAAAGACGCTCAAGATTGGATTGATATTAAAGTAAATATTGATGGGCCTATAGGTATACTATGGATGGGAGATCCACACATAGATGATAACTATTGTAACTGGACTAGACTAAGAGAAGATATAAAACTTATACAATCTAACTCAGCTATTAAAGGTGCGTCTATAGGTGACGTTCATAATAATTGGATAGGGCGTCTCAGTTTGAAATGTAGCCCTGAGCAAGAGACTACAACGGCACAGACTTATGCTCTTATACATTGGCTTATAAACAATATGGATCCTCTTATACTAATCAGAGGTAATCATGACTGTTGGACACCGTTTCATAAAGATGCAATGACATGGATGTCACAACCAAAAAGCATTACCAATGATTGGCAAGTAAAGTTTAAATTAAATTTTCCTAATGGGTATAGTCTTAGTGTAGATTCTCGTCACGATTTTCCAGGTCACTCTCAGTATAATCCTCTTCATGCTCAGATGAAAGCTTCTCTTTGGAATAGTGATGCTGATCTGTATATTGCTGGTCATCGTCATAACTGGGCAATCCAGAAAATAGAACAACGAAATGGGAAAGTTGCTTCGTTAGTTCGGTTAAAAGGATATAAAGATTACGATCAGTATGCTGTTGAGAAAGGGTTTTCTCAGCAGAAACATGGTCAATCAATACTGCAAGTGATTGATCCATACTCTTCATCAGAGTCAAAACAGAATTTCTTTGAGAATCCTCAAGAAGGTCACGACTTTCTTTTGTATCTTCAAGATAAGTATGGTAAAGATCCACATAAGAAGTAAGAATATTTTTATCTAATACTTCTGCTTTCTTACAACCATGCATTATAGTTGAATGATCTTTGTTAAACTTGTGTCCTATCTGTGTGTAAGATAAGTTAGTAAATTTTCTTGATAAGTAATAGGATATAAATCTAGCGTTGACTATACCTTCGGTACGTCTTGAGCTTTTGATTTCATCCCATGAAGTATTGTTATCTTCTAATACTTTATTGATAATTTTGTTAAGTGATTTGTTTTTGAACATAAGATTTCCTTTATAACATTTATATTTTTTTTTGGTACGCACTAAAAAAATAACCAGAGATCGCCGTTACGAAATCTCTGGTTAATAACTTCTAAGACACAATGATAGACTGATAACCTTATAAGTTTAATGGAGTGTTATCAGTCCTTAGAACGGAATATCACTATCATGTTTCTTTGATTCTATAGCTGGTGCTGATGCAGACGTGTCTGTGTTTGCGTCAGATTTTTTGTCAAGAATCATAATCTCTCCACCAAATGACAGCTCAACACTATACATCTTAATTGTTTTACCATCATCTGTGTCCATCTTATAGTACTTAAGATCTCCTTTGATGTATAGCTTAGCACCTTTCTTTATATATGGAATTATATATTTATCTATTGTGCTTTCATTCCAGACTACTACTCTATGCCATAATGTTTCTTCATCATTAGCACCAGTCTTAATCTTTGTTGCTATAGAAAGTACGGCATACTTCTTACCGTTGTTTGTTTCTTTAATCTCTGGATCATTCCCTAGATTTCCTATTAGTTCTGTTGTTGCAAGTGTACCTGAGTAACTCATTTTATGCTCCTGTTATCATTGTTGTTTTTAAAATCGTCTGACTCTACGTCACTATAGAATGTAGAGTATACATCAACACATTTAAGAACGACTCTATCATGCGCTCTCTTCTCTGCCATAGCTAAAGGGTATGCGTTGTGTGTATTCTTACTGCTAGTCTCACCAAAGGATTCAATTTGTAATCCTGTTACAGTATTCTTTGCAGTTGCTTTAAGATATATATTGCCTAGTATTTCTTTAGGCTCACTATATGTTACGATAATTTTATTGTAAGCAGCAATTCTTTGGCAAGCTTGATTGCTTAATATCCATTGCTTGTTTTGTTTTAACTGCCATGCAAGTTTATCGTTTGGTTCTATGTCTGGGCAAAGACTTTTAATCTTTTCCCACGCTTGTTGTTTATCCATTGTGTTATCCTTTTAGTCTTATTGATAGGTCATTTCTTTTATTACGGCTGACCACAACACCGTTGCAAGTAACAGACTTTGCGTCATCTGGTACTAATTCTTTGAGAGCTTCGGCTGTTTGTTTGCGTCGATCCTCAGACTCTTTGGCAGTCTGATGCTCGACTTTATAATCGTAACTTAAGTTGTTAAACTCATTACCAAACGCTTCGTCTTTCCTCTCATCAAGATTATATATCACACCTTTGTCTGTTGCAATCTTTAACTTCTTGTTTATATTATCTTTTGTCCAGACAGGAAGCGCTCTACTAAACTCTTCGTCATCCATCATCTCTTGTTTAAACCAATCATCAGTCTGAAAATTTTCTATTAGATCTAATATATCTTTGCATCTATCAAGATAAGTTTCAATAAATGCAGAGTCTCTATACACAGTACAATAATCATGTGATGCATTACCAAATATACAAGAGAATATTATTTCTTCTTTACCAGATACCATCATATGATGTTGTAACTGTGGATAATAATAAGCCATTGCTTTATCTAATGTATTACGTTCATTAGTGTGCTTAACTTCTACAATATGTCCACTATAAACAGCGTCTACCGTACTAACTAATCTACCTTGCGAACTTTTAAAGTGTACTTGTTCAGTCATTACTTCGTCTGTTGGTGCTAGTTTTTTGCGTAACCATTCCAGGTGGAATGACTCAGTTAATATACCTAACTGTACTGGTAGCACAGCAGACAAATCATCTGGATCTTTGAGAAAGAATTTTTCTTTCATCATGTTGGTTATCTTTCCGGTGGCTATACTAATAGCATCACTGCTACCTATTCTTGTACTGTAGTATAGCTGTCTTTCTCCTTCTTTATATTCATTGTTCATTGTTTACTCCTTAAGTTGTTGGCATACTTGTTTATGTAAAGTGATTAAGTATTTTTTAAGTATGCGTTTTGGTATGTCTACTTCGTTACTGTACTTAATCAATACAGCAATAGTAGGGTAGTCACCTGTAGTTATTACTTTAGTACAGGCATATTCCAAAGCCACTAAACTGTATTCTTTTAGTGCTTCGTAATATAAGTTAATAAAATTATCAGCATCGTTATCTGGTATTATCTTGGGCCAAAGTAAAAATACTTTAGACAACAGCTCAGCAAATGCTTCTTCATCTAATGGTACTAATAACTTAGTAACATTAAATAGATCTGCTTCAACATCATCTAACGCATTACTTAGTTCTGTTTGAGATAGAGATGATTGTATCTCTATTTGTGCTAGAAACTTTACTCCTTCCAGATATTGCGTTGCGAATTTTGTCAGCGGCATCCGTGCTTTCTGCAACAGGGTATTCATCTGTCCATCTGCCTGACTGTAGCCAGTTGCTTGCGTGCTGTGTGTACTGATTTGATTCTTTAATAAATTTTTTGTATCGTCTTGCTCCATCTATTATCTCCTCCGATGTTGCATCACCATCTTGTATTGCTAATACAAAGTAGTATTGTGCTGACCACTTGTTAGTATGTAGGGGGTATTGTTCCCAGAAAGAATTAAACTCTGATTCTAAGTTAGCTTTCTTTAGGTCTTTTGGTTTTAATATTTTCATCATGTTCCTCTATGTTTATTCTACACTGCAAAGCAGTAGCCCATGATGTAAGATTAAATGCACCTGGACTACGATCTCCACACTCCCACTTAGATACAAGACCATCGGCATTGCCCATTACATGGTCAAGGTCAGACTGTGATAAGCATAACTCTTCACGTCTAACCTTAAACATATAGACTAATTCCCAATACCAGTCTGGCTTGTATTGTTTAGTCTGCCTTGTACTTATCCATGATTGTAGATCCATGGCTAAGCATAGAATTGTTTTAGATCTTAGGCAAGTAAGTTTCTGCTAACTTGTTGTAAACAATATCAAGATCTACTGGCCCATGTTTTTTGGCTTTATAAAATGTCATGTGATAATCACAATCCATTTTAATTTTTTCTTCTAAACCAGCAAAGTACCATGTAGGTTTAGCTACAAATGATACATTATCTTTTAATTCATTATAAGAATAGTATTGATCTACATCTGTAACTACTAGAAAGTCATAGTTATAAGTGTCATTAAGTTCTTTTAATGCTTCGTTATATAACTTATCTATTACCCTAACACTTTCTTTTGCACGCTCTAGTTTTGTAAACAATTCTTTCAGAGGTTTTAATTCTTTAGAATGTTTTTTGTTTAACGCTGGTATAAGTTTATCAGCATTTTCTTTTAGTTTATTTTCTAGTTGGTTTTTTAATTTTGCACTCAGTCTCATTGTATTCTCCTGTTAACTAATGCACTGATGTCTTGAATAACATCAGTTATGTTGACCAGTTTTTTTAATGATACATTAACAACATACTGGTCTGGACTATTGTTAATATATTTTTCTGCTTCATCTGTTGAGTTAGCTTGTACTACATAATCTACCTCAACAAATCGCATCTCTAATCTTTTAGTGTGGTACTCTTTTTTAGGTGTACCAGTTCTACCTCTGATTCTACCTCTACTACTCATGCGTATACCCAGCATTTGTATTGACCACACTCACCATCATCTGCTTCAACACCACAGTACACGCATATGCCTTCTTTCTTTGCTTGTTCTAATTGTTCCAGATGTTCTTGAGCTTGAGCTGCCCAAGTATTAAACGTTTCTTTATTCATAGTTATCCTCCATTGTGATTTTATATTCACTAGTAGTGTGAATAATTTTTTTTCTTCTATGCTTACCGTGTACTAATTCCACAGGTATACTACTATCTACTGCTACATTACATAACAGTACCGCAAATAAAAATATCGTGTTTGTTATTAGGTTCTTCCAATGAGTATTCACCCTTACCTCCCACAGTAATAGGTAATACTAGGGAATAAATACTATATAACTAGCTTGACAGTTACGTTTTTTTTAGTGTCAGTTTATAGTTAATTGTACTTGTATTGTAATAAATAATACAAGTATAACTATTGTAACTATCAAAGCTTTTGCACCGCTATCCATTAAAACTCCTCTACTATTTCAGATGCATCAATAGTTATTTCGCATCTACTATCTTTTCTACTAGCATTATTTATCTTATTAATAATCTTGTAGTAAAAATCTTTTACTTCATCATCTTGCATGCTAGATAAATAAAGCAAACTTGTTAGACTTTGACAGTCATCTTCGTTTAAATATATTGCTGGCATTATAACTCCTTATCATTGTGTTTGTGTTCTGCTACCCAGATACAATCTTTTAATTCATCTCTATAGAATTGTTTTTCTCCATGAGTTATAGCTTTACGAAGCATCTTTCTTGCTCTTGTAATGCGCTCAATCAATCGTATCTTACTGTCGTTGACAGGATTATCTTCTGGTATCATCATCAATCATTCCTTTATTAAGTATTCTTCTGCGACCTTGACGAGTCAAACCAAAGACACGTTGCTCACATCCAGATAATCCTTTACGTTTCATCACCGGTATATCACCAGCAGTTCTTACGCTCCCATCCCAATCAGCTTGGAAATCATGGAACACAAATGCGTACCCACCTTTAACAAGCTGACTTAATCTTGATGATACAGATACTTCCTTAGATGATATGTCATAAGCTATGTGTGAAAAGGTGCTACCTCTATGACCAGCACGCCACATACTATGTAAAATTTTATCATCAAGAGTAACCTTAACTTTATTCTTAGATGTTACTGGGTCTGTCTTGCGATAAGGTGTAGCTGTATATAATTCAACTACTTTGTCATCATAATCTACTATCATTACTTCTCTCCATTATCTTCTGTTGCAAGGTCATCATTCATAGCGTTAATATAACCACCAATCATTAGACCTTTGTGTGCTTCACTAAGCTCTGGGTTATTTAATATATCTATTACATTACCCATTACATGGTCGACATACTTAGTCTTGTATTCATCAAGATAACCACCGTTATCTTTGATTGCTTTGTTTTTCATGCCAGTAACTAAAGCGTCAGCTGGACTTGGTATTTTTTTATCAGTCATTGTGTTCTCCTATATGATAAAATTATTATAGCACTATACACATTAATCCACAAGCTTTGCTATATTAAACTTGCTTGGTAAACTCAAGTTCATACTCATCTTTTTTAAGATGGGCCTCTACTAATACTTTGTTGTTAATAGAAAACCTAAACGTTTGAGATCCGTCATCATTTTTTTTATGTGTAACTCTGTGGTCACATAAAGTGTGACTGTTATAAGATGATGTGCCTACTTTAATAGTAACACAACCATCTTCTTTGTTACCGTATGACTTGCTGCTTTTGTATGCGCAGTTAGTTACGTCATTCCATATTGGGTATTGTCTAGTCATTGTTATCTCCTTTTATATAATATTTATTGCCTTCTGTTTTAAATGTTGTGATGTTTATATCATCAACTTCAAAATCTAAATCTGTATGCCAAGATTTAATTTCATTAGCAACATTGACTTCATCTGTCCATGATGTGTCATCATCAGATTCTTTTCTTATTAATGTATAACTTACATACATATAGATTGTTTTATCTTTCATTGTATTCTCCTAAGAATTTTTTTCTGTTGTTCACCTAGTGTTTTACAAAAGTGGCCTTTACCCTGGGGAAAGGGTAGCCGTTGGCATAGAAACGTGCTCCTGTTCTTCACCAGATGAACAACAAAAAAGCCCTAGCTCCGCAAGGAGCTAAGGCTAAAGAGGTTTGTTAATGAACCTCTTGTTTGTTACCTTCTTCTTTATCTGATTCATTGATAGGATTTATCTTTGAATCATTCTGATAAAAGGAAACTCTGTTGGAATCAAGTTCATCCATAGCTTTAGACATCTTCTTAGTTATAGCAACTTGACTAACATGTGATGTGTTGACTTTCTTTTTAACACGATTGTCTAATCGTGCATCTAACTCAGATGCAATCACGTCATAGTGTGCGTAATCTCTTTGTCCACCAAAGAAAGCAAGTGCTTCATCAAGAACAACTTGTTCTTGAGCAAGAGCTTCTTTTCTGAGAAGCTCTCCTTGGAGAAACTCAAATGTTACAACAACGTGTTCTTCCATGTTAAGAGATTCGTCAATCTTACCACCTTTTCTATAAGGTGCAGACTTCGTTTCCCAAGACTTATGAAGCCTTGCAATCTCTTGATTGCATCTTCGTGTCTTGATACGATGTGCTTTAGCATCTTCTACAACAGAAAGATAATTCTGTTTTTGATAATAAGATTTACATTCTCCAGTATCTTTATCACTATATTCTCCGTTATTAATACCTTCAAACCAAGGGTGATTTGAAGTTAAAGATGTGGCTAAGATAGATGATATTATTTTATTTTTATGTGTCATTATGACCTCCTATAAAGTCTACAAAATGGTAGACAAGTTTCTAACAAAAGGGTGATACGAAAAGGACAAGACAAAAATGCTTGCATTTTTCTTTAGCTTGTCTTGTTAGTAAAGCTTTAAGAACACATCGAAAAAATAATAAATGTTGTTCTTGATTAGCTTTGCTCTTTACGAATCATCCTTTAGTATGAAATCTTGTCAGCATTTTGAGACTTTTAGGAGGGCATAAACTCTGAGACACATACAAATCAAATATTATCAATCGTACGCCACATCTTTAACTTTAACATCAACCCCCAGACACGCCTTCAGCGTGGCTGGACTACATAGATAGTATTAATCACTGAGAATATATCGGCTGGTGGCATGGCAATAAGACACTCATAGATTCCATTATCATTAAGTAGCGTCTATCGCATAATGGTATCTATGGCAGTCGTTTGCCATGACAGTGCGTAAGCACAAAGCGGAGCGTGCCATGGTGATTCGTTAAGAATCAATGAGCGCTCTCAACAATACGATTGTAGATTATGTCGCTTACTCTTGTAATGCAAATCGCAAGAGACGAAGTATCGCCGTGATTTCTTCGAATCAGTAAGCCCATAATCTCCTCTGGATATTACTGGAATTATAGATTACTCCAATCTAATAAGTCAATCAGCCGTGTTGTCACTTCGTGACTGCCCGCACCTAGACTGTTGACTTTTAGATTTGAAGCAATCTTTTGATTGCGTATATTAAGGAGAATATTATGGACATACAGATACAATATGAAATCGCAGACGTACTTATCACAGGCACTCTTTTCTTAGCAGTCGCTATACTAAGCTATGTAACTTACATCGCATTTAAACAAGAATTAACCCTCTGGATTAGAATACCAGCACTTATCTTAGCGATGCTAAGTCTAGTGCTTCTGTCATTATCTGGACTATGAACAGATATATTTAGGCATATGTTGATAACTGTATTGACATATTTATAATCTATCACTACTCTTTAAGTAACACGATTCATTACTTAATTTGAGGTTAACATATGTCTAAAGTACCCAGTACAAATAACCAATCGCTGACACAGCTTCAGCAGAGTTTTGTAGATAACTACTTAGCCAATGGCGGCAATGGTAAACAGGCTTGCATAACGGCAGGATACAGCGAGAACTCAGCTCATGTTCAGGCGAGTAAATTGGTTAAGCTTCCACACATACAGCAAGCCTTACTCAAAGGTACTGCAGAAGCTATTGGTCTAGGCTCTGCTAAAGCTGTTCAGAAGTTAGTGTCTCTATCTGGCGGAGCTAAGTCAGAGTATGTTCAGCTTGAAGCATCTAGGGATTTATTAGACCGAGCTGGATTTAAAGCACCAGATAGAGCCGATATTAGACTTGATAGTGATATAAAAATAAGTATTGATTTAACGTAGGGGGGGGTCAAAACTCAATCGTGATGTTATGTTACTTCACCTTCACTAACATTATTTTTTAAAAAGGTTCGTTATGACTGATGAAGAAGATCCAGACAACATAGTACATATAGAGTTTAGCCCTGATGGGCCTAAGACTTCTGCTAGTGTTATAAAATTTTTAAGTACCAAAAGTAAGAATATAATTGGTATTACTTGCATTGTTGAGTTTGATGATGGTAGGATGGGTTTATATGCGAATGATAAGGATATACATTCCTTTTTGTTTGAACAAAGGTTTTTAAAATATTTTGTAGATCAGGAGTTTGAAGGAAGAATTGGCTTATACACAGAAGAAAAGTAATGGTAAAAAGAAATCAACCACCACACCGCCCAAGGGTAGAAGAAAGATTGGCACGCTGCGTGCAATGTCAAAGAAGTCTAAGTCGTACTGATAAATACGTCATCAATATGTTAGATGATTTTACTTGCCTAGCCTGTTATGAGAGTTTAGATGCAACTTAAGTACAAACCCGATGGTGCAACTCTTAAAAAGTTTATGAAGGATGATAGCTTCTTTAGAGGATTGCGTGGTCCTGTTGGTAGCGGTAAGTCTGTTGCGTGCTGTATTGAGATATTCAGGAGATGTTTGCTACAAAAGCCTAATGAAGATGGTGTACGCAAATCAAGATGGGCAGTTATAAGGAATACCAACCCACAATTAAGAACAACTACCATTAAGACTTGGATAGATTGGTTTCCAGAGAATGACTGGGGTAGGTTTAGATGGTCTGTACCCTTTACTCACCACATAAAGAAAGGTGATATAGACGCTGAAATTATTTTTTTGGCACTAGATCGCCCAGAAGATGTAAAGAAACTGCTGTCATTAGAGCTAACTGGTATCTGGGTTAACGAAGCAAGAGAGATTCCCAAGTCTATTATAGATGCGTGTACTATGAGAGTAGGCAGATACCCCTCAATGAGGGAGGGAGGACCGAGTTGGTACGGAGTTATCTGTGATACCAACGCTCCAGAGGAAGATCACTGGTGGCCCATCATGGCTGGCGATACTTTAGTACCAGAACACATTAGTAGAGAAGAAGCATTGATGTTAGTCAAGCCTGACAACTGGGTATTTTGGAATCAACCACCGGGAATGCTACCAGAAAAGAACGAACAAAAAGAAGTTATAGGTTATAATGACAATCCTCTTGCCGAGAATAAGAAACATATAACCCCAAACTACTACAAGAACGTAGTAACTGGTAAGACTCGCTCTTGGATTGATATATATGTTATGAATAAGCTAGGTAGGTTAGACGATGGCAAGCCTGTATACCCTGATTTTAATCCATCTACCCACGTTGCAGAGGAATATATACCAGTTGCAAGCGGTCAAACAGTCTATATAGGTATGGACTTTGGATTGACACCAGCTGCCGTATTCGCCCAAAAAATCCGTGGGAGGTGGCACATACTTAAAGAAATAGTGTGTATAGACATGGGTATTGTTAGGTTTGCCGAGCTACTACGACAAGATATTGCACAGAATTACCAAGGATGTGACTTGCAAATGTGGGGAGATCCAGCTGGTGACTTCAGAGCGCAGACAGATGAGAGTACACCCTTCCAGATTATGCGAGGAGCTGGCGTTCAGGTCTATCCAGCACCTAGCAATGACGTATCATTAAGACTTGAGTCTGTAAATGTAGGGCTTACTAGAATGTTGGAAGGAAACTCTGGTGTCATTATAGATAAGAGATGTAAAGAACTAATAGCTGGCTTTGAAGGTGGGTATCACTACAAAAGAATGCAAGTAACAGGGCAAGAACGCTACCATGACTCACCAAATAAAAATAGATTTAGTCATGTGCATGACGCTTTACAGTATCTTATGTTAGGATCAGGAGAAGGTAGAGGTATTACACACGGAAACTTGCAACAGAAAGCGTTTCAAGTTAATACTTCTTTTAATCCTTTTGATAGGAAGAAGAAACAAAAGAACAAGGAAAGAAATTTCTGGAGTAAGTTTTAATGAGTAAGTCATTGTTAGAAAGATTAGGGTTAAGTGGGTATAACAAACCTAAGAAAACTCCTGGTCATAAAACAAAATCCCATGTAGTTGTTGCTAAATCTGGTGAGACTATAAAGACTATTAGGTTTGGGCAACAAGGTGTAAGTGGTGACAAAGGTGACACTGCAAGATCTCGTTCATTTAAAGCAAGACATATGAAGAATATTAAAAAAGGTGTGCTATCAGCAGCATACTGGGCAAACAAAGTGAAATGGTAACATGAGTTTATTAGCAAACATAAGAAAGCGACAGAAGAAAGGTATCTCTAGGTCAAAAAAGAAGTCTACTGTTAGCAAGAAGGCTTACTCTTTGATGCAAAAGGGTTGGAAGAAATAATATAATGTGCGTTGTTATTGAAACAATTACATTTACCAATGGCGTAAGGATGGAATTATGTGTTTAAAAGTACCAAAGCCACCTAAGGAAAGTCAAGATGCAAAAGCAGCAAGAGCTGGACAATTAAAATCAGAGCTTGATGAACGTACTAGACTTAAAGGTGAGCAAACAGAAGCAGCAAAACTACTACAGTCTGGCTTTGGTAGGCGATCTCTGTTAACAGGATCAGGTGGAGGTAGGGGTTATCCTCTAGGTAAATAGCATGGCTGATAAAGGCGATGACGTAAAAAGAATACTTGAGCGTTACAAAACTGCTGAAGGTAATAAAGCTTTATGGGTATCTACATTTGAAGAATGTTACGAGTATGCACTACCACAAAGAGAAAGTTTCTTTTCAGAAAACCCTGGTGCTAATAGAACAGATAAAATATTTGACGAAACAGCTGTGGTTGGTGTGCAAGAGTTTGCATCAAGACTGCAAGCTGGGATTGTTCCAAACTTTGCCAGATGGGCTGACTTAGTTGCTGGAGGAGAAGTTGATAAAGAGGAGAAATTAGATGTTAACAAAGCTCTTGACGATGTTACAGAGTATGTATTTGAAGTTCTGCAAAACAGTAACTTTAATCAAGAAGTACACGAAAGCTTTCTTGATTTGGCTGTGGGAACAGGTTGTTTACTTATTGAAGAAGGCGATGCCCTTAACCCAGTTACGTTTACAGCAGTTCCGCTCCCTCATATATGCATGGACACAGGACCTAAAGACGATATTGATACGGTTTATAGGAAAAGATTAATACGCTGTAAAGATATTCTAATTGCATACCCTGATGCAGAGCTGACACCTCAAATGTTAAAGGATATGACAGAGAATCCTGACAGAAAAAAAGCATATATAGAAACTGTATATAGAGATTATGATGTATTACCTGATGAGCGTAATCATTTCTGTGTTATATCTGAATCAGATAAAAAGAAAATAGTACATAGAACATTTGACGGAGTAGGATCTAATCCTTATATTTGTTTTAGATGGGGTAAATGTGCTGGTGAAACATATGGGCGTGGGCCTTTAATGAACGCAATGGCTGCAATTAAAACCACTAACCTAACAGTAGAAATGATTTTAGAAAATGCCCAGATGGCTATCTCAGGTATATATCAGTTGGAAGATGATGGTATTGTCAATACAGATACAATACAATTACTACCGGGTACGGTTATACCAAAAGCACCAGGTTCGGCTGGGCTTCAACCTATACAGTCTGCTGGTGATTTTAGAGTATCTGAGCTTATACTTTCAGATATGCGTAATAATATTAAGAGAGCTTTATATAATGATATGTTGGGTGATCCGAACAGAACACCAGCCAGTGCAACAGAAGTTGCAGAAAGAATGGCAGACCTATCACGAAGAATTGGATCTGCCTTTGGTAGATTACAAGCCGAATTGGTCACTCCAATCTTACGAAGAGTTATATACATCCTTAAGAAACAAGGTAGGATCGAAGTACCACAAGTAAACGGAAGAGAAGTTAAAGTAGTAAGTATATCACCACTTGCACAAGCACAGATGCAAACAGATATAGCTTCCGTAGATCGTTTTTTAGAATTAGTTATGGCTAGATTTGGTCCACAAATGTTACCAATGTTAGTCAAAGGGAATGAAGTTGCTAAGTTCCTTGCTAAGAAGTTTTCTGTACCAGAAGATTTACTTATGACTGATGCTGATCGTCAACAAATAATGCAACAAGCGCAACAAATGGGAGCTATACCAAATGCCACAAACGAAGAAGAAGATCCTCGGACCTGACGGTTACGAGAGAACACCAGAAGAAGAAAAACATCTTAACGATTTAATCGTTACCACATTTAATACACAAGCTGGAATAGAAACTTTAAAGTATCTTAAATCTATTACAACAGAAAGAGTATCTGGTCCTGATATACAGGCAAATCACTTGTTCCATAACGAAGGAGCAAGGTTTGTTGTTGCTATATTAGAAACAAGAATTAGACAATATGAAACTCTTAAACAAGGAGAGAAATAATGTCAGAAGAATCACTCGTAGATGTAAATGCAACCCCTGTTGCAGAGGAGTCTGGGGATCATCCTCCCACACTTGCACCAAACGAAACTCAGACTCCGCCTTTACCTGATGGTATACCAGAAAAATTTATAGATAATGGTGTAGTTAAGATAGAAGATTTAGCTAAGTCGTATAAAGAATTAGAATCTAAGATTGGTAAAAGTAAAGATGACTGGAAAGAAGAATTAGTTGGCGAGCTTAAAGCAGAACAAATGAAAGACAGACCAGCAGATGAAGATTCATATACAGTACCAGAGATTGAAGGTTTTACTCAAGAAGAAATACTAAGCAATCCTTTACTAGACTGGTGGAAGAAAACAAGTTTTGAATCTGGTTTTAGTGACGAGCAATTTCACGAAGGCATTAAACAGTTTGCTGATTCTGGAGTTGAGGAAGTAGACCTAAGTGCAGAAATAGCTAAACTAGGTGAAAACGCACAAGCAAGAATAGATAGTGTGACTGGGTGGGCTACTAAAAATCTTACAGAAGATGAACAAAGAATAGCTGTAGATATAGGTGCTAGTGCAGAAGGTGTAAGATTCTTAGAAAAAGTAATGAATATGAATAAGACATCTATATCTGGTGCTGATAAAATAGACAAGGGTACTGGTAAACTAACGATAGCTGACTTACGAGCCAAGATGCAAGATCCTAGATACCATGATCCACAACGTAGAGACCAAAGTTATATAGATGAGATAGAAAAAGGATTCCAAAGTTTAGCTAATGGGAATTAAGATACAACAACCTGATGTTGAAATGGTTATGGATCTTGCTGAAAACTTATGTGAAGAAGATATTGTTGAATGTGAGTTGTTTGGGTGCAGTCCACAAGAAGCTTGTATGCAAGCACTCATAAAAACAGACCAAGATGTTTGTTGGATGGCTACTAGAAACGATGTACCGTTATGTATGTGGGGTGTTCATAAAGAAAACCCTCCTGTTATACTAGGTAAAATGTTTAAAACATCTGGCAGAGTATGGATGTTAATGGCTAAAGATGTATCAAAGCTAGATAAGTTTACAATACTAAGAGAGTCTTTAAAGTGGGTAGAAATCTTTAACTCACACTATGATTTGTTATTTAATATTGCAGATTCTAAAAGGCAAGGTATTAAAAAGTTTCTTAAATTTGCTGGCTTTGACATACTAGACTTTACAGAGCCACCATATAGTACGGACCATATATACTTTGTGCGTTGTAACCCTAAAGATAATGTTATTCATTGAGCTTAACTGCCCAAAAGTATATGGACAACCCTATTAGGATAATTGTACCCAGCACTCACGGATAACAGGATGTATAATTTAACTTTAAACTAGGAGAAGATTAATGGCATTAACCATTGACCAAGCGTTTATAACGCAATTCGAAAGTGAAGTTCATCTTGCTTACCAAAGACAGGGTGCTAAACTTAAGAATACTACAAGACAAGTCAATAATGTAACTGGTTCTACTGCACGCTTTCAAAAAGTAGGCAAAGGAACTGCTGTTACTAAGTCTCGTCACGCTGAAATATCTAGCATGGACATCACACATACTAATGTAGATGTATCATTAACAGATTTTTATGCAGCTGATTACATTGACACACTCGACCTACTTAAAACTAACATTGATGAAAGACAGGTTGTTGCAACAAATGCAGCAGCAGCTCTAGGTCGTAAGACTGATGACATCATCATTACAGCTTTAGGTGGCGCTGGCAATTCCATAGCACATGGATCTGCTGGATTAACAAAAGCAAAAGTTCTACAAACATTTGTTGGTATGAACGAAGCTGACATTCCTGATGATGGACAAAGATATTTTGTTGTATCACCAGAAGGTTGGTCTGACTTGCTTGCGATTAATGAGTTTGCAAATATGGACTACATTGGCCCAGGTCAACTTCCGTTCCCATCTGGCGTAACTGCTAAATCATGGCTAGGATTTAACTGGATGCTACACTCTGCATTACCTAAGACTGGTAATAACAGAGATTGCTTTGCATACCACAAATCTGCTATCGGTGTAGCAACAGGCTCAGATGTAAGAACAGAAGTTAATTACATACCTGAAAAAGTTAGTAACCTTGTTACCTCATATATGTCTATGGGAGCTGTCGCTGTCGACACTTCTGGCATATATAAAGTAACCATTGACGAAACAGCTTAAGGAGAATAGAACATGGCTTTAACACTTAGTGAACTAAAAAAAGTCGGTGGCTCTTCACCAGCAATATGGTACTACAAATCTACGGATGCTGTAGGTACTATTTCCGGCTCTGGTTATTTTAACAACGCTACTAATGAGCTTAAACAGTTTGATATAATTTTAACTGTTTCAGCAACAGGTGGCACTGCCGCTGTTGACGTACTTACTGTATCTTCAACATCTGGTAATGCAACTGTAACGACTGCTGCGTTAGCATAACTTTAAGGATTTAGGGAGGGTAGCGATTGCGCCCTCCCTTTATTTAAAATAAATGGCATCAACAGCTTCAACAAGCGACATAGACATTGCATCAAGAGCATTAGTATTGATAGGCGCAGAGCCTATTTCGTCGTTTTCAGGAACAACAACAGAATCACAAGTAGCTACAAACCTATACGAAGATATAGTTAGGTCCTCCTTAACTCAAACTCGTTGGAGATTTGCTAGTAATATTGCACAACTATCAAGACTAACAGACGTTCCTGTAGATGAAAACAAATATGCATCAGCATACCAAATACCAACAGAATCATTAATAATACATGGCATAGCTGTTAACGGACAGCAAATAGAGTACGATATATTTACAAAAAAAATATTTTGTAATGCAAATACAAACGATATTGTTATAGGTGAATACACCTATAGACCAGATACAACAGAATTTCCTCCATATTATATACTTGGCTTACAGTTTCATTTAGCTTCTGTATTTTCTGGAGCAATAGCAGAAGATGAAAACAAGTCTTTACTCTTTGAGCAGAAAGCACAGCAACAATATATGATTGCTAGAAATATAGACTCACAACAAACAACAACAGAAAGACTTAACCTTAACAGATTTTCTACTTTCAGAGGTAACACACGCACACTATCTAGGAAATTCTAATGGCTAAAAAGATAAAATTTGTTCAAACTAATTTTACTGCTGGCGAATTAGATCCCAGAATGAAAGCAAGAATTGACATTCCAGCGTATGAAGGTGGCTGTCTTAAGCTTAGAAACGCAGTTTTAACTTCGCAAGGCTCTGCCTTCCGCAGACCAGGAACACTATTCGTTGACTCTCTATCAGCCTCAGACGTTAATGAGGTAAGGTTAGAGTCTTTTATATTTTCTGAAACACAAGAATACTTGTTTTGTTTTGAGGTAGGCAAGTTAACTGTATATGAAATAAACAATACTACTGGAGCTACAACAAAAGTAGGATCTTCTGTTACTACATATACACTAGGATCATCAACACCAACACTTCCTATAACATCTTCCAATATAAGAGAGTTTACTTTTGCACAGCAAGGAGACACTTTTATTATATGTCACAATACATTTACTCCTATTATAATACAAAGAGCAAGTGCTACAAGTTTTACAGCTAAAGCTTTAACATTCAAAGTTTCTTCTAACAATGAGGAAACATATCAACCTTACACAAAGCTGGCAGATAGTGACGTAACAATATTACCTAGCTCCAATATTGGATCAATTACACTAACTGCCAGTGAATCTATTTTTACATCAGAATGGGTAGGCGAGTCAATACAATGGCATGGAAAGGAAATATTAATATCTGCTTATACTAGCGGAACTGTAGTAACTGGTACAGTTAAAGATAGACTTGAAATTGAATTAGGCCTTAATCCTTTTCGCTCTATATCTGGTACAAATACAGTAGAGATAACATTAGTTAATCATGGATTTGCAGCTGGAGATAAAATATCTTTAGAAGGATTTGCTGGAGAACCCGGTCTTATTAACAGATCTGGATTAAACGGTACATTTCAAATAGGTCGTATTGTTAATGACGATGCATTTATGATTCAATCTACAACAACTATAAATCAAACTATAAGTCCATTTGGATTTTTCTTTACAGGATCTTATACCGCAGCTGGAGGATTTGCTGTTGGTGGCGGAGCTATATCAGGATGGGCCACATACAATTCTGACAATGAAGTAGCTGGGTATACAGGAAATTCTGCTAATACAAACCCTAACGGCAATGGATCAAGAGACTTTGGTGGTGCTAGTATTAAGATAACTGGTGCAGACTTACCTCCTTCTAGGTCATGGAAAGAACAAGCCTTTGGAACTAGGAATAAATTTCCAAGAGCAATTACTTTTCATCAAAATAGATTATGGTTTGGTGGTACAACCAGTCAACCTGATGCCTTATTTGCGTCACAATCTGGTGACTACTTTAATTTTGACGTAGGTACTGGCGCAGCAAATGACTCAATACAAACTATACTAGCGTCTGATCAACTTAACGAAGTAAACCATATTATATCTAATAAAGGTTTATCTATATTTACAAGCGGTGGTGAGTTTGTTGTGTTACAAGAAGCTGGTACACCATTAACACCAACTAACATACAAATAGAAAGGATAACAAGTTATGGATCAACCAGAGTATCTCCTTATATTTGTAATGGTAATACTTTTTTTGTCCAAAGAAATGGTAGGACTATACGAGCTGTTGAAACGTCAGGTCAAAGCGCATTTGTACCAGCAGACATTTCAATACGTTCTAGTCATCTTATTAACAACCCTATTGATTCTAGCTCTTTTAATGGTTCTAACACAAGACCAGAGGAATTTGTTTACTATGTTAATGCAGACGGAACTGTTGGAGTATTCCATACTGCTATAGGAGAAAGTATAGCTTGTTGGGTACTGTGGGATAATACAGATCAAACTCCTGGACAAAACGGTTATTTAAAAGGAGTGAAATCAATATCATCTGTAAACGAACATTTGTTTTGGGTTACACAAAGAGAAGGTTTAGGAACACAAATAGAAAAATTTACTAACTTTGATGAGTCAGATATAACAAAAGAAAATTACTTAGATGATGCTGTTGCTGTTACTGTTGCAAGTAATCAAACGATATCTGGTATTCCTAGTCATTGGCATAACAGAACTGTTCATGTTATAAAAGATGATGGTAGTTACAGAGGTACTCAAACTGTATCAGCAACAGGAACTTTAGATCCAGTTGCATTAAATTTAAAGTATGAAACAAGTGAAGTTTTTGATAGAGCATATATAGGGTATTCATATTTCTTGAACATAGAAACTATGCCAGTAGACTATGCTTACACAGGAGGTTCGTTGACTGGAGGTAGAAGAAGAATAGCCAGAGTAAACGTAGAAACAGAAGGATCGTTATCAATGTCAGTAAATGGTAAAGAATTATTTAACAGAACAACAGCAACAGGGTTAATACAACAAGATCCTAAAAGAGTTACTGGTAGGCAAGACTTTAGAGTATTAGGTTATTCTAAAGATCCAACAATAGTTATTAAACAAACTCTACCAAACTCTTGTGGTGTGTTACAACTTAGTAGTGAGGTAACTATATAATGGACCCAATACTTTATTTATTAGCTGGTGGAATTGGAGCAATAGGATCAATTTATTCTGGAAAAGCAGCAGAAGCTTCTGCAAAAGCTCAAGCTAATGAACTTAGAATACAAGAAAAAAATGCAATATTAAATTCTATTGCAGAAGAAAATGAAATTGTAAGAGAAAATTTTAAAATACAACAAGCAAATTTAGCTATGACTCAAGGTGGAGAATCTGATTTAGCAATAATACAAGACAATACAAAAACAATGTCAGAAGATTTATCAACAAGCAAAACAAAATCTATCTTGCAATTAGATTCTTTAAGAAGAAGTAGAATAGGAGTTTTACAAGGTGGAAAAATGGCTAAAAAAGCATCTTTAATAGAAGCTGGTGGTCAAGTAGCTGGAGGGTACGCTAAGTACAAAAATTGATAATGGCAATAAAGAATAAAAGATTAGTAACTTCTATAGGTAATATCTCAGTAGGACAATCTTACGCTGGAGGAGAAGCAGCAAAACAAGTAGGCAAAGCAATATCTGGACTAGGAGATGTATTAGATAGTACAGTAACATATGCAAACAGAAAAAATAGTAGTGGTCTATCAATAGAATATATTAATACATTAGGTCAAATACAAAGAAATGAAATTAAAAATGTAGATGAAATAAGTGTATCAGATGAAACAGAGCAAGCTAAACTTACACAAGCATTTTTAAACCAGGATTATGAAGCAGACCAAAGAATAACAACTGACAGTGTAGCTACAAGACTTTTTGTTGGGCCAATAAATGATTATATAAATAAACATTTTGATACAACACAAACTGGAACTATACCATTTGGAAATAATTTAGATGCTTTTGATCCAGAAGCAGAATTTGATAATCTAATAAAAATATTTAAAGATGGAGAATATGATTCTTTAAGTAAAGAAAATCAAGAAACAATTAAAAGTAAAATTATTTTACAAATGTCAAACAAAGTAAACTCTTTACGACAAGGTCACAATACGATTGTAAGAGCTACTTCAGACAACAAACAATGGAATCAATATCAGGATTCTTATTCTGATGGTGTTGAAACAGCAGTTGCTACAAACGGTCTTGGTGGTTTGTTAGTATACAATAAAGACTATGAAAATACTGCTGTAGACTTAGCAATAAAGTTACGAAAAACATATCGTAGAGGTTCAATCACTGCTGCCAATTTACAAATTTTTACTGACGCTATAATAGATGAAGCATATCAATCTGATGAAGGACAAGACTATATAAAATCATGGATTAAAGTATTAAACAACAAACAAGAATCTGTTGGCGTTACTATAGATGGTAAAACAGAATTTATCACTAAAGACGATTTAAACGACTATGGTATTAATCCAGAAAATCAAGTCGAGTTTGAAAGAGAGCTTACAGATCATTTAAACTTAAGTGTTTCTATACAATCTGGAGTACAATTTTTAGGAGCTGGTGGTTCAAACGGCATATATACAGATACGCAAACAGGAGAAATAGAAAAAGTTACAACCTCTATAATAGAAGAGCTAACAACTAATCAAGTAGATTCAAATTTTGCTAACATGCCAGTAGAAGAAAAAAGAAAATATCTTAAAAGTTTTGCTTTTACAGTAGCCTCAGAAAGTAATTATGTAGGAGACAGTATGTCAGATGAACTAGTTAATCAACTTGTAACATCTGGAGACATAGTCGAAATAATGGAAATAGTTTCTACGTTTGCTAGAATAGAATCTGTTAATACAGGAGCTATTGAATATGGAGATGGTGAAAGTGCTAAAAAATTAGAAAATTTAATAAAACATTATACTGTTGATCCAGAATTTAGTTTACTTTCTGGTAACAGTATAAATGAAAGAGTGCAAAATTTTTTACAAAACAACGAACCTATGATTAACGCAGAAAGAATAACTGTTTCAATGAAAACAAAATCTGGTAATCTTGATAGTAGTGTAAAATTAAGTAATCTTTTAGGAGTAGGTAGTAATGTTTTAAGTGTTAACGATCAAAAATCTTTTACAGATTTATTGTCTGATGGGTTAGATGAACTTAAAAGAAAAGAAAGAAATAAAATTCAAGGGATTTTAGGGTTAGACATAACATTTTTAAAATCAGATAAAAAAGACGTAGCTAAAGTTTCACAAATGCTTACATCAAGAAATCCTATATTTGCAGACTTTATAAAAAACGAAATTTTACTTTCTGTAAGCAATCAACTAAATAATACAGAAGAAGGTAATAACGAAGCTATTGATTATAATACATTAAAAGCATATTCAGTTAATGCTGTTGTTAAATTTTCAAAACAATTTACATATGATCCTGATAGTAGAAATGGATTTGTTAAAAAAAATAGAGTGCCTGTTACTGCTAAAACATTAAATTTTCCTAAAGAAAAACAAATTAGAATATTAGAATCTAGTGGCGATGAAATATTTAGTTATATAGACAATGATAATAAAGGATTTTATAACAAAGATGATTTACAATTAGAGTATTCTGGTGAAGTTAGTATTCAAGATGCTGAAGGAGATTTTGTAGCTAGAGCTTTTCAAGTTTATATGTTAAATGATGCTGGTATTTCAGTAGAAGCATATAGAATTAGTGAAGATGGTACTAGAAAAAATATAATTTGGTATGACACAGGAGACAAACCTCTTACACAAGAACAATTAAAAAAGAAATCAATAGAAAAATTAACAACTATTAATAATTCTGAAGCAAAAATTAAAGAAATACTTTCTCCTTTTTCTATTAGTAGAGAAGTGTACTAATGCCACTTTTTGAAGATGATAATATAGGAAGTATAGAAAGAGATTTTTTTAAAAAAATAGAACCTATTGAAACAAAAACAGAAATTGAAGCTGAAAGTATTGGCTTTAAAGATATATCAAGTTTACCATCCCTTGCTTCATATGTATTAAATAATTCATCACAAATATGGGATGATGTTTCAACTCTTTGGAAAACATTGCCAGTCTCCGAAATAAATACTTTAATACAAAGAAACAATGTAGTTAAACAATTTGGTGTTGATGAAGATTTTGTTAGTAACGAATTATGGTGGCAACAAGCTGACAAAGAATTGCTTTTTCATCAGAATGGAAAATTTGTTAAAGCAATAAGTGAAGCTAATAACTCTCAAGAATTAAAAATAATACAAGATAATATCTATGAAAACCTAGAAGCAAAAGAAAAAATAGGTGACTACAATATGGGTTATCAATTATTTTTGTGGAGTACATCTTTAGCCCAAGATCCTTTTATGGTGTTAAATCCAACAAAAGGTATTCATACTTTAAATAGTGCAAGTAAAAATTTTGCAATAGCTGCAACAAGAACAGCAGCATTAACAATGCCGTGGGAAGTAGCAAGATTACAATTAGATCCAACATCAGATTTTAAAGAACTAAAATATACTTTAGGTGGAGCAATGTTATTTGGCGGAACTATTGGTTCTTTGATGGGAAAATATAGTAAAAAATTAAGGAATAAAGAAATAGATAAAGTTTTAAATGATTCCTGGGATGAAATAAATGATCTTATTGATATGCCAAGAAACGAAATGTATTTACTTGGATCAAAGCAAAGAACAAAAGATATAAACTTTAATGAGATAGATGAAATATCAGATCAATCATGGAGAAATGATATTTTAAGAGATATAGATGTTAGTAATATTGGTTTTAGAGTAACAAGAAATATTTTAAAAAGACCTTTTGGTTTAGATAAATCTTGGTTAGATGAGTCTTACGATTCTGTAACTGTTTTAGTAAAAGGAAAAAAAATATCTATTAAAGAAGGTAATGAAATACTAGACATAACAACTAATTTATCTGGAGACAATAGTTATTTACTTACTAAAACTGATGAAACAGTAGAAGCTTCTGTAAATACTCTTTATCAAAAAAATCAATATGGAAAAATTCATACAGTAAAAAAATCTATTAACGATGCTTTTTTAGAAATAAATGACATTCAAAGAGGTTATGGATTAGGAGGATTTTTTGGAGACATAGATCTTAATATGCAAGCAAAAAGATTAGGAACTACTATTAACAAAGTTAGTCCTATAAAAGTAACAGAAGATGTATTAATTAAGAAAAAAGATATAGAAACTTTATTATATTTTGAAAGAGGTTATGCATCAAAAAATTTAGATGAGTTTATAAATAATCATAAAGAAATAATACTAACTAATGATCGTGAAAAAATAGCAAAAATATATAAAGCTGTTAAAGAACAATCTAAAGTTTATGGTTCTGTTTATGATGATGTTAAAGCTGATTTAATAAGCGTTGGATTATTAAATGATGATTACTCTGCTACTTTAAGAAAAACTATAGATGATTTAGAAACAAAAATTTCTAAATACAATAACTTAATAAAACAAACAAAAGCAAAAAAAAATATAAAAAAAGAAACTAAAGATTTAATTCTATCAAGGTATCAAAACGAATTAGATAAAGTAAGTTTAGTGTTAAGAGCAGAAAAAGAAAACTTAACAGACTACAAACCAACTGTTGAAACAAAATTTCAAAGTAATTATGTTCCAATTATATATGACACAGGAGCAATAAGAAGAAATAGAGAGTGGGTTACAAATGAAATAACAAAAATATATAGTGGGCCTAGAAAGTTAGCAAGAAAAAGAGCAGAAGAAACAATAAAAAAAATATTAAAAGAAGGTGATGGTAATTTTCAAAACACATCTGGTGTTGGAAGAAAAAAAGGATCGTCTTTTTTATTAGAAAGATCTTTAGATTTACCACCTCACATATTAAAAGTAATTGGTGTAACAGATCCAGAAATTGTTTTTAAAACATACATTAGAAAAATTGGACCTAGAATTGAAATAGCTAAAAAATATGATGGAGACTTATCATTATCAAAACAACTCGATAGAGTAGATGAAATATTTAATGATGCTATATTAAAAGCAAAATCTAAAAAAGAAATTGATAGCCTTGATTTACAAAGAATGTTGCACAAACAAAACATAGAAGATATGCGAGATTCTTTATTAGGCAATCTTATAAAAAATTCTGATGGTAATAGAATAGATGCAAAAATTGCTAGAGATTTAAAAAACTCAGCAGCAATGGCTTTAGGGGGTACGTTTGGTGTAAATAGTTTTATTGATATGACAAACATTTTAGCTGCTCAAGGATTTAAACCAATTTTTAATACAGCAAAAAATTTATTAACATCTACTAAAACTGCAAGAATTGCTTTAGCAGAAAATAAACAGTTATTAAAAAGCTGGGGTATTTTAAGTGAAATGTCTATGTCAACAGTTGGAGCTAGAGTAATAGAAGATGACGGTGTTTTTCCTACTGGCAATAAAATAAGTATGCTTATGGACAAAGGAGCAAATGAGATACACAAATATAGCGGACTAGGACCTATAACAAATTTTTTAAAATCAATATCAGGAAGAATATCTCAACAATCATTTATTGAAACATCAATAGAAATTGCTAAAGGTGTAACATATGTAAACGGTAAACCTAAAGTAAGAATAGACCATAAAAAAAGATTACACATATTAAATATGTACGGTCTTTCTTTAAGAGATGTTTTAGATATAGGACTGCAAAGAGCTGGTTCTGGTGTAACATACACAGAAACAAAAGGATTAGGAACAAAACTTTATAATGTAAATACTGATGCATGGAAAGGAGCAAGAGGTCAAGAACTTGCAGATAAATTTAGTACAGCAGTATGGGCAGAAACAAATGCTTTAGTAATGACTCCACAAATGGCTCAAATACCAGGATGGCAAAAAGGCGTATGGAGAGGTGTGCCAATACTTCCTTTTACTCAAGACATGGGTTTAAAAACAAGATTAAAATTAGAAAAAGATGCAGTTATTATTACAAAAGAATTGCAATCTGCTTATAAATCTGGTGATAAAATAAGAATACAAGAAGCGCAAGATAAATTTTTTGCAAACAAATCTGAAATAACAAATGCTGGTAGAACTTATGCTCCATTAATTTCAATGATGTTTCAGTTTCTTAATTTTGGAATTGGTGCAACACAAAAAATACTTGGTGCATACACACAAGGCAGACACCAAGCTAAATTAATAGGGTTAACATCTGCTATGATGATGTCATGGACTGTTCAAAATATAAAAAATCCATACTTTGACGAACTGTCAATCGAAGAACAATTTTTAAAAACAGCTGAGTATATTGGCCCAGCATCATGGGTATTTAACGCAGAAAATTATATAAATACACTATCACCATTTTTACCAGAAGAAATAAATGGTGGTAATCCTATAGGTTTTAGAAGCGCATTAGGTGTAGATCCTCAATTTGAGGTTAGCTCACAAGAATCTGTTGCTAGACTAGGAGGAACACCTTTACATATTCCAATTACAGTAGCAAAAGTATTGTTTGAAGATGATTTAAGTACATCTAACAAAATTAGTTTAATAAAAAGTACATTACCTTTTATGAATTTACCTTATACAAAACCATTTGCTAAAAAAGCACAAAATTTTTATGAAGATAATTTTTTAGTAGGAGATTAAGTGCGTTGCGTATTAACTAACAATAAGGAAAGTAAGACATTATGGCTATAAGTGTATCAGATACAACTCCAAGGATAGAGTATACAGCACCAAGTAGTGGACAAACAGTATTTTCAGTACCTTTTGCTACCGAAGTAGCAACAGATATTAATGTATATGTTAATGATGTCCAAGCTACTTATGTTGCTAGTCTTTCTGGGCAAACAGGAACAGCGTTTACTTTAAATAATGTAGGTACTGCTAACAGTACAACTGTAGAGTTTGCTTCCTCACAAAAAAGTGTGACTATTGATATAATTAGAAACGGTGCTATATCTAGGACAACAGATTATAACACTGGTGGATTCTTTGACATCGAAACATTAAATAGTGAACTGTCAAGAATTACCAGAAACCTACAGGACTTAGAGTTAAGAATTGACCAAGCAATTAAAGCACCTATACAAGAAGGCGGTACTGGTACTCTACCGACAGCTTCCTCGAGAGCTGGAAAGCTCCTGGCTTTTGACGCATCTGGTAATGTCACCACTCAAACATCTGCTATTACTGAGTACCTTGGAGCTTTTGCGTCTGATTTAACAAACAGACCTGATGGTTCTGCATTACAAGTAGGTGACATATATTACAACACTACTCAAACAGAAACTCGTATATGGACAGGAAGTAATTGGGATTTAGTATTTGGTAGAGTACAACCTTTATCAACAACTTACACAAGTACAGGCTTAACAACAATAACACTTACTGCCAGACCAAGCTCTGTACTTGCTATATTAGTTATTATTGATGGTATACTGCAAAACGTAAACAATTACACATTAAACGATAATGTTATTACATTTTCAACAGCTCCCCCTGTTGGATCTTCTGTAGAAATTAGAGATTTTAGCTCTACTGTTTCTTCTGGTAGCGGAACTATTATTAATGTAGCTACTGGATCAGAAGTTACACAGGCCAATATTGATATTGATAAACTTATGGTAGACCTTGCAGCAGCTACAGGAAGAATTGATACATCACAACTATCAACTTCTTTACAAAATCAAATAGCAAATATAACAAGTGTTGAAGGAAGAACATTAGTTTTAGAAAACATTATTACACAAAGTGGTGTTAATGTAATTACAGACCAAGGCACAAAAATTACAGCATTAGAAACATTAACATCTGGTTTAGATAATACAGTCAATGGTTCTGCATCTACATCATTAGGTCAAAGAGTATCTGCTTTAGAAGTATTACAAGTACAAGGCTCTGGCAGTATAACATTAGACCTTAATAGAATTACTAATCTTGAATCACAAGTATTTGAAGCAGATGGATCAACTGCAAGATTAGCTACATTAAATCAACACAATTCATTAAACGCTACTGTTAATACACTTAATGGCACTGTAACATCTCATGCTACACAATTAAATAGCTTAGAATCTATTGTTACTAGCGGTACTGGTACTAGCGTTTTAGCAACTATTTCACAGTTAAACGCTGTAACAACAACCGCAGCAACAGCAGAAAGTAATGCTGCTACTGCGGCTGCTCAAGTATCATCTTTATCAACTACTGTTGGAAACAATACAACTACTATTACATCAACAGTAGAATCAGTTAATGGTATAAACGGAAAATTTGGTGTAAAAATTTCTTCTAATGGTTATGTAAGTGGCTTTGGATTAATATCAACGTCTAATGAACTAACTGGTGGTCATACTGCTTTTGGTGTTAACGCTGATAGATTCTGGATAGCAGATAGAACTAATGCAAGTCATACTCCTACTATAGCTTTTGAAGTAAGTAACGGTGTTACTAATATTCGTGATGCTGCTATTGATTCTTTACAAGCTAATAAAATTAGAGGTGATGTTAACAAACAAGAGTTTGCAGAAACATCTTCATCTTCATCTTTAACAGCTTCTTATGTGTTAAAAGTTACTGCTGATTTACCAGCGCCAGATAATACAGGATCTACATCTGAAGGTCATGCTGCTATGGCTATGGCTAGTTTATATTTTAGTAGCACATCTGACGGTGTGCATGGAAAATTAACTGCTTGTACCTTAACAGGAAGCACAGAAGGTACTGAGTATGTATTGCATGATGTATATGAAGATTATTTTGTATCTACGTTACATCTTAACGCTAGAGTACCAGCACAAATATCTGCTTCTGGAAAAGTAACAACTGGAATTAGATTTAAACTATATGCAAAACATGATGGTACTTCTTGTAATTTAACTAAAGGCAATATACTTGCCATGGGATTAAGATAATGCCGAAATATACAGCACAACAAATAGAAGAAAGACAAAATATTTTAGAAGCTCAACAAAAATTAGTACAAGAAAAGTACGAAATAGAACAAGAGCAAGCACAAATACAAAAAGAAAATCAACAATCTAATTTAGATAATTCTGTTGATGGTTACTATATACAAGTATTAGGCGATAATGAGTATGGATTACAAATAGGTCCAAATAAAATAGATAGTAGTTATGAAATTATAATACCTTTTATTGGTGTAGTAAGTCCGGGTTATGAAATATATATAGCAAGAAATAATGCTGGTGTGCTAGAGCAAAGAATAAGAAAAGAAAATTTAGGATATAAAGCTGAAAGAAAATTAAATTACCCAAGCATACCAGAACAACTAGATATGATATATCACGATATAGATAAGTGGAAAGAAACTATAAAACAAATAAAAGATTTACACCCTAAAGGAGATGACTAATGGCTATTACTACAGTACACGGTAGAATGGTAACAGATGGTTCTATTGGAACTGCTGACCTAGATGGTAGTGGTGTAACTACTGGATTTACTGGTGTAACTAAAACAGATAATGGTAACGGTACATTAGATATTATTTTTACTGCTGTTGGTGGTGCTACATATACTATTACAACTCCTGATTTATCTGGTCCTACTGGAGCTACTGGAAGTGCTGGTGCAGCTGGATCAACAGGTGGTTCTGGCGCTCAAGGTCCAGCTGGACCAACAGGACCTACAGGGCCAGCTGGTACATCTGGACTAACTGTAACAAATTTTTCTGCTGTTAATAATGCTAACAATACAATTACGCTTAACTTTACTTTTTCTGATAATAGTACACATACTTTTACATCTCAAAATTTAAAAGGTGATACTGGTGCAACTGGTAACACAGGACCTACTGGTCCACAAGGTGATACAGGACCTCAAGGAGTAACTGGTAGCACAGGCCCACAAGGAAATACTGGTAATACAGGGCAAACAGGCAGTACTGGACCTCAAGGAATACAAGGCATACAAGGTATACAAGGTGAAACTGGAGCAACTGGACCTCAAGGTTCTGGATTAGCAAGTGTTTTAAATGATACTACACCACAGCTAGGTGGTAGCTTAGATGTTAACGGTCAAAGCATTGTGTCTTTATCAAATGGTAATATTAATCTTTTACCTAATGGTTCTGGCAAAGTTAACCTTGATGGTAATGGATCTTCTGGTGGTGTTACAATATCAGATGGCTTAGTAGATGTTAGAACAGGCACAGGATCTATTGCTAAAATTAATTTATATTGTGAAAGCTCTAATGCTCATGCACAAACAATACAACCTCAACCACATTCAGCAAATGTAAGTAATGAATTAACTTTACCAGCTGGAGGGGATCAAGAATTAGTAGGTACAACTGCAACACAAACATTAACAAACAAAACTATTGGCTCTGCTCAGTTAAGTGGTGCGTTGCCAGCTATAGATGGTTCAGCATTAACAGGAATAGAATCTGGTGGAGGACATGATAGAAACTACACAGCTAGTGGTAGTATTACCGCAGGCAAGCCATTAATCTTAAACGCTAATAATACAGTTACGCAAGTAGCTGAAACTACTACTTCGTCTTATGCCTTGGGAACAAAACAAACAGCTTTAAGCCCTAGTGGTCAAATGTACTTATCTTATCACAATAGTAGTATAGCTTATGATAGCACTTCAGGTGCAGTTATGGCTATCTACAGAGCATATTCTACTCAATATCCCACTGTTATTGCAGGTCAATATACATCAAGTGGTCAAATAACATGGGGAACACCTACAGTTGTTAAATCTACAGGCGGTAGTATGTACCCAAGTATTGTAAGTGGTGGTGGTAAATTTCACATAACTTACTCTTATGACGGCTCAAACAATGTTTATGCAAGATGGGCTACTGCTTCAGGAACAACAATTACTCTTGGAAATGAAACAGCATTAAACAGCAACAGCACTTGGGGTTATCCTGTAGCTA
>JGI24006J15134_10000277_pt1 | contig 34205 bp, 51 predicted proteins | sample LinPmetageLP53_FD_15134 | JGI IMG/M metagenome (IMG submission 15134)
TCTATTTGCCATACAGCACGAGCAGTGACATCGTGGTCATAAACTTCTTCAGCTAATAGTCTAACTCTATCTATAAGTCTAACAACCATTGTTTTAATCTGTGTAATCTCTGCTCTTGTATTATGAGCTTCTTCTTCAAGATTTGCTTCTAAACTTTCAATGGCTTTTACAGTATCTATTTTAATTTGTTCTATATTAGCCATGCGATCTTTTTGTTGATCGCCGACTAATTGATTAACAAATTTTAGTAAATAAATACCTAGTTTGTACAGTATTACTACTGACGCAAGAGCAATAACAATAGGAAAGCCAAGATCACTTATGGCTGTAGTTAAAGTCTTTATTTCCATTTACTTGCCGTTTAACTTATACCAAGTCTTTTATTTCTATCGGCAGCAGTTTCTATAGTTGCATTAGTTATTGTTGTGTTTTTGGTGCTTTGACTAGCTTTTCCTGAAACTCCTTCAAGATCACAATAATAATTAATTACTTTTTCTATTTTTGTTGCAACCATATTTTCTAACCACGTTTGAATGTCTAGCATGTTTCCATTCATAGCTTTTTGTTCAACGTCATTTAAGGTAATTTTGTACTCTTTATCAGCCATTTGTTTTCTCCTTTAGGCTACTTTCATTATAGACATGTAAGAATAATCAGCAGTTGCAGTATCATCTGATCCCTGCTCGTGTGCAGCATACCCTTCTATATAATCGGTAGCATCCAATTTGATAAACACTACAGTATTAACATTTTGCTGTGCATTATTTTTTATTGCGCTGCTATTTGACCTATGCAATTCTGACCCATTTATATGCACTGCTGTTGATGATAATGAGTCATGAGTAGCCGAAAACGAAACGCTTAAAGCAACACAATAAATTCCGTCTACAGGACAAGTGAATCTATAATTAGTTGAGTTATCATAATCAGCGTTAGTATCAAAACGTTCAGTCTGAAAAGTCATCTTAGTCCATGTGCCAGTTGGAATAGTTTGATTCCCTGAATGTTTGACACTACACCCAGGCTGTAATGGTAACGACATTATACCGTTAGTATCAAATGTCATGTGTGCTGTTGTGCCGTGAGCATTGCCTTTACCAATTTCAAGTGTGTCCGTTCCATCATCAATGCCAATGCGGAAGTCTAAGGCATTACCATCAAATACAATTTTTGTATCTTCTGCTGATGCATCTCCAACTGTTGTTGCAGCAGCTAAAGTAGAAGCTGCACCACTTGCAGGAGCTTTAATTAATCCTGAAGAACGACCTTGATTTTGAATAATTTTACCTGACATTATATTTTACCTTGTTTGTTCAACGTAATTTACAGTTATATCTATATTAGCAGAACTTGCTGTTATAGCACAAAGATGGTCTGTATCTTCTATAATTATACGATCATTGAATACAAATGTTTCATTTGCTCCTACAGCTTGATCGCTTAAAACTTCTGTGTCTGTACCACCTCCAGAAGCATCAATATAAAGATCTACAGTTTCAGCTGCACCTGCGGTTTCAGTAATAATAACGCTTAGAATAATGTATGTTTTACCCGAAACCCCATTAATTAGTACACTTTCACTATTGGTAACACCATTAGTTAAAGTTCTTTTCATTAATTCACTTGCCATCATTATCTCCTAATATGTTAAAACCCAAAAACTAATGCTTTACCTGTACTGGTAAATCTATCTGTTGGAAAAGTATCTGTTACACCTGTTCCACCATTTGCAACAGGTAATGTACCAGTTACTTCAGCAGCAAGATCAACGCCACCTGATTTAATTGTTATTGCACCAGAACTAGCAGCAAAGTTATCACTTGAAAAACTTGCAATACCTTTTGCAGAAGTAGAAGCATCACTAACTGCTACAGTAGCTGTACCAGAACTATAACCAACACTAACTGGAGATGTTCCTGCAACAATAACAACTCCTTTATTACTAGCAGCTGAATCTTCACCAGCAAAAGTTACTGTATCACTGCCAGCAGTTGTAGTTATAGTCATACCTTCACCAGCAGCAAAAGTAAGACTATCTGTAACAGAATCCGCTACAACATCATCTTGTCCTGATACAGATATAGTTTTAAATACATCTGAAGCATCTGAACCTTTATCTCCAGTTTTAGTAAAATGAATATCTAAATTATCACCAGCAGTATAAGTTCCGTTAGATACTATATGAGTAACAGGTACTTTAGTATATCCACTAGCATCTGTAACAGAACCACTTACTCTGAATATAGCATACGTAGAGGGTGTGCCTCTTTTTGTTATCTTCACAAAACCTTTATTAGTTGAATCTGTTGAGTCATCCCAAGATTGTATAAAAGATGAAACTGTTACACTTTTTTGATCAGCATCATCAATGTATAATATTGATACACTACCAACAGTTCCGTGATTAAAAGCTATTTCACCTGCACCTGGATCTGCATCAGATGTTCCATCATCCCATTTAAAATGCAATCCAGCCTGTGCAACATTACCAGATGGTGAGAAACTCATAGAAACTTCAGTATTGTTACTAATACTTGTACTTCCAGCTACATATGTAACATTTACTTTAGTATATCCTGAAGCATCAGTTAAACCTGTAACTTTGTATATTACTAATGGACTAGCAGGATTAGGGTTGCCAGCAATTGTAAGAAACCCTGTAACAGTAGAGTCAGAGTCATCCCAAGTTGCTATCCAAGCGCTTATGTCAGTTGTGCCATCTGAGTCATCAATATAGGCAATTGTGGCACTATTTAGACCTGTATTGTTAAATCGTATAAAACCAGCACCAGGGTCAGCATCAGTAGTTGTAGTGCTATATTGCATAGATATACCACCTAACATACCTGTATTACCAACAGGAAGCCCTAGAGCTAACGCTAAAGCTCCTGTAGAGGTTGTAAACGTAGCAGAACCAGTTGCACTCTGTGATGCACCACTAGAGACTGCTACAGTAGATGTAGTTGCTGATATAGAACTAACTCTACCAGTAGTAGCTTCTATACTTTGTCCATCACTAGCAAAAGCTAATAGCTTACTTTGATTTACTTCTGGATTAGGTATTTCAACAGATACACTGTCAGATGCGCCTACAGGCATTGTTAAAGAACGTGTAAGATCTCTATTAAGTTGTTGATTCTGCATAGTTAATTTATCTAATGCTGATTCGTGTGTGTCAGCAGGAAATGCATCGTTTTCGATATAATCAACGGTTTGAGTAAAAGGTACTTCTCTAGTTATAACTAATTCTTCTGCGTCAGTAGGAGGGGTTCCCATTGTAACATTACCACCAGAAGCAGAACCTACACCTGATACGCTGTAATGAGTGGTAATTGTCTTTAATGCAGTTACACCTGTAGCAATTGTTACAATATGAACTTTAAGATCTGAAGCTGCTAATATCTTAAAATCATAAGCAAAAACTGTAGTAGAGCCATTTCCTGTGTATTCTTTACGAGAAGTTGTAGTTGTTATAGTCATAATGCACCTATTTATACTTTATTTGTTATATAATTCAAACTAATTAAAAAGAACCTACTGATATTGACTCTTTATTATCATTTACTTTTTCTAAGTTGTTTTTCTGTCTACCTAACTCTCCAAGTCTCCAAAGAAAATGTTTGTGCAATGGTGAAAAACTTTTAGCTTTTCTCCATGTATGGTAGTCTGTTTCACCTAATACTACATCTTCAGCTATTTGTCCTATTTTTGTAGCTTGTCCTAGCACTGGTGATGCTTGACCTAACTTCCACGATGTAGATGTGCCATAGGGAGGAGATTGCCCTAAAGTTGGCCTTAAACCAATTTCATTATCTGATACTGCTTCTAACATATTATTTGCTTGAAAAAACCATCCTAAAACACCACTTTGATCTATTCCATCTACAACAAATTCCTCTACATTTTCTGGACCAGGAGCATTGTTCATTTTTGATCGTAAACTAGATACTGTTCCTCCGATGTAAACCATCATTAATAAACCCATTAATTGATGTGCATCTTTATATTGTAATGCTGGAATCAATACTTTATTTGCTGCCGCAATAGAAAATGATTTGTATTGTGCTGCTAATCTTCCCCATTGATTATGAGCCCATAAAGGCATATCACCAACACTAGGAGTTACAATAGTTGTATCAACATCTTTAGCTATTGCAGCTCTCATATTTCTTAGTCTAGGTGCGTTATCCCATAAATGTGTATTTAATATATTAACACCTTCTACTACATCACCATGTTTTGCCCATTGTGTTGCTATATATGTAGCATCAGCTTGACTTAATCCTCCTTTATTAAATCTTTCTTGTGCTTTTATTTTTGATCCACTTTTTTTACCAGTTAGTAATAAAGCATCACCAACTAATTTATGTTGAACAACTGTACCAGTAACATTTTTTATCCAATGATTCCACGGACTCAATAAATTAAACATAAAATATGCATTAGATAAATATCCTGTAACTTTTTCTGGCCTAGAAAATCTTGGTGGTAAATTTTGCATACCAGATAATTGTAATACTGTGCTTTGTAGATGAAGATCTGTACCTGTACCTGATAATTGATTTTCAGCTATTGTACTTTTCCATGTTTTATAATCTTTTACTTGTAGACGTAACACTTTAAAAGTATCAGTTAAACCATTGACCATTACAACTCTGCCTGAATCAGCTAAAGATGCAAAAGTTGCTCCACCTAATGAAACATAATTGTTAAACTCTAAAGCTACTCTTGCAGTTCTGCTTGTAATAGCATAAGGATCTTGTGCTAAACCATAAGTACCACGCATTATATCACGCATAGCTGATAATGCTTCTATATCATTTGCCAATCTTTTTGCTAAATCGTTTTTTTCTTTTTGTGTTTTAGCTTTAGAAATTAAAGTATTGGCTTCTTTTTTTATTGCAGCTATTTGTAACGACATATCTACGTTACCAAACTTTTTAGCCATTTCAATATCATTAGAAACCATTTTTACATATTGTGTTAATATGTCATCTATATCATTAACTAAATATTTAGCTATAATTTCATCAGGTACATCTATTGATCTAGCTTTAAATACACCTTTCAAACTATTAGCTTCTAAACCATCTAAATTTCTTCCTCTTTCAATAATTTTATCAGTAGCTTTTTGTAACTGTTCAGTGCTTAATACTGTAGTAGGTTTTCCAGTTACAGGATTAAAAGGATTATCTCTTTGCCAATTTGAAATATCTTTAATAAATTGAGATCTATTTTGTTTAACTTCAAACTGGTTATACATTCTTGTTATATAGCCATCTATTACTTCGTTACTATTTAATAATTTGGCTGCTATAGCTTCATCTTTATAATAATCAAATATTTTTCTAGCAATTTTAGCACCTTGTTTAACTTCTGGTTCTACAAAAGCTCCATCTTGTTTTTTGCCTTTACGAGCATAACTTGTAACAGCAACACGAAACTCTCCAGGAGTCATATAAGGATTTTCTCCAACACCTGTAGCTCTTGAAAATCTTTGACGAGCTTCAGCTAAAATTGATGGCTCTACCCAATCAGCCAATGATTGTTTTTGTTTTACATTGTTAGATGCTTTAGATTGTTGCAATCTATAGTTATGATACAATTTAGTCATTTCACTTCTAGCAGATATTAATTGATACATATGTTGCTTTTGTAAAGTTTCTACAGCGATTTGACTTTTTCTACCATCTATTCTTTTACCTGCTAACTCAACTAATTGTTCTGCAAACATTGATGCACTTTTAAAAGGTGAAGCTAATACTCTGTAACCTGGAGACATAAATGCTTGTGCAGAATCTAAAGGTTTCCAGGTTGGATCATTACCACTTTTAGGCATAGGTCTACTTGCTGTTTTAGGTGTAGGCTTACTTGTTGCGCTTGCTGATACTCTTGTAGTTCTTCTTCTATCAGGCGGAAAAGGACCTTGAGGAGTTTGTCTAGGATCTTTTGCAAATCTTTTAGCTCCTGGCATACTTGGTGGCAAATTATAAATATCACCATATACATCTGCTCTACCAATTATATTAAACTGTGGTGCAGCATCCATTTGTCCAGCATTAACAGCTTTTTCTAAATCATCTAAAACAACTTTTGCAGCAGCATTTCTACCACCTATATAACTACCAACAAGTCCACCAAGCAAACCTCCAACAGCCATATATTTTAATGACTCGTCTACTGTTCTTTCTGGTTGCATAGCATGAAGAATTAATTCTCCTGCACCTATAGCTTTTGCATTTGCATATCCAAAACTACCAGCAGTTTTTAGATTACCAGATAATATGCTAGCTCCGTATTTAATTTTTCCATAAAATAATAATGCAAATGGATCTAACACTCCTGCTATACCACCTGCTGCTATGTTAGAAAACAAATCAGATTCAGCTATAACACGTCTATCTTCATCTCTTTTATCTCTGTGTTCAATTAGTAATTGCGATTCATATGGAGATTTAGAATACATAACATCTCTAAAATACTTTAAAGGTACAGCAGAATCTTTTAAAGGATCGTAGTTAACTGCATCTGGAGGAAGTTGATTATAATTAAAAGGTTGGTCAATAAGACTAGCTATCCAGTTATGCTGTCTCATCATAGAATCTAAAACATTAGAAAATTTAGGTCTAAATTCTTTTGGTAGTTCTGTTGCTTCTGAAATAAAATCTGGAAATATATCGTAAGTTGCATACCTGCTCATTTCTTGAATAGGAGATTGAAACTCAGGAGGTGCTGCTGGTGCTGGTTGTTTTTGTCCTAAAACTGTAGTAAACGATTCTCCTTTTAATTTATCTAGAGTAGTAAAACTATCTGGCAAAGGTATCATATCTTGCATATCAAGATCAGTCATTGTTGAATTGTTCCAGTAACTTTTCTCATAATTTCATTTACAATGTTACTCATTCCTGCACGTTTTCTATCATATTTAGCTTCAGCTTGTAATCTTCTATTATCATCATCAGCAGAAGGTACATATAATAAAGGATTTCCATCAACACTTGTTAGCAATTCACCGTTAGCATAAATTTTCCATGATGGCTGTCCACCTTCATTTTTACCATTAAACTGTAATTTTAACTTTTTAGGATTTATCATTTTAAATTCTCTATCAGAACCTTCATTAAATTTTATAGCATCTACATATGCCATAACTTTTTCACCAGTAAAAGGAATATAAATATCATCATCTAATACTCGTGCTTTTTCACCACCAGGTTTTATAAAAGATGAACCAGGTTTTGCAAAAGATATAGCATCTATACGAATTTTCTTTTTATCACCTAAAACCCAACTTGGTCTAAAATAGTTTGAAGTTTCTGTTACTCGTGCATTTCTAAACACATCATCAAAAAGATTTGGTCTACCTGCTTCTGGATTATCCTGATAATATTTAATTAGAAAAAATGCTAAATTATTCCCATGTTCAATACTTGTATCTCCTGATTCATTTAAGTACTGATTATCAGGCATATTTAAAGCAAAAACTTGATCAGTTAGTAATGAAGGTTGTAAAATTTGTGCTACTCTTTGTGCTGCTATCTTTGATGCTTGTAAAGGTGCGTAACCTTTACTTATTAAATCAGTTGCAGTACGTTTATGCATACTAGTAAGAGATTTCATAACATCAGGATTAGAAAAAAATTCAGCTTCTTCTTTTCCTGCAAGCATTTTTATTCTTTTTTCAGATCTTTTACCATCTAAAGCGTTTTTAATCTTTAAGAGATTTCTTCCCTTAAATACAATAGAGTCCATTCCAATAATTTGCGGTCTAACTAAAGCATCAAACATATCTCTACCAAAATGTGATTGTCCATTTTGTAAGTCAGGAGCATACAGTGATTGAGCCTTTTCTGCTGGAGTTAATTCTTGTTCACCAGTAATACCAAAAGAAGGAGGTGGCACTGTGTCATACTTTCTTCTTATTTCAGAGCCTATAGTAGATATATCATAGAAACCACTACCAATATCTTTATGATATAATTGATAGTCATCTAATAGATCATATTTTGTTAAAACATCGTCATTTATTAAATTATTATTTCTTAATGTTATTAACCAAGATAAAGCGTTTCCACGTTTTACATCGTCTTTTTCACCTAATGATTGTGAGTTTATTATTTTAGATACAAACGTTAAAATTTGTGGATCAGCAACTCCTGTTACACCCATTAATTTAGAAGCTTCTATTGCTCCTTGGCCTAAAGTTCCATTACCTTCAGCAGTTGTTTTAAAGAAAGTTTTTGACATTAATTCAGTAGGAGTAAGATTTTTTACATCTTGTTCTGTAACGTTAGGATTGTATTCACCTATTTTTTTTAACGAATCACCAGATATAGGATAATTATTTGTTATATATTTTAATCCTTTTTCATGATTTGGATTTTCAAGATTGACACCACCGTTTGCAATTTCTGTAACAGCTATACGTATATTTTTATTTTCTTGTATATAACTTTCAACATTTTTAAAAATTTGCATTCTATTTGGTAAATTTTTTTCAAAATCTTGTGCTTGAAAACCTTCAAGCTCTGATCCTGTTTGCATATAAATTTTCTTTAGTTGCTCTATTTCTTCTGATTCAGTTAAAGTTTTTGCAAGATCAATTACATTAATAAATTCTTTCTGATTTATAATAGAAGCCCTGTTTGTGTTTACATCTTTAAGTAATGCTTTTCGTTGTTCAGGTTTTAAATCCGTATTAGTATCAATTTGGTTTTTCAAATTAATAACTAACTTTTCTTTGTCATCTATATTTTTTAAAACTTCTGCGCTACCAGATCCAATTTCGGTTGCATTGTACAGACTTATAGCAATTACTGAGTTTTGTGATGTTATTTGTTCTACAGTATTTTCTATTGCAGATAAATCTATTATTTTATTTTTTTGAATTTCTCTTTGTATTGCTTTATCTATACTTTTTGCTTGAGCAACATTTTGTGCTATGTCATCTTGATCTGTATATGCAAATTTAAAACCTGTATAATTTTTATGATCTTCAATAAAAAAACCAGGGTTATCTCTTACAACGGTTTGAAAAAATGCTTTTTCAGCAGTATTTAAATAACCTCTTTTTAAAGTTTGTACTTTTTCTTCTCCAATAACAGATGCAGACCTATCTAAGGAAAGCATAAGTTCATCTCCAATTGCTCTTGTATTAGGATTAGCATTAGGATGAGCTCCTCGAAGATTTGTAATTGCTTGAGATGCTTGATTTTGTGCTTTTCTGTTTAGTATTGTTGGTTCTATTCTTCTTGCATTGCTAACTAAACTATTTTTAAAAGAATCTCCGCTACTTAAAGTAAATGTTTTTAATTTAGTTGAAAAATTAGGATTTATATTTTTTTCTTTTGCTAATTTTTCATATTTTTTTACTAAGGCAGCATGGCCTTTCATTCCATTAGTAGCAAAGTCATTATAATTATTTACATCTGACGTTGTTTTATCGTAAAGATCTATTTTTTCTCTTTCAAATTCAGAAGTTAAATTTTGAAACTCTGATGCAGAATACCTATCACTAATACCAGTAGCAATTTTTTGAATACCACCAATTACATCTAAAATGTTTTGTTGTTTCATAAGCTTTGTATTTGTCGGAACTCTACTAGAAACACTACCTGTAGGAACATTAAACCTAGCGTCTGGTGCATTAAATTGACCTGTGAATCTTGGATTTCTTATTGCCATTGTATATTCCTAATTACTTCAATAATCAAAATCTGTATCTATACCGTATTCATATTCTATTCCCTCAGCAAATTGTGCTGCTCCTCCTGGTGTTGTTACATCTACTTCTGTAGCACCATATGTACCTTCTACATTTCCAATTCCAAAAGGTAGATCAATATTGAAAGGAGTTCCAGTACCAGGAACATTATACCTATTTGCTGGATTAGAAATAGTAGGATCTATACCAGATCGTATTCTAGCTTGTTCTTCTCTTTGTCTACGTTCTCTATCTTCTCTTTGTTCTGGTGATTCTGGTTCTGGTCCTTCACCTGGAATTTCTATACCTTGTAATGCTGCAATATGTCTTGCTGTTTTTTCTTTTTCTTGTGCAACTTCTCTATCAAAAGCTATACGTTCTCTTGATAAATTCTCATTACGTATATTAATTTTTTCTTGGAAATCTGCATCAAACAATGCATCATCAAATTGTTGTTGTAATTCTAATCTTTGTTGTTCTAATTCTTGTCTTTGCAGTTGTAGTTGTCCTTGTGCAAATTGTGCTTCTGCTGATACATCTTGTCTACGTAATTGTACAGCTTGAGAAGAAACACGAATACCTGATGCTGCCGCTTGAGCAGATACAGTACCTAATACTTTTTGTTCTTCTACATTTAATTGTCTTGTTTTTTCTTCTAATGCTAAAGATTCTCTACCTAATGCAGCTGCACCAAATCCTTGAGATCTACTTATTCTAGCTCTACCTTCAGCAACTTGTTCTCTTTCAAGAACTCTACCACTTGTTAACGATGCTTCTTCTGCTGCTAAAGCTCTTTCTTTTATAGGAAAAAGTTTAATTGCTTCTAATGTATTTGCCGCTTGTATTCTATTTGCTGTTTCTGCTTGTCTTATTTGAGACTTACCTTGTTGAAAGGAACTAAACAAACCAAATGCTTGTGTACCAATTCCAATGGCTTGTCCTAAAGTTGAACCTTGAAAACCACCTATTAAAGCACCTATTCCAGTTCCTGCGGCAGTACCACCTAAGCCACCTAATGCAGCACCGAATGCAGGTCCACCTAATGCTATACCAGCAATAGGTAAAGCTATATTTCTTAAAAAACTACCTAAACCCATTATCTGTCCTCCAGATTAACTATCAAAACTAATCCATTCAAATTAAAATTGTAAGGTTGGGAACCAGTTATTGTTACTTCACCAGATCTACTAAACGCTGTATTAGGTACTACTTGTAAAATACCTGTAAATGGATCAGGAGCACTGTCCATAGTATCTGAAGAGTCCCTAAATAATATAGGATCACCATCTACTGTACTGCCTAAAGAATCACGTAATAACAACATAGCTTGAGTTATACGTCTTTTTGTACCTAAAGTAGAGCCTTTTCTAAGAGGTACATCCATTGGCAATGTAGATATAGTATGTGAAAAAGCTATACCACCTTCAACAGCAGTGCCAGCAGCGGTTAAAGTAATGTTACCTATTGCTACACGTTGAGCAGATACAACAGCACCATCTACTTTTAATGTGGCTGTATGATTTAATAAATGCCATAGATTGCCTGGTGTTGTAGTAGACGATCCACTGTACAGCATTGCACAATCTGTATTAGTAGAGTCATCTTCATACTCAATATATCTTTTAGTTGTTGTACCGCCAGTAAAGTTTGTTACTGCTACTCTTGTAGGGTCAGAGGAGGTAACAGTTGTATTAGATCCTCCAGCAACATCTCTAATCACTGTAATAACATTGGCAGCAGGATTGGCTGCACTAAAACCATCTACAGCATTAATACCAAATGCTGCTCCAGTACCTATAGCAATATTATCTGCAACACCATTATTACTTCCATCACCAAGAGACCAAAACAATGCTCCTGATGGTGGATCATCTGCTGTTGCTGTCATTGTTGTTGATACACCAGCTTGTGTTGTAAAAGTTATAGTAGTTCCAGCGGCAATATTACCTGCATCTGTTACTGTAATCGTACAACTAGCACGAGTATCTAGTTCTCTTTTTACTGATGTCCATACTCTATCTGTTTGTTCAATAGTTGTTGCAGACGCATCAACAGAAGCAACAGCTACAGATTCGTAACTTCCTGCTGTAGTCCAAGTAGTCCATGCTTGTACACCAGCTTTTTTATCATAAGTGCAACAAGCTATATTACCATCATTACGTAATGCTAAAATATTACGATATGGGTAATGTGAATAAGCAAGTTGTTTATATCCTCCACCAGAAATATGATCTGCTGTATAACTTAAATTATCATTTTCAAAAGTTGGTATTTGTTGTCCTAGACTTTTTACTGTCAACCCTTGAATTAACGATTTGGTTTGATGTACATAGACTATCGCTTCTGGAGTTTCTATTGGCTCAACTGCTGCTGATCCTTCGTAACCAATGCATCGAATAGCAGAATTAGCAGGCGTAACTTTACCTGTTCTTCTCCACTCACTTGCACTTGTTCCAGATATAACATCTGATTCAATACCAGAAACCCATCTAACAGGGTTTGCTCTTCTTGATGCAATGTCGTATGATGTAGCATCATCATCATCAGTACCAGGTGTAAAATCTTCTAAGAAACCTGCTTTGGAGTAAAAATATGTTTGTGATTTGGAAGTTGTACCAGCGAGGATTAATCTTTGTTCAGCAATAAAAGCAGCAGAGGGGTATCCTGTAGTTGTACTAAAAGCACCAAGCCTGAAAGTAGAAAAGGCACCAGTACCAGAAAATGTTCCTGTAGAAGTTTGAATAGCTCCAGTAACAACAGTAGTAGATGTAAATGCCGTGATCTTAATATATCTAAGGTTGCTACTATCGGTAATTTGGATTAGTCGATCATAAGTTCCTGTTCCATTTGTACCTGTTGTATCTGTTGCTAAAAAAGTAGCACTAGATGCAGTTACAGAAACACTTCCACTTGTACCTCCTAAAGTTAGTGTAGCACCAGTAGTATCATCTGGTAAGTAAGGTCCGTCTATAAAATCTACACTTGCTAATGTCCAACTTGTATCACTTGCTCTTGTTAGTTTTTTTGTTGGATGACTAGGATGTACTAAATACATTGTACCTTGATCTTGTACAGTTTGTATTTCAAATAATTGTGCTTCTGTGTATGTACTAGTAATTTCTAATATTTTTTGTGCTTTACCTGCGGAACCAGAATGTTCGCCATATCCTTCTGATGTGCTAGTATCAACACCAGACAATTGAAATGTATGAGTTGTTTTATTAGCAACAGTAAATCTTCTATTATTTACTTGAGTCATACCTGCTACACTATGAATAAAAACATGATCTCCATTTGAATATCCATGTGAACTAGCAGTAACTACACCTGGGTTAGCATTAGTAATACCTGATATAGATTTTTCTGCTTCTTTAAGCTGATCTGTATCTTTGAAGAATCTCATTTTTAAATTAGATAATTCTATTATGTATGCTTGTGAATCAGATTCTTCAAAAGTTATAAGCCTAGATACTTTAGTATGATCTGCGGCTTCTGCACAAAATACAGTACCAGATCTTCTATCTGCACCACCTTGAGGTCTTACCCTTATATTAGTTAATGTTTTTGCAGCATTATTGTATAGCTTAAGATCTGATCTGCCATACATACTAGGAGAAAACTCTCCTCCTACAAAAGAATTAACAATTTCATTACTTGTGCTCATAGTCTCTCATCTGCAAATGCGTCAGACTCTACTGATTCAACTTCTCCCTCTTGACCACTAGCTGCTCTTGCATCTCTTATATGTTGGTTAAAATCTATACGTAACATATTACGTAAAGACTCATCACTTGTTAATCTCATACAAATTTGCACTGCTATACGTGTAGATAAAGCTACACTAAACAATGGATCAAATTGCATTGGATCAGTAACAATAGCTATATATCTAATATTAGCTGAAGAAAAATTACCTAATAGTTTTCTACCTTCTACTGTCCATTCATACTGTTTATATGAATCTACATCTAATACACGTAAACAATAGGGATCAGATGGTAATGTGAATTGATACGACCACCCCCAAACTGGAGTAGTTGTTAAAGATGCAAGGTTGGCTCTAGCCCGAGCAAATCTCCAAGGATGGGAACGAAGCAAACCATTCCTTAGATGCTCATATACAGAATTACAAGCCCTTGCTGCCTCTGTATTGTCAGTCAACGCACCAATACGTTCATCACCTAACAAGGCTAGAGCCATATTACAAACACTTGTTTCTGATACTGTTGTCATTTAACAATCCCACTTTCTCAATGCTTTGTTAATTCTTGAATTTGGATCTCTTGCTGTTTTAGCTGAAGTTAATTTCTTTTTCATACCCGTCATTCTAGCACAGAAACTTTTACGTCTCTTTGCTGCTTTTGGACTTTTCTTTGCTTGTTTTCTTGATACTGGAGGTTTTAGTGTACCGCCTGTTTGTGCTTTGTAAGAACTACGACCTTTACGATTCAAACCACCTTCAGGGTTCTTACCAGATTTTCTTTGCCATGCTGCAGTTTTAGCCATGCGAATCTCCTAAAATATGAGGGAGCCATTGAGACTCCCCCACAATTTATACATTAATCAATAACGTAAGCAAACATACCACCAATGGTCGCAGCCGCTGGAAGTGTTCCATCATTGACTTGTGCAGTAAGCACTACGCCTTCTCTTGATTCAAAAAGAACGGTTTCGTGTGTTCCTATTGTTCCTGCTGGAACAAAAGCAACAGCAGATGATACATCGACACCATCGTCTAATCCGTTAGGATCAGCAGCAACGGCAACGCCTGCATCACTTGTGTACGCTAACCATCCAAGATCCATTGTTCTACTAGAGCCTAGTGCTGAACTATGCACTCTACTCAATGGTAGAAGTAAACGGACTTTTCCTGCAGGTATCTTAATAAGATTTGCAGTAGAGCCAGCATCACCAGCATCAGATCCTTGAACAAAAGTAAAGAATCCAATCCTGATACGGCCCATCCATTCATGGGATTCAGGAACCTTAGCAGGAATAGTAACGTATCCTTCAGTGTACTGTGTAGAGGATTCTGTTGTAACAGCCATTTTCTATACTCCTTCTAAGTTGGGTCGCAAGCTATTTCAACAACTTTTTCATCTTCTACTCTTGTAGCACCTACAGAGAGTTCAGTATAAACTTGTGTTGAATAGTTCTTGTCAGGGCGTTCGGAAATTTTAACATTGATGTCTTGACCAACTGCGAGGCCAACAGCATTTCTGCTGAAGCAATAAACCAATTGGTCAGAGCTTCCATCAACACTTAAACTTTCATATCGAACAAATTGAAAACCCATAAATTGGTTAATACGACCTTGTACTAAACCATATACATCATTGTAATCTCTACTTGAAACAGTAGTTTCAGACAATAATTTCATGAGTTGTTTACCATTAGTAACGCAATATAGAGGCTCGTCATCATCAACTGCATCAGCAGTTAATAGGATGTCTTTAGCAGCTAAAAGTTTACCAACAGAAAGACCTACATCTCCAGAACCAGCATCAAAAGTATGGTTATTAACCGCTACTTTTTGACCTGATGCTAAAGCTACAGCACTTGCGGCGTCATCCTCATCCATAGAATAAGCACTTCCACCAAAAGCTCCATATATTGCAGAGTCAATTTGTCTACCTGCTGCATATACAGCATTAGTTACATACGTACCTTCTGGGTCCGCAAGTAATTTTGCTCTATCAGCAGTATCTATAAGATCAGCCCACACATAATCTTCTAGCGTTACACGCCTTCTACTATGTGGAGTCGAAATTAACGGTGTATCCGCATGACGTGAGGTTCTTCTCTGCATGGCTGTTGAGCCGATACGATCGAAATAACCTGCTTTGCCACGAAGAAAATCTGGGTCATCACGTATTACACCACGCATACGTGAGCCTTTCTGTTGTGAAAGTAGTAAAAAGTTATCTTTAAACTGTTCCACAAAAGATGTCGGTATTTGTGTACTCATAACATTCTCCAAGTTAACAGACAATTAAAATTATGTCGGCTAAGTAATCCAAGAGGAGTCTTGGGCCTATCCTGTAAGCTAACGTGCTTGTAAAACGCTTCCGAAGAAGAGGGTAGGGCTTTCGAAAAAGTAATCCTTACTACTTTAATACTTGTTTTGACAAAACTTTTCTAGTGTTTTTTTTAACAATCGGTTCATTTATTAACCAATTGTAGTAACGATCAGCTAAATCATCAAATTTTAACATAGTTGACTCTGATGCTCCGTGTACTGCTAGTCGTAATGCTTCAACTCTTAAAAAGTCATTTCTTGATTTGTCATCAGACATTATCATAAGCCTTTTTATACAAATCATTCATATCGAGTGCAGCTTGTTTATGATTAGGATGTTGTTTATTCCAATACGGATGCTCTCTATCAGCCTGAATAGATTTAATTTTTTCTTTAGCGTCGTCTTTAGTAGGTGCTGATGTATTCACTGTACCCTCTCTAGCTGTTGGTGTTTCTGATATACTTGATCCTATATTTGATAAACTTTTCATTAAACTAGGATTTTGTGCAGATGCTTGTTTAATCATCTTTGCGTCAGACTCAGTAAAGAATTGAGATAGAGCAGCATCTACTTGACCTAAATTTTTGTCATAGTTTACTCCCCAATCTTTACGTAGTTCTTTTGATGCTCCGTCAGCGGCTTCAGCCATTCCTCTTGCTGCTTCTTGAAGTTGTGCAGTAAACCCTGCTTGTATGTGATCCATCATACCTTTAGCTTGTGGTGCAGTTAATCCAAACTTATGAGCTGTTTCTTTAAAGCTCTTCACATTATCTTTATTAACAGCAGTAACACCATCTATACCTTCTACTGCTTGTGGTTCAAATTCATAACCATCAGTTGTTTCAGGTCTGCCTAGTCTATTATAAAATTTACTTCTAGTATCTTCATCTGCATCTTCTGTTGGTATGGAGATCATAGATCCAATTTTTTCTTTAGTTGCTACATAAGACTTTGCTAAGTCTCCTGCTGTTTTAAAATCTTTTAAAGCTCCACTATCTTTTAAATCTTCAGGTAGTAGATCTTGTAAAGTTTGTACTTCTGGTTCGTTATTTGTTTCATCAGTCATCTGTTAGTTTCTCCGCTTCAGTTTCTATTTCGTTTGGGTTTAATTTAGATAAGTGCATCATGCGTAAATAAACGCTTCTTTGTCCTTCGTTATATGCAGTTTTCATATGATTGAGTGGATCGAAAGAAGGTCGTTTACCATACATACGATACAAATCTTTTAGTAGTTCCTTTCCGTCTGGAGTTGTCAAAAGTTTGCTGTACAACTCCGCTACTCGTTTTAATGCAATCACTTCGTAATATACCTCTATTCTCTAGTTAATTTATCTGCTCTAGCTAAACTTTCTATTATTTGAGCTTGGTCTATGCCTTGTGTCTGAGCTTGAGCTTGTCCTTGTGCTTCAGCCCTAGATGTTCTCATTTCTTCCATTTCATCAGGAGATCTTAGTATTTGTTCTGGAACATCTTGACTGCTAGCCATAAATCTTGCGGCTGCCTCATGATTAATAATATCATAAACAGTAGGATCTATTTGAGCAGCTTGAGCTAAACTCTCATATAATCTTTGTACAGAAAATACTTCTGACATTCTCTCAGATCTAGCAAGAGGACCACTATATCTAACATTGATAGATGCTTTGTTACCAAATGCTTCTATTAGTTGAGGAGGAGGATCAGGTAAAGCACCGCCTCTATCCATTATACCAAATACTCGGTCAATCAATGGATTAAGAAACTCTGTTTCTATTCTTCCTAGGGTTGGACCTAATACACGTTGCATTAACTCAACTCTAGTTCTGATCTCTTCTGCTGTCATCCTGTCAGACTTAGGCAATTCTAATTGATCGGCAAAGAAGGTTTGACGTATTCCGTTTCGTAATTCATCAAACTTAATACGACCAATATCGGCCCTGCCTCGGAACTCATAAAACCATAAAGCATCTCTGTCTCGAATAATGGTTCCTTTTCCAGGCCTCAAATCAACTTTGCCAATCACCCCATCATCTAACACAAAGAAAGGTGGGTCAATAAATTTCGCCCATGCATTTAGTTCTAATTCNGTTGACTTNTTTAAAACCTTAATATCTGGGAGTGCTGTATTACCTGGACCTCTACCATANATCTCNCCACTATTACGGCTCCAACGTGTAACCATACTTGGCATTTCATTATAACCGCTTTCTTCTATAATCTCTGAGCTAGTTATATCAATCCAGCATGATCCGTAATCCATATTTTTTGTATCTATTTTTGAGGGATCTTTGTCATGCCTTGGTAAAATCCAATGTAAGAAAGGAAATTTTTCATGTGGATTATTAGAATAGGCTCTTTCCATTTTCTCAGGCATAACCCAATCAGGAAATCTTTTGCGTATCTGTCTAGTAGTCCAACTGTATATATAACAACAGGCATTAGCTCTACCCCAGTCATCTTCTTCAAAGACGTAACCTTCAATTGGATGAGTAACAAACTGCAATCCGTTATATTTTTCTTTACCAACTTTAGGCTCACACATAATAGAAGCCGTACCAAAACCAGTTAGATCAATATAAAACTCGTGAACAGAAGAATGAAAATTGGCTTCATTCATAGCGTTCCACATTCTACGTGAGCTTTCTTGTAGCCACATTCTTATATCAGGATCTTTGTTTAATTCTTCATTGTTAGCTATTTGTAAATCAAACCATCTGAACGATCTACTAGTGAGTGTTCCTTGTAAATTTGCAGCTAACACTTCGTGAGCATGCATAGGTACAGAAGCAAATCTTTTGGTATGAGCTTTAGTCCCAGGTGTACGAATAGTAGTAATTGTAGCTTTACGTGGAATTAGATGATCTGCAATCTCTTGGAAATGGTCATCCCATACTCTACGTGCATTTCTTAATGCATCAAATCTTTCTATAAGTTCTCTTGCTGTATATTCAGTCATCACTAATCCTTATTAATCTAAAACGTCATAATCACCAATAGTCATTAATACTTCTGGTCTACTATGAGAGTCGCCTGGTAATCTTGCGTTTTTTAAACACATAATACAATATCTTGTTGCATCCATTAAATCATCTTTTTCTTTTACAATTTTACCATCTCTACGATGATACATTCTAAATTCTTCCCACCAATCCGCTAGATGCTCTGCTACTTTAAACCTACCTGTTTCCATACGATCAAGTAATTCAGTAATACCAGCCTCAACAGAAAAACCTCCTTTTTCCCATTTAGCATGATCTCGTAACATCTTAACACCATCTTTACGCCATAACTCGGCAATAGGCAATCCTGATTGTCTATCGTGTTTATGTCCATCGTGAGGCCAGGCTATCGGAATCCATTCACCACGCCCCTTAACTGCTTTCGTATGAACAGCAAGTTTTTCCCTACTCCTACGATAAACATCATATAAATAGAGTGTATCAGAGTCCCTATCCCACCTAACAAAAACAGCAGCAGTAGGATGATCCCAATCACCAAAATCAACAGCCCCAATGCAAGGCCAATAAGAAGGAAACCCTTCTGTAAAATCTGAGACTTTAAATGTGATTTGTTCTTCATCGATTGGGTACACTCTTCCGCTTCCTAGCATTGGAACACCAGCAGTTCTAGCATCTCTTTCATGTGCTGGATACTGAGCTAGTATTTGTTCTTTTTGTTTTGTAGAATAATGATCTGCATCATGTAAAGTCATTTGTACATAATGCCTAGTTTTTTTCCCTTGTTCTGAAGGCTGTAAAAATCTTCTTACAACTTCAGACATTCCCAGTAATGGTGTAAACGTAATTAACACTGGACCTTGGCTAACATTCAAACGAGTTAACCCTTCTGTATATATATCTATAGGTGGCTCTTCATCATACCACTCACCATCTAATGTTTCTCCTTGCCATTTCTCTCTACCTTTTTCGTAGGACTTAAGCCAGCAATACGATAGACCACCTGACTCATGCCTAACAGTAAAGTTGTCAACCAAGTCTGGAGTTCCCCTTGCGAGTTGCACAGCCTCAATGCTATCAAGAGGAACCATACCAGTACCATAGTTTCTCTTTTGACCAAGTAGTACACGTTGTGGATTGTCTCTTGTACTTTCACCTGTAACTCCAGCTACCCACCATTTAGTAGCTTTGTTAAATTTATAACCTTGCCACCACTCAGGGTATCTTCCAGTCATATGCATTGCTACCTCAGCACCAGCGCACCAAGTTTTTCCAACCTGGTTAGCAGCAATTAACATACGTTCTCTAAATTGCGATCCGCTATTATGGAAGTCAGTTTGTTTTTTGTAGGGTTTATATAACTCTAATTTATTATAGAGTTGGTATTGCTCAAGCTCTTCTGTTATCTGAGCTAACTCAGCGATTTGCTCGTCTTGTTCTTCCGTTGCACTCATGCCAGTTGTTTTGTAATCCATTTAATCAAATGAGGATTATCTCTTAATACTTGAGTTAAATATGTTGCCATAACTGAAACCACTCGTTCTTCTTGTTCTTCCAGTTCATCTTCGCTCTGGGCTTTATTCTTCAACTTACCCATAGCGTAGATAGCATGTAATACTTCATGAAGCAAGGTATCTACTAAAGCAGCACCTTCTAATCTGTTATCAACACGTATCTGACATTGTAAATATGTGAAATCTCCAAAGGCTTCTCCATCTCCAGGTATAAAGAAAACATCAATATCCATGCCACCTATCTTGATAACCATATCGGCTTTTTTCTTCATCTTAAAACCTATACATTATATATAATATATATACTCGATATGCCACAGGTGGCACAAGATCTTTATTTGTAGTTTTCAATCAACGAGTTAGAAGAAATAATCTGCTCACTTTTAGGCAATACTGTCAGTAGACTAGGCAATCCTGACACTCGACTTTTTTAGAACAATGTATGTTAGGGTCTTTTATATTACTATCAGCTTTCCCTTGGGGGTTATGGGGGTACTGTATTCTGTAATATATATCTTTTCGCTAACTTTTTTGTTTATCGTCAACTTTTTTGCCTAGTGTACTGCCTCGTCAGTACTTTTTTCTTCTTCCTGCTCCTTGTCAAAGGTATTAGCAGGTTTATTTAGCCCTTCTATAAGCTCCTTAGCTCTCTCCTGCAGTTGTTTTACATCTGATGGACTTTGTGCTGACATATTCAATACTCGTTCTACAGGCCGATGTCCTGACCTATCTAGTAAATCCTTTAGTGCATCAAACTGTACTTTCTCGCTTCTAGCTCCAGTGGCTAACCTGACTAACCTATCCATCAGTGTAGGTGCTAGTGCTGAGAACGCTGAATGTGTTAATTCATGTATTCTATCTAGTACGTGTGTCTTAGTTAATAATCTATGTGCTTCGACTGCTGCTGACTCATTTGCATATCCAGCATCTACTGCCGATTGTTGTTTCTTGCCACCATTTGCTACATATGCCTGTGCAAATGCTTCTTGCTTTGGTGTTAATGTTCTAGCCATGTGAATATCCTTATGTATTAATCTTATGTTTATCTAAGAAATGTCCTCGCAAGAGCTCGGTCTTGTTAAGGTTTATAGTGTCGCAAAATTTGAACTAAAGAATTACGTTACTCATCTGCCGATCCATTACCCAGATTTGCCTTTCTTACGAAACCCTCTTTCGTCAGCACTCTTTTGCAATGCTCTAATTTAATCCACTCTATGTAGTTATAAGATACCCTAACTATAGATCAGAAGAACCCTTACTGCAAGTCAACCTCTTCGAGGAGATCCTGCGGATCTAACTTGCACTAACGAACCTTCCAATCTTTATTAAGGGTATTCTAATCACAACATAGTGTGGTCAAATTAGGATTGCAAAAGAGCACTGTCGAAAGAGGGCAGAAGAAGCAAAACTGGGCAACGGACCAGCAGCTGACTAACATAATCCTCTAGCTCAAATTTTATTTTTTGCGACACTATTTTGTATTAGTAAAAAAAACAACAAAAAAAGGAGTTAATTATGGACTTAACAAACGAAGAAAGAATATCGCAATTGAAACAATTGCTCAAATATAATCAAACAGAAGTCAAGAGATTATATAAATTAATAGAAGAAAAAGATAATTTAATTAACAAAATGAATACATTCATAAGAACTGTTAACAATGGAGAATACAATGCAACAACAATATAGTATAATACAACACTTAGACGAATACTTTGAATTAACTAATAAAGAAAGTGTTCAAGATAACGACGAAAGAGTATTAAAATTAATATCTAATTATTGGTGTAAACAAAATTACGATCATGCAGCTCTTATGGATATTATAGAAGAAGGAGGTAGTAGCGATGATAACATTGAAGTATCGCAAAGTGAAATTAGTAGAGAAACCTATCTACGTTAAACCAGTTAGTAAAGTAACTTTAGTTATTCTAATAGTATTAACATTAGGACTAGCTAAAGCAATAGGTGTTAGTATTTAGTAATAACATTAACTTAATTACATGGAGGTAATTACAATGACTACAGTAAAACTTATCAAAGACAGACACGAATCAGAAATCTATGATCGTGTAGAGATTAGTAATATTAACTTTGATCAAATCTTTAGTTCTATTATAGAAAACTTAGCGGATGATCCATTCACTTGTAATGGTGCTATGACTTACATAATTTACTCTTTAGAGAATCAAATCAAAAAGAATATAGAAAGAGTAGAAGCATTACGTGATGAGATTAATTCTTTATCAAGCATTGATACAGAGATACCTATGGAAAAGATCAAAGGTTTAGAACGTAACAAAGACGTTTTTAATCAACAGTTGTTTCGTAATACACAAATGTTAGAGAAAGCTAAACAATCTTTTAACAAACTTATACATCAGGTTAAGTGGTATAACTTTCGTGGTGAAGAACAAACGTTTAGTAACTATGGTTTGTACAAAAGTAAAAAAGTAAATTGGAAAAAGCTTAATAAACAAGATCCAATATACAAAAAAATAGTAGATGATTTTAATAAAGAATCACAACCATTACTAGATAAAGCCAAAAAAGCTATTGGTTAATCATTAACATAAATGCTCCTAGTCCTAAATGACTGGGAGCAGTAAGGAGATTATTATGCCAAGTGGAAATGAATTAGGAGATAACATCATATATGGAATACTACTGTTTGGATTTATAACAGCATTAGTAGTTCCTGCACTAATAGTAGAAACAATACAAAAATATAAAAGGAAAAAACAATGAGAAGTATATTAACAGCAGTAGCATTATCACAATTAGCAATAAACTTATTTAATATAAGACCAATGAAAAAAGTGCGTCATGCAGTGGGAGATTTTATAACCCCTTATCCAGACTTAACAAGAACAGAAGAAGAATCAGAGATAATAAATAAAAGTTTAGATTTAAATGATATGTTAATAAGTAAAAGAATTACTGATTTAGAAAATACAATAAATAAATTATCAATATCAATAGATGAAATGCAATTAAGAGTTTGTGATTTAATTGTTGCAGAACACGATAGATTAAAAAAGGAGGTAGACAATGAAAAACTTAATGTTTTGGATAGCTAAAATATATGATAAATTTGGTCCTGTACCTGTAGAGTATGGTATGTTTACGTTAAACAAAAAAGATAAAACTTTTTATTATGTATATATGTTACGTGGCAATATCAAAGTAAGACTAGGTCCAGTATGGGCTAGTCCACAAGATTGTTTAAACTTTATGGAAGCATTAAATATCAAAAAGGAAGCACGTTATGAATAAAAATATAAATCCAGAAATGAACATCGTTCATCTTAAAAATGCAATAGATGATTTGTATCAAGATTCATTTTATAATGATGCAGAACCATACTTATCAGAAGTAGTAAATCTTAAAATAGCTCGTGAAAGATTAACAACAATAATTAGTCATGTAGAAACAGCAGGAGATCATTTAGAAAAACTTGCAGAACAAGTTGCGTATGAACGTAAAATAGATGAAGAGATTAAATCTTTATATCAATCAGGAGATAAACGCATTGCAAAATTATAGGAGGTAACAATGATTATTGCAGGTATATTAACAGCCTTTGCTTTCTTAGTATTATTTTGGAAACTAGGTTTTAGAAGATTTAGATTATTAGAAGTGCCTATAGATTTAGGCGTAACAGCAGTAATGGCTTTATTATTCTGGGGTACATTCTCAGGAATGATGACAGCGATTGTTGGTGGCTTAGTATTTAGTTTATTATTTAGAGTAGCAGTAAAAGCATGAGTCTTATAATTGTTACTCATTTATGTTTAGTAATGTCATCCATAACATCATTAGAAATGGATTTAGATCCTATAATTAGTAGTTTATTTTGTGTTCCACAATATACAAATTTCTACTCTGAACCGTACAATGGTAAATGTTACAAACATAAAGATTTTCAATATGTATGCAAAACGAAAACAATTTATATACCAAAAGAAAAGGAAAGATACAATGCAAACGCAAGACGTAACAACGAAATGGAACGTACCAAATGAGTACGCATTTAATTTAGACGTAGCTAAAACACAAGTACCTAATAAATATTATTTACGTAAACTTGTACCCAGTTATGAAACTAACGGTCTTAGTAATTGGGATCCTATAGCAGTTGTAGGTAGAGGCTTATCTAATCCCATTACTCATGTAAATTATTTTAAAGCTGTTAAAGAAAGTTTTTTTAATAACATGGATAAAAAAGAATTAGACAGCGCTCAAGTGTCTTGGAATGGATCAAATAATGGAGCAGTATTAATTTTAGACGTAAAATTTCCTAATACAAATCAACTATTTAGACTTAAAAATAAAGGAAATATGGTTTCATGGAGAAAATCATTACGTACTATTATTGTTAGATCGTTAGATGGAACTTTTTCTAATGTAGCTTTACATGGAGACATAGATTGGTTTTGTATGAACACATTAATCAGTGGTAACTTTGATTCTATTAAAATTAGAAACAGCAGAAGTTTTGATGTACATAACTTTGCAGATAAAATAGAAGATGTTACTTATAAATTTTACAAACAATGTAAAATAGAACAAGAATATGCAAATGCATACGTAACTGATTCATCTGTACAAAACTTAATTAAAGATATTTATCCTGATACTAGTTACGTTCTAAACCGTGAAGAAAATGTTACACCATTAGAAGAAGTATTAAAACGTAAACAACAAACTATATTTGATGCTTATAAATTAGAAGCAAAAGATAGAGGACATACTGTTTATTCTGTTATGTCTGCTTTTACAAGAGACTCAACTCACAGACCTTTTAGAAATACTAAAACAGTTTCTAAATGGAATACTGTAAATGCAAAACAACATAAACGTGAAAGACAAGTACAAAACATTTTACAAAGTGATGTTTGGAAAAACTTTGTTCATCAAAAAGTAGGAGTTACACAATGACCGAATACAAACAATTAGCAACAGCAACATTTATTAGAGAAGCAAGAGATATAAATAATAATGTAGTACCTGTGCGTGTTAAAGCTCAAGGTTACGTTGATGATAACGAAGAATTACAAGTTTGTTTATTAAAAATAAGTTTACAAGCAGCTGTTAATGACTACGAAGGCAATACTATAAATTTACTTAACGATGCAGCAGATGAATTATCTGCACAATTTAAAGAAGTAAGGAGATAAAACAAATGAGTGAAGATGAACCAATAGAATGTGAAGAATGTAACGGTGCAGGTTATCTTATAAAGCCACCAGATGATGCTTACGAATGTTACGTATGTAACGGAGATGGTTACGTATAAGAAAAAGAGTCGACCAATGGAGGATGGCCGACTCTAGTTTGCACTAAACGAAGGAAAGATATTAATTGACTTTAGAAGACAATCAACGAAAACACCCTAACAGCTATACTTGAGAAAAGAAAGGACCATTTTGCTCTAATTTTAAACCTGGCTTAGTTTTACTGCCAATATTGACATAAGAAGTATATCTACTCTCTGTCATTTCTAAATATGCGTCTGATTTAAACTTATCTCTATTTAAATTAAAGACCATATCAAAGGCTAATAACATTCCTTCGCCTCCACGAGTGTTATTATCCTGGTTGAGTTGGGCGGCAACGATGCACCAGATCTGTCGTTGTCGCACCAACCCTGCCAAAGATTGTGCAACATACTCCAAATGTTCAGTTCTATTTTGGTTATTACCTTTTATAAGTTGTAAATAATCAACAATAACACCATGAATTTGCAATTCATCAATGGCTTTATGTATCAACTTTTCTAATTGATCTAACGTAATACCACTAGCATTAGAATAATAAACATTATCAGGTGCAGTTTCTAAGTATTTATTTATTTCGCTTGCATTAATGTTACCATCCATAAACTCAATGCTATCTTTTTTTAAAGCTCTAGCAAGTTGTCTATGTTCTAACTCTTGGTCATTCATTTCTGCTGTAACCCATAAATGCGGTACACCATTAATATTTAAATTATAAGAAACAGTTCCAAGTAAAATTGTTTTACCAACTTTTTTACGTGCTTGTAATCCATATGCCTTACCAGCATATAAACCACCACCCATAGCTTTATCTAACTTTGAAAGACCAGTAGAATCACACCTACTAGGATCTTCTAAGTTTTTTAAAACAGCAGCTATAGCTTTCTTACGACTACGATACTCCATTATAATACATTAGGAGCTAGATCATCCTCAATAGACGTAGTATTTGTAATGCTTGATATGGTTTCATCTGACCACCCCTCAGCATTAAGCCAAGTAGCAGGATAAGGAATATATTGTTTATCAGTTTGTTTCTCTTCATGAAATACAGTAAATTTTTTACTTGCTTCAATGAGTACATTCGGATCTGTTCCTTTTTTAACTGCTGTTGCAAAAGATTTTTCTGCTCTACCTTTACCCATTTTACGTGGATATGCATTATAAAATTCATTAAATAAATGTGTTAACTCACTGCTTTTACTAGACTTTTCTAAATCATTTGCAGTAATAAATAGTTCAGGTTTTTTTAATAAAACTTTTTTATATCTGTAAAAAGATCGTGGTGAAATATTTAATTCACTACAAGTTTTAATATAATTTAATGCACATACAGGTACATTTTTACCGTAAGAATATATTAACAAACGTAATGCACCATCATCAATAGATGACTTAGCAGCAATAATTAATTTTTCATTTTTCATTCTGTAGATACTCCATAAATTCTTCAGACTGTGTAAAATATTTATACAACCAATAAACATCTGCTTCATGACTTGTGTTTACTTGGTTTCTAAAAGTCGAATTAGTTATAAAATCTTTAGCACTTTGTATAACTTCTTCTTTTGTGGCATTACCTTTTCCTGTAGCAATCTTTTTAATCTTAGAAGGATGTACTGACCACATAGTTGCACCTATTTGATAACCTATAAGATGTAATAAACCAATCATAGCAAACTGCATACGTGATGCTCTTACTGCTCTAACATATGCTTCTTCATAAACAATATGATGAATATCATTCAAAGCAAGTTCAGATGCAAAGTCATAAAAGCTATGTAAGGTAGCACCAAAATGTTTTTCATTACAGTATAAAGAGAAAAGATTAGGTACTTTTTCTTCAGGATATTTACCAATAATCCATGCAGAATGTCTGCCAGGATCACAGCAAAGTATATTTATATTTTTCATTTTTAATCCGTTTAGTACAAAGTTGTAGATTAATAAGTGCGAATATAGTATAATAGTAAGTTGCACAATTAAACAAGGAGAAAATTATGAGTAATGCTCAACCCCTAAATATATATCAACGTCTGCATAAAGCTATTCAAAACATGAGTTATGTAGAAAAGAAGAAACAAGGCGGTATGCCATTTAAGGCCGTTTTGCATGATGATGTTTTACTTGCTTCTAGGCAAGCACTTATAGATGTAGGTGTTATTGCTTTTCCAACTAAAATAGAATTTACACAAGATGGCAATAGATCTCAGGTAGAAATGTCCGTACGTTTTCAAAACATAGATGAAAATGATGACTGGTTTGATGTTCCAACTGTAGGTCAAGGTATTGGTAATGATGACAAAGGTCCAGGTAAAGCAATAAGTTATGCTTTCAAGTATGCTTTACTAAAAACATTAGCTATGCGTACTGGTGATGACCCAGATAAAGAAAATCAAAGTCATACAACAACAGAAGATACAAACATATTCAGACGTTTAGAATTACAATTATCTAATGTAAAAACGCAAGAAGATATGCAAACTTTTAGAAAAGAAACAAAGGAGGATATGGTTAAATTATCTAGTACAAACAAACTATTAGCACAAACAATACGAGACAAAGTTAAAAATTATACACAAACATAGGAGAATATATTATGATTATAGCAACATTAGGCGGCAATCTTGGTAGAGATGCAGAACAAAAATCTATTGGCTCTACTAACGTAACAAACTTTTCAATAGCTTCTACTGACTACAATGCAAAAACCAAAGAGAAAGAAACTGTTTGGGTTAATTGTGCTTTGTGGGGAGCTAGAGGAGACTCGTTAGCTCAATATTTAACTAAAGGTTCTAAGGTATTAGTAACTGGTAAGTTACAGCAAGATACCTATACAGCTAAAGATACAGGCGAACCAAAGACAAGTCTTAAAATTACTGTAGATCAAATAGAACTTATGGGTTCAGTAAAAGGAGAAGATGATATTCCTGATCCTTTTAACTAGGCAAAGTTTGGGTAGGGCTTAATAAAGCAAATTGAATCCCTTAGTCTCTTTCTGTTTCAATTAATGTTTTATTGCTCTACCCATTTTTTTACGGAGAAATAAATGTTTGCACAATACGCTTCTCAACTACATGAAATGGGATGGAATGTAATACCATTATCAGGTAAAAAACCTATAACTTCACAATGGACAAATTACTCTTACTATCCCCCTAGCGAACTTGAATTACAGATATGGATTAAAAAGTATCCTAAAGCTAACATAGGCTTAGTACTAGGTGGTTATACTAATGTTATTGCAATTGATATAGATATAGATAATGCAGAAAATGCTATAAAGATTCAAACTCTAGCATCAAAGGTATTTGGTTTATCACATATTATACGTTATGGCAGAGCACCTAGATCAGTTTTATTATATAAATCTTTTACTGAAATAAAAACAAGTATAGGACCAGTAGAATTTTTAAGTACAGGTAGACAAGTAGTCATATTTGGTCAGCATCCGTTAACTAAAAAACAATATCATTATGAAGATTTTACTCCATTAGAGTGTGAACCAGACAATTTACCTACAATAACCTATGAACAAGTAGAAACATTCAAAAATTTAGTACAGCAATACTTACCTAAAAAAGTAATAAGCAATGGTTACTCTACTACTGTTGGCGATACAGGTTATTTTGATGACTTAAAAGACTCACGTAAACTACGCAATGCTTTCGATAGACGTAACAAGATATGTGAACAGTTACAAGGAGGTGAACCTGGTAAATGGCATAACATTTTATTATCGTGTGTAGCAGCTTTAGCAAGTGATGGATGCAGAAAAGATAGAATAAAACAAATAATAGAAAATAACTACAATGCACCAAAAGAAGGTCCATATGCAGAAGACTGGGAAAAATTAGATCAAATAATACAAACTGCAATTACTAAATTTAGGAAATAAAAATGGTTTACAAAGATCATAATAAAATAGGTGGTACTGCCGCTAATGTTATAGCACACGGCAAAGTTTACGATACAGACGTAATAGATTTATGGAGACAATTTACAGGTCGTGCAGACAAGCCTGATTTGTCTAATTCTTTGCCTGTTTTAATGGGACAGACTACAGAGCAATTAAACGCTGACTGGCTTGCTTCTCAGAAAGATATACTTATTGATACTCAATCAGCCACAGATCAACTCTACACGGCTAAGAATGGCTTTATGATTGCTCAAATAGACGGATTAGTACACGAAGGTGGTGAAACAGGCTTATTTGAGGCTAAACATACTGGTATGCACAAGAAAATGCCTGATATACTAGAACTGTATTATCCACAGATACAGCATTATATGTCAGTTATGGCACTTCCATGGGCATATCTGTCAGTATTCTTTGGCAATTCTAAACACGAATATGAGAAAATATATGCAGATCCAATATATATCAAAGCATTAATTGTAAAAGAAACAGAGTTCTGGAATTGTGTTGTCAATGATATAGAACCTACTATTGGTAAACCTATAAAAATTAAAAAAGAAGAATGGAGTAAATATACTAAAAAGGTTAGTTTTATTAGTAATAATAGATTTACAGAATTAGAATCTAGGTATAATTCTAACAAAGAATCTCATCTACAATTTAAAGAATCAGAACAAGAATTAAAAAGTATGATGCCAGACGATGCAAAAGAAATTTATGGCAATAACTTACGTATAACCAGGGATAGGAAAGGAGCAAAACGAGTGTGGCAAATAAAAAAAGACAACAAAAACAACTCCTAACTTACTGGGCTATTAGTTCTATTATACGTGATCCAGAATATTTTAATACATTAAATGAAGAAGATTTAATAGACGTTGATATTACATTAAAAAAATTAAGCAGAGTACACTGGATAAAGCTACATCAAGTATCAGTAAAACTAGCCGCTTATTTTGAAGAAAAAAAATATTATTTAGAACAAAGAAAGAAATAAAATGAGATTAGAAGAAATANTAGATACAGCTAAGTTACAAATTACAGACGTAAAAGCAAAACAACACGGAGATGCNAAAGAATCTTTTGTATTTATAGCTAAACTATGGTCTGCATACTTAGGAATAAGTATATCAGCAGACGATGTAGGTCAGCTTATGAGTTTACTTAAAATAGGTAGAAGTAAATTTGGCGATTATAATGAAGATGATTATGTAGATAGCATAGGTTATCAAGCATTAGCAGGATGGTTAAAAAGACTACAAATTGAAGGACCTATGTAATTACAGTTTCATTCTAGTTTTATATGATTGAGTGTCTTTCCAAGTAACTTCACCATCGCAACAATCAGCAACAGATCTTTTACATTGCATACATGCATAATGACTACCAATTATAATGTATTCTGTCCATTGACCGCACCAAGGACAATCAGAAGGAAGCATACTCATTCAGCTTGCATTAGTTCATAGTGCGGTAAGTCATGGAAACTCTGATCTTCAAACAATCTATTAGAGTTCCAATCACCACCCCAACGTAAACTAATACCCATTTCTTCTGCTACTCCCTGTACAAAACCAGCAAATGATAAAATTGTTTTGTATCTTCCCAATCAACAGGATAAGGAACAACGTCTACGGCTAAAGAAGGTTGTCTATTATGCTTTGATTTAGGATATTTAAGCTTAGATTTTCCAGAATGATATGCAGAGTCTTGTTCTTCTTGGCCTCTGTAACCTTCTATAACAGCACAATCATAAGTCTCTACAACTTTCTTAAATAACTTTTGTAAATCTTGATGAGCTTCACCTAAATTACCTTTAGACTTAGGGCCAAAACTAGGCATCAGATTTTCCTAATTTTTTAAGAACCCATTCTTTAAATCTAAACCAGCGAATGTACACCTTAGCCCATAGCTCTAAGTATAAATCATTAAACATAGATTTTATCTTTTTCATTACTCTTATTCCCATCAGTATGATGTGATACAGAAGCAGTTTTAATTACTACTTTATCATTAATCTTTTTTGATTTGTATGGTAACACCATTGGTTTACCTGACGTTGTTACAGCATATGGCATAATTTACTCCTTATAATTTAAAATACTGACCTCTAAAGGCAGCTTTATTTTCACCAAGAATATACACTATTTCTGGAGGATGTAACTCTCCATTTTCAATAGTTAACAAACAAAATGCAGATCTCCAGTTTCTGGGGTTATCTTCCATATATGTAGCAAACTGTAATCCATAAGCATCTGCCATTGTACCACAGTCTACTCCCCATCTTGTACCATTATAATCAGTATAAGGAGTAACTTTAGCACTATGTAGATGACCTGTTATCATAGTTTTACCAGCAGTAACAGTATTATTATGAGTAGCGTGAACTCCTCCTTTATACCTATGTTTTACAACAATCTCATCATTTATCCATAATGACCAACAATGATTCCAATAAGGAAAGTGATCTTTTAACTGAGTTCCATGCAAAGTAGCATATTCTGGAGCTTGAGCAGCTAAACGAGTTTCAAAACGAGAATCATGGTTTCCTAAAGTCCAATAAAATTTAGAATTAGCAGGAGCCATTGCTTCTATCTCTGCTAATCGTTCTTGGCATATTTCTATTTCTTCTACTAAAGTAGGTTTAGTTTCCCATCCTATAGGAGCATGCCGACTAATTGTAGCTCCGTCTAGTATATCTCCATTAAGAATTATACATTCTGGTTTAATTTTATCTATAACGTGTAAGAAAGCTCTATGGGCTGTACTGACATAACCAGGCCAATAATGAGCATCACTGCCTATAACAATATGACCATCTGTAAGTTTATAATTTTCTCTACCAATAATAGGAGGATGGGTAGTGTTATATTCATGAAGAGGTGGTTTTAAAATAGTCTTTAAAGTTTTTTCTACTCTACGTCTTTTTTTATAGACAGATCGTACATCAATTCCTAAATGCTCAGAAAGTCTCTTTGCACCTTTTTGTTCAAATAACAAAGCATATTCTTCATCATTAACAATAACTCTATGTCCAGGAGTATTACCCATAATTAATCCTTCCTGTGGATAAGTTTTGCAGAATCAAAGGCTTTTGTCAAATTCCCAAAACCTTTGCCAATCATATCCTGTTATTAATAGCATTAATTTTGAATTAATTTGATCTAACCAATATACTTTAAAGTTACCTTCTTCATCAAAATGAATGGTTAAATTAGAACCATCATAAGCAGTTCCACTAGATATTTGAGGTTGTTGTAACCAATCTCTACCAGTTATAGGAACACATAAATTTCTAGGATTACTTGCAGGACTAACTAATAAAGACCAATTACCTAACGTATTAGCAGTAATGATAAAAATCATATTAGTTTCTTGATCTATTCCTCTAGCTATTTGTTTTTCCCCAAATCTACTTTCCATATTTTTGAGAATATAACTAGAAGGACCACACACTAACTCAGAGTTAACAGAATTAGTAAACCAACATATTATAAATATGACAGTAAACGTTATTGTTAATATAAATTGTTTAACTTTAATCATTTACGTTTAAAAAATTTAGTTGCTGCTCTTACACCAAAGCTACTAGCAACGATTACACCTAAACTATATTGATACCATTCGGGCATTTGATCTAATACTTCAAATCCATTTAGTACCACTAACTCCATGTTAGGAACGAAGGCTAGTATAAGAGGAATAGAAAATAAAATTACTAGCCACTCGTCCTTCCATGAGTTTCTTGCTCCACGTATAGCTTCAAGATCCCAGTCAATTTCACCAGTAGCTTGTTTTTCCATTACAGTAGCTCTTGCCTTAGCTTCTGCAACTTTCATCTCTGTGTTGGCTTTGGTCCTTTCTAATCTACCTTGTAGAAACGTACCTGCTAAATTAGCAATAGGACCAATTAAGCCACCAATCATTACATGGATCTTTTCTTAAGTTTCTTTTTTTTCATTGGTTTCTTTTTTGGTCTACCAACTTTATTTCCGTATGTTCCAGGTCCCATAGGCATAGTTATTATCCTTTCTTTCTAGGTTTTTTAGCTGTTTTAGCAGCTTGTTTAAAATTTTTAGCAGTTGGAGCACCTTTAGTGCCAGCTTTTCTCATCTTTTCTTTTGAACCACCTGCAATCCTCTTACGTTTAGCGTGTATATTTGCATATAATCCTTTCATTTCTTTTTCCCTATATTTGCAAATCCAAAGTAAGCTCCTACTAGAGCCGATAAACTACCATACATCATCATAATAATAGATTCAGCAGATTTTATTCTTTCAGGCCATATTAATATAACTACTGTTACTATAGCCATTATAATTAAAGCAGACCAAGCCATATAACGTCTATTCTTTTGCCACATATCTTTATTTGGTACATCAATCATGGGAATCACCATTTTTTCCTATATCTGCAAGTTCATCTTCTAAATTTTGTCTTCTTTCAGCACGAGTACGATTTTTCTTACGTTTAGGGTCTATTTGCCATACAGCACGAGCAGTGACATCGTGGTCATAAACTTCTTCAGCTAATAGTCTAACTCTATCTATAAGTCTAACAACCATTGTTTTAATCTGTGTAATCTCTGCTCTTGTATTATGAGCTTCTTCTTCAAGATTTGCTTCTAAACTTTCAATGGCTTTTACAGTATCTATTTTAATTTGTTCTATATTAGCCATGCGATCTTTTTGTTGATCGCCGACTAATTGATTAACAAATTTTAGTAAATAAATACCTAGTTTGTACAGTATTACTACTGACGCAAGAGCAATAACAATAGGAAAGCCAAGATCACTTATGGCTGTAGTTAAAGTCTTTATTTCCATTTACTT
>JGI24006J15134_10000278_pt1 | contig 34190 bp, 29 predicted proteins | sample LinPmetageLP53_FD_15134 | JGI IMG/M metagenome (IMG submission 15134)
TCCTCACCCACTACCACATCAAAAGCCATTACACAACCATTCATTGAACGCTTGTAATGTGTTTTTAATGATTCTTGAAATGATAATACTGATGCTTCCGACTTAGCCTTAGTAAAAGGTGAGCCGAGAACAACATAAAATAGTGGCCCCATTCTCCTAATCTGTTCATCATTATATTGAAAAGCACTATCAAATATTTGTGAATCAACAACGGATGCAGATGAGAATGAACCATCTGTTATTAATACAGTAACGCATTGGTCAAACTCATAACCTTCTAAAGTAGTGCCTACAAGATTTAAGGCTTTATTAATTCTTGTTCCACCGCCTACCGCAAATGGTCTTGTGGGGTCAGTAGGAGAATAATTGCCAAGTATATACTCTAACGCACCGGAATAGTCTTGTGATGGCCCTGCCCAAACTACTTTTGCATCCTTACTAAATGAGTAAATAGCAAAACTATCCCCTGATAATGCGGCTTGTGAAATCATCATAGCACAACAAACAATCGCAATATCTTCACCACTCATACCAAATCCGGAAGGTGCATACCCATAACAAGTCCCACCATTATTTTCCGGACCCCCCATTGAACCGGAAACATCCACAACAATGTTGAGGTGTGTAGCCAACCCTTCCTTTCCGGTAACTGTTGGTCGCATAGTCCTTTGTGTAGTCAAACCTATAATTGGGTCAGGAACAGCAGATGTGGGCATGAGTGCGCCCATAGGGTCAATCAAAACATCCCATCCTTTAGTCCCGCTTGGCTCTTGAGGGTATCTTTTTGCAGGTGGACTTCGTAATAGTAATGGTGCAAGTTTTTCATATATTGCTTTATGTGGTGAAGGTGGTGCTAATCTTTCCATCCCTTGATTTATTAATTCTTCCTCTTCATAAAAAATAAATGGATTTTCAGCAACTTTCTCACCTACATTAAATTCGCCCATCTTAATCAATCCTTATCCTTCTTGATGGATTTTCCAACATTTTCTTCCCATTGTGGTCGCCCGAAGCAATAACACCCCATGCAATAGGCATAGGTTTACCCCTATTATTTTCAAGAGGATAGTTATTTTCATATTTCAATTCTGCATCAATTACGGCTTGAGGGAAATTACCTAAAACACTACCATCGGGTGCTAATTGGCCGGTGGAAATACGGTAATTCATTATTCCATTGGCCTTTACAGCACCTTTACAAGTCAAACATTCCATAATCGAAGTCCTCTTACCAATATCATCATTGATAATTTCACCTACTTGCTGTGTTGTATGGTATGGAACGGGTGATGCTACGAAAACAGATACATTTTGACTTACTCTTAACCAATCCATCACAATATGTGTTTCCGGATTAGGCCCTAAATACTTATTGTGTGTTGAATTAGGGTCTGCATAAGTGGGAACATGATTCCATCGTGGATAACTCCGAGGGATTGTTAATGTTGCACCTTCCTTACTACGATAGGATTTACAATCAGGTGAATAATCTATCCAATTTCCACTTAATGAATCTAATTTTGCACTTCTTGACCGCCCTTCTGCTATCAAGTAGGTAAATCCATTTGAAGTCTGTGCATCTGCCGGGCCTAATCCAAATCTCTCTTTCATGGCTCCGCTTAATTCCTTTTGTGCGTTTTGTAATTTTTCATTAGCATTATTTAATATGTCCTCAACCATTACACCCATCCCCACATCATTAGGACAAGGGCTGAACCCAATAGATGTTTGTTGTATTGTGGGTTCTTCCGGAATTGGCCTTAGTGTATTCAGTTGAGGTAAAGGTAATAATAATTTGTATTCATCATTGACACTTGATTCCAAATATAGATTATAAACAGGTTGTCCTCTGTATGTCAAGCCTGACATTGATTCACTACTTAATGGTTGTGGATTCATCAATTTCATAACTCTTGGAGTATAATATAAACCCGGTATTTCTAAAACAGTCGGCGAATCCTCTGCACCACAATAAGGGCAAGCAGGGAGTGGGTCGCCTTGATAATCTTTTAATAAGTAAGGAGTTTGTGGATGGTAATATACTCCATTTTGCATTTTTCCGAGTTTACAGCGTTTTATCAGTTGTTTAGAAAACGCATAATTCAATTCAGATAATGGATATTCACTTTCTATCACTTCATCTTGTGCAGAATATGTAAATATAACAGAAGGTGTGTATCTTTTAATCTGTTGAAATGTAGTAACTATTTCCCCATTCTTAGGGCGATTATCATGTTTTATTTCGTAACCACTTAATTTCCCTTCCATTATTTTTCTGCCTACACGGATTTGTCTATTCCTCTGTATTGCACCCATCGCCTCTTCAAATTTACTCGGTATATTATTTCTCATTGTATATTCCCTTACGAAATGCGACGAATATGACTCTTCACCACAACCTGCCCTAACCAAAGCATTTGGATTAGTCGGGTCTTTTTCACTATTTCCACAATTGGGACAAGAGTTTATACTATGTGTATCATCCCTTACCGTTGTGTGGCATTTTTGACAAGTAGTTACATCATTACACCTATACCTCAACACAAAACAATATCTATCTTTTTCCCCCATCATTTTTCCTTTCCAAAGTCCCGGTTCAACCGTATCATTCCAATGGTCAGGATTGTTATAGTGTCCACCATCAACTACATCCCAATGCCAAATAAAATCACGCCGCCTACAATGAGGACATACATGAATTCCGGAAGAACCGGATTCTGAAATAGGTATTTGTTGATAACCTGTAACAAACTTCCTCATTTTATTAACGATATTAACAATATTCCCTTTATAAAATAAAACTTGTCTTTGTTTATCTTCCTTTTCAATCTTATTAGGATTATGTTCTTCGGGAATAAACATCAAATCAAATATATTGTCCACAATTTCCCTGCCCTTAGCAGAATTAAATGGATTCTTGTTATATCCCATTATGACGACCTCATTACATTATCCATTTCATCGGCAATATCTTTCAAAAACTGTTTTCCGGCATCACGGCCCCGTTTATTACCATATGGAAGATATGTGGAATAAACTGCCGCCCACTCAAATGCAAACATCTGTATCACCAAATATGTCCAAGAACCTTGCTGTTTAAGTATTTGTTCTCTCTTTTCTTTTGATTTGTAATTCCACCATCTATCCCAAATAGTAGGGGCAGGTTCTCCACAATCAGGACAAATACCTACACACTTATTAGCGGGAATCCACTCCCCGTTTATCTTATAATCTTTTATCGGTTCCCACTCTTTACTATCTTCCCTATTATCATAGGTCCGGTGGCCCTCAACAACATATGTTCGTCCTTTCACAAGACTACCCACTGACTTCAAAACCATTACTTTACGATAATTATCCCCTAAGTTTGCCGCAACTGAATATCCTATCGGGGGGTAGTATTGTTCACCCCTACCATGACCTTGCTTTGTTTGCCAAAAAGGAGTGTCAAGACCGGCTACATATGGATTTTTAGGGTCTGCATTATCATATTGACCCACTAACCCACCGGCAGGGCAATAGCGGTTATCTTTTAATTTACCTTCTTCTAATAATTTACCATGCCCTTCAATATTATCACAATGTCTTAAAAAGGATGATGCTTGCCAACCTGCCAACATCTGCGGTTGAATAAATGGGATTTGTGCATCCACTTGAATGCCGGTCCCTGTTATGACAGTCCAATTAACAATAATATCAGAAATCGCATTAAACCACCTCCCCTTTTGAAAATGTTCAACAGGCAATTCTCTCGCACCGGCTTTCCAATATTTTGCTTCTTTACCGGGATGTGCCACAATATGTCCAAATTCATGCCCTACAACAAAGAATGCCGCAGAATCTTTGAATTTATCAGGAACATTATGATGATTGGGTAAAATGGTAAGATACATATGGTCTATTCCTACTTCAATTTGAGTCATATCTGTATGTCCACCATGAAAATCGGTTCCAAGTTTGAGAGGGATTAATGGTTCACCATATAATACCCTTAATTGCTTAAATGCCATCACCATATTAGGTGGTGCATTAGACTCCCCCAATTCTTGTAAAACCATATTTACTAATTATAGGTGCGTCTATATAAATATGTGCCTTAACCTTGGTTTTCATTAATAGCATTTTTTAGTTGCCTACTGAAAAATTGTATATCATCTCTTGTTAAGTTTCCACTATCTTCAAATTGCTCCTTACTCCATAGTGCAGGTGTAGAATATCTCTCCGGATTATAGGATTCTGCATCATTAAAATCAAGTATAGCCCACTCAACCGGCACATCATCAGTATCAAATGATATTGGTTTCATAGTTGCCGAAGTAATACCTGCAAATAATCCAAATGTAGCATTTGTTCCGGCAGTTTGTGAACCGTGTATAACTCTCAATCGTAGCCATAGCCTCAAATCATCATCGCCCTGTATGGACGCATTGATATTTCCTTCAAATGCGTGTTTTAATTTGAAACAAGCCATGTAACCATCGGCAAGATTAATCCCCGATTCATCGGACAGCCATCTGAACATTAAATCTTTTGCATTCATAGCATATTGCTCAAGTGAAATATTATCAATAGGGCCAAAATGACTTGTTGCACCATGCGGAGGTAAATCACCAAGAAGGACTCCACTACCGAATACATACGGTTGGAATACATTAATTATTTTACTCATAGCATTAAAGAACGGTGCATCTTGAATACCGCCGTTTCCACCTTGTTGTCCTGTAACTTCAAATGTTCCATATTGTGAAAACTCTTGATTAGATTCTAAATCAACACCGGAAATATCAAGTAAATCACCACCACCTTCTCCTAATTGAGCAATACCAATATTAATATTTGAACCGTTGGATATTAAACGGCCCCACACACCAAGCGCATCACCGTAGGTTCGCCACTTAAATTGAGTTGGACTTGGCCCACCCCTCGGTTTAGTTGAATACACTTGAGTAACAGCAAGAGATGAAGAAGGTATATCGGCTGATGCAGTTTTCATTGGTTTTCCGGTTATTGCAGTAATTTTTGATTCACACAACTCTAACAATCTTGCCCTGTCATCAGAAAATAAATACGGGTCTTTAGCGATTTTACCCCTTACGCCATAATAGTCAAACGCAGAATGATTAGCAACCATAGCCGCAATCTTATTTTTTGAATCAATTGAACCTTTCTCTTCTAATGCAGATGGCCGAGTTATTGCCTCAAGATAATAATTATATCTTTGTTTATATGACATACCATCCCGAATTTGTGAATTACTACGCTTTTCATTATCAACTATCATTGTCCCAATATGCCAATGCACCGGAGTAATGTCGCCACCTTGCCGCACTCTATCTTTTAGTGGCAATAAAATATTATCCTCATATTCCCAAAATGTTGTTGAGGAATCTATTTGCGTAAGACAAGTATTCAAGAAAGCATCCCATATATCAAACATTGAAGGTGTATCAGGTGTAACTGCCCCAAGTAATGAATCAGTATCACGCAACAAATAACCATGAACAATTAATTGACGAATAAATGCTTGTTCATTAGTTAATTTCATACCTTCCCTTTCGATACCAATATCTCTTCCTTTCGGGTCTTCACCTTCCCTTGCAGGGCCAAGTCGATGTCCTACACAATACGGAAGTGCATCAACTACTTCTTGACGAGTTACAAACTCTTTGCCACGAAGGAAGGCTAATGCTCTTGTCATTTTAATCAATGAATTAGTAAAACGGAAACCAAGCATACGCTTAATAAGGATTGGTGCTTGAGATTTAGTATTAGTTTGTCCTGTTCCAAACTTCTCTAAATCCTCTTTGTGTTGGGACTCATATTGCATATTTGTTGTCGTAGAAATATCGACAAGCGGGGAGGCATAAACATCGTCATCGTATGAATAGACATGTGGCATCCCATAAATCTCCTGTTTCTTTTCTTTCACCATAAATCGTTGTGTGAACAAAACAGATAATAATGAAATATCAAGTAATGCCCCACTATCCTCTTCATCTGCACCTGCTGATGTAAATGGAATACTGCTTACTGTTTTCCACATCTTAGTAATATCTGCAAACCTCATTGGAGATATATAATCCCTTGAATCCGATGATTTTAACATATGTGATATAATTTGTAATTGTGGGTCTGTTCCTTTGGCATTATTACCATATCTTTCACTCAATGCGGCGAATCTTGAACCAAGAGAAAGTGTTCCAAAATATAATTCCATATCAATTCTGTCCACGAAAGCCAAATCATTTCCTTTTTGGTGAGGATTTGTGTCCATCCAAGCAATAAATGAGGGGGAATTAAAGGTTCGACCACGATATTCAACAGTTTTTTCTGCCACTAAACCAAGAATCGCATCTTCAACACCACTACCGGAACGGTTTGCTTCGTTAAAGAATTTAACAGGTTGAGTTACAATTGGTCTTGGTGTTGGCTCAAACTCATAACTCGCAACAGTATTGCCCGTAATCTTATCTTTTGTAGTAATTTGACGAATTTCAATACCATATAAGATTTCTTCGGCTCGCTTATCGTAATCAACCTTAGCAATACCTGTTTCCATCAACATTTCATTAGCAATAATTTGTTGCCCACGCTCTTTTTCATCAAGACGGGAATCGTAAAAGTGTTCAAGTAAAAACTCACGCAACATAAATCCTTCATTTGCACCGGAATCTGTATATAATGGATAGTGAATGCCGGATTCCCCACTTCTGTAAGATACAACATCATTATTGACTTCAAGACCCTGTGGTGGATTACTTGCAAACCATTCAACAATTTCTGAATATGAAACAGGTGTTCCACGAACCCTTGTCGATGTTAATAATCCTTGAGTTGATTCATCTTCAACAACCTCACAAGATAATAAAATCCGTCGGAATGCTTCGGGTGACATTGGAATCTTTTGATAACCTGAAGAAGAAGTCATTTGAAGGTATCTAAAATCATATAAATATGAACCGGAGAATGAAGAATTAAGATTCCATTCAGTAAATCTCCACCCATCCCATTTCCTCATTACCTCTTCATAAGCCTTAGAGCCATAATTTACATTGTATGATTGACCTTCAGGGAAAATCATCGGTTCGTGTAAGTCACCAACCGAAACATTCCCTCTCGATATATAACGCACCGCATTATCAAAACCATAGGAATTACAAAGTAATGTGGCGGCAGAATTAATAACAGTAGTTTTTCCGGTTCCCGGAATACCTGTTAAACGAATTGTTGAGTCTTTCATTAACCAAGCACTAAAGAATGCTTCTAATTGTTCAGGGTCGTCAAAACCGAATACTGTTGATAATGATTCCATGTGCTTACGAAGTGTTCTTAAATGACTAAGTGCCGATTCACGACCACGCCTTTGTTCAGCAAACAATAATTTAGGTTGGAAGATTCTTAACAACACCGCACCCATATCATCGGGTCTAAATGGCTTCATATCATCAGGTGCATCTATTTGTGCGAATGAAGAATCACCGATAAGTCCTTTGAACCTTACAGTATCTTCAACCATTCCATCCTTTAATAAATTGGCACGAATCGCACCGCCATTACGCCCATTATAAATAGCCACACCATTGACAGATACATCTTCCATCGTGATACTATCTCTAATACCGAGTTTTTCAAGTGCAGAAACTACTTTATTTCCAATAAGTCGGCGTAATCTATCTTTCTTTGATGGAGCAGTTGAAGAACCAACAGGAGAACCATTTGGATTAGATTCAGGAATATCAACAGGAGACATATCTGCATTAGGGCCAATACTACTCATTAATTCATTAGACGGGCCTTCCGGATTCTCAATAACTTTATTTTCTAAATCCTCCGGTGGTAAATCTTCTGCCGGTGGAGATGTGGATAAAACTAAACATTCAGCATTACCACAATTACCTTTACCGTCAATGAATCCTTTCAGTGCATCATGCTTACAATGTGGCCCCTCTGCAACACAAGTTACAATATAAGCGTCATTTCCATCACCATCTAATTTAATATACTGTCCCTTCTTAAAAATTACGCCCCTTGGTTTCCCTTCATCCCATACGACTCCTTCTGCTTCATCAGCAGGTGAAGCAATCGGTGTCGGGGGAATAAAAGCCTTAGAAGGAGGTAATGGAACCATATTTTCAATTTGACCCCTTAATTTACGCCCATCTATCACATATAACATTTTCTTAGGCACTTTAGTAATTATGGCCTGTCCCTGTGAATCATAGCCGATTAAAACTGAAACATTTTTATTTCGTCCCCTTTTTCCACCCTTTATTTGTCGAATATATAATGGCACATCTGCCATAGAATTAGTTAAATTTCGGTTTAACCCCATCATAGCATTTTGATAGTGAGCAACTGCATTTTCCAATAGGTCATTTCCTTTGGCTTCTGCTTCTGCACCTGCAAAATCCTTATTTTTAAGAAGTTTCATAATCTTTGCTACTTGTTGATTATCAGGATTTAGGGAAACATATTTAGTTGCTGTAAAGTTTTGCTTTTTTGCAGGGAAGGCTTTCTTAAAACGACTACCTGTTAATGATTCTTGCGCTCGCACCCAAGAAACTGCCGGTTTAATTAGTTTATCAATATCATCAAAATTATCCATACTTAGACCTCCATTAGTGGTATTGTTATTATAACTGATTTTCCTTCATTGTCAGGGTCAGGAACAATGATTTTAAGTGTTTCACCTTGTTTCCCTCCACGCCATGCTATTGAGGCAGTTAAATTATCATCTCCAACCATAATATTGTTTTCTCTATTTAGATTCCTACCTCTCCTTGTGGCTACTAAATTAGAATAATTATCTTTAATATCTCCGGTATCTAAATTAATTGATTGCATTTCGACCTTTCCCTTGAGCAATTGTCCGGTTTCCTTATCAACGGCTGAAAATACCTTAGATTCAGGTTCAGGGAATATACAAGATGAACCATCCCTAAACTCCATTTCTATTTTGAACATCACTCCGCCGGTCTGCGCCACCTTAATTGACTTCAAGACCCTGCCTTCGGGCGATTCTTTTCCACATTCGGCCTCATCTCCATTAGCAGTTATTCCAAGTGGGGCTAATAGGCCCTCATCACCGGGGAACATTAGGCGTTCAACAAGGGATGAACGGGGATTGAAAGAATCACGACCTGTGTAATTGTCGGTGGAAAATGTTGGATTTTCAATTTTCAAATCAAATGTAATATATTCATCATTTCCAATTTCGGTAATATTCTTGAAATCCACTTCGGGCGGAAGTAAATATTCTTCCTCTTTGACCCTATCGGGAATATACATATCGGGTGAAGCATATAATTTGCCTACCGTCTTGAAATGATAAACACCACAGCCCCCCTCATTCAATACTTTTAATTTCTCCATGAAGTCCATATCTTCTTCGTTTAATCCACTACCTTTGATTCCTTCACCATCGGGCAATATTCCATATTCTAAACATTCCGGAATTGTAGTTTCATCGGGGCGCATTTCATCAAGAGTAACTTTATCAAGCGTCTTGATTCCGCTAATTTGCATACGGTCCATACTAAAGATTTCTCCGGTTTTATCAAATACTCCGCAAGTCTTGGCATAAACCGGCCCATCTTCCGGATTGCTCCAAACAATCCCGATAGATTCAACATCATTATCACTAAACTTATAGGTAGGAGCATAATTTCCCACAAAAGTTGAGAAAAGTGGCTTTTGACCGACTGTGAATTTTACAATAATGTCGGGTGTCCTTACTGATGATAGATTTTCCGGTTGTGAAGGATTATCCGGTAATTGATAATATTTATCTGCATCAGGTTCACCAAATAACTGAACAAATACACTTGCACCATAAGATGAAATCAGATATGGTTTATCTTTACCCCAATTCTTTTGTTTTAATTTACGAACAGCCGTTTTATAATTAGGTGGAATTGGCATATCTGTTCCATAAGTTTTCTTAGGCAACAATACATCCGTTGGTTGAGTTGAAGGCAAACTGCGAGCCATCAACGCCTCATTAATAACAGGTGCAACCTCTTTTGCCGGTTTCTCCACTTTTGTTGGTGGCTTATTTCCACTTACTTCTTCTGCGATATTTCCAATATATTCCATTCCATCTTGTGCGCTACCATTTAATGTAAGGTTTAATAAATTAAAAAGGTGTGAAGAATGGTCTTTTATTCCCTTTTGTATTGCACCCTTACTTGTTGAATGTTTGAATCCACCGCCATCGGTATATCCATTGGGGCTTTTACGGGTGTTTTGCATCATATTATATTCAGCACCGATACGAGTGTATAAATCCCTATCAATGTTTTCATTTGCCTTATAATTATATCCGGCTAATAAACTCTTACCATGATTTAACAATGTTTTCCATGTAGTTGCCTTATTCGGATATGCAGGTTGCTTACCGGCAGGGCCGTTTGCGCCCCAAATGATTGCCCTTCCTTGTGGATTCAAAATCTCATCATCTAATACATTATCAATCATTGATTCAAAATCGGGTTTTACACCCTTAGTTGGCCCGACCCCTGCCAAATCCAATGCCACGATTAGGAGATACATTTGGTTCTTATTAGGAATCATAATTTAGTATTGGTTTCACTACTATTTAAGGCTAATTATCAATAAATGTATTCTTATGGACACTTTTATCAAATTATACGCCCTTGTTCACGCAAATATGAAACGGTGTCTGCCCTAATAAAAGCATAGACTCTTTCAAACCATGCAATATGTGAATTCAAGAAATCACTTACTTTTTGTATTTCATTAAATCGAGAGGAATATATCTTTAATTCATCTAAAAAATCACCTATTGTGGAAGATACCCATACTTGGATGCCCTTATCCGTCAATCCATTAACAAACTCCGGATTCCATAATAGTCTTTCAAGCAACCTCATATCTCTATCAGCAGAATCGTGGTCTGTCGGAACAAAGTGCGGGTTTAATTCAATAAACTTTTCAAGTAAATCAAAATGTGACCGGAGATGGATATTTTTTAACCATTCTAACCAATCAGCCATTTGTTCGGAGACATATTTTCGCCATATAGGGTTATTCAACACTATCACCATTTTCATCATTGTGTAACGGCAATTCATCAACAAAATGTTCAAACTCATTAGGGTCTATTTTCATATCCGGCAAGTCATATCCGGAAATGTGAAGAGGGTCATAATTTTCTGCATCATCGGGAACATCAAATGAGGTATAGTCAATTGGTGCAGACTCAGGTTCAAAATCACTTATATTTATTGTAAAATCTTGTTCCACAATATCGGCAGTTGCTTCATTATTAATCTTTCTTTGACTATCGCCATCAGCAATATCATTCATTGACAATCCCGCTTCCTTCGCTAATTCTGTAACATCAATAATTCCAAACTCGGTTTGATTATTTTCTGCAAATGTGCTTGCTAATCCGGCGGCTAAATCTGCCCCTAAATCAAAGAAATTATCCGAATCCCCAAGTGCCATCAATCCCCCATATTGTGCATTTTCTTGTTTTTTCCTCAATTCAGCAGATTCTTGTTTAGCCCAATTACTAAGAGCATCTTGTTGATTTTGCATAGTTTTAGTTAAATCATTATTAATGTATGTTGGTTCTTTTTCTGCACCTGCTGAAGTGGCCCAAAAATCACCCCAATCTTTGTTTGAAAATGAATCAAAATTAACTTCCGGTTCTATGGGTTGTTTTTGTTGTTGTGCGGGAGTTTCCACAACAGATTCTCCAACGGAGAATAATTCTTCATCATCGAATAGTGAAGCATCATTTTGAGAGTTTTGTATGGCTTGCAAAAATGCTAAATCATCAGACTCTAATTCCGACTTCCTTCCGGAGATGAATTCTGCCGCACCTTTTACTATTGGTGCTACATCACGAATAATTTCAAATGTATTAGATGCCGACTCTAATTTTGCTGATTGCGTAAATGATTCCCCCACTCCATACTTATCAAGGAGAGACAATAATGGAATAAATATTTTCTCGGACATTTCAGGGTCTAAATTGAATTTTTGAGCAAGTGCGTTCAAATCTGAATCCCCTACAAGTAATTCAACGAGGGATTTTCCTTTCTCTTTAATAGGTTTGGAAGGATTATCTTCCTGAATTAAATTAGACCTACGAGATGTAGGTCTTTCGTCTAAAGCCATATATATCACTTATCCCGCTTTGTATTTAAGCGTTCCTTCAAATCCATAGTCCAAATACTCTTAAACTCCGGTGTTTTCCTTAGTGATGCGTCAATTATAACTTCACTTAATGCTCCACTCACTGATTGTGCATATCGGTTTCTCATTAACCTATGACTATTTTTATTCCCTAATCCGGCAGACGATAATAAATGACAAAATGCTTGTGTTGTTTTCCTCAACTCTCGCTCTTTAGGATTTGGGAGAGCAGATAATAAATCAAAGAGAAAATTATTAGTATAAACTGTATCAAGCCATGTGGAGGATTTTTCATTATCAAGTGCATCCATCAACTTTGTATAACTTTTCCTCAACTTCAAATTATTTGGTAAGTTATGCAAATCAGCAAACTTATTAAATTGTTCAGTTAAAATATTCTTCCTTTCATCTTCCAAAAATGAACGGTATGTTGCTAATGTAGATTCCATATCATCCCTCACAATTGATTAGCGGGATTTTGTCTATTAAAATGTGATAAGAAAGCATTATCAATCCCTAAATTCCTATCAAATTCCGCAACTGCTTCGGCAGACCTTTGTTCTCGTTTCCGCTTTTCCGATTCAGCCTTTAATTCGGTTTCTGTTTCTTTCATAGATGATTCCATAGCGGCCATGCGTGTTTCCATATCCTCTATCTTTCCCCTGTAATGGAATGCAGTTGCCGCCACTCCACCAAGTCCACCTACAAGCAAACCTGCACCAAATGTCATACCTTTTCCTAATGACCCTTTTGATTCCGCATCACTTATTGCCATTTGAGCAGTTTCAGCAGAATAACCTTCTGATGACATACCACGCTTTTTAACTTCACCAATAACTGATTTAATATTTCCAATAAATGATTCTAATTCCTCGGCTGACTTAATATCTTTAGGTGAAACCATTTTATCAAGAATATTAACTAATTCCGTATCGGATAATTTACCTAATGGAGTTTCTGTTCTCATAGAAATAACTGCCTCCTTAGCAACACCTAATTCCTCTGCGGCGAAAACTAATAATTCTTCAAGACCTTGCGATTGTGTTTTATTAATAACAGATTGCGTTTCTGCTTCAATGAATACTTCATTTACCTTTCGCATTCCACGAATACCTTGACCACGCTCAAACAAGACATATTTTCCGACACCTAATTCTTTGCAAGTGGCCTGTAATTCTTCAAATTCAGGAAAACTTTCCCATGTGGCTACATCCATTGTTCCGGATTTGGCCGCACCCTTTTTATAACAGCGTAAGAAATAAATGTGCTTCACCTAAATAGACTTTGTTTGCACTACTATTTAATACTGTTTCGGAGGATATGTCCGAAAGTGTCCGAATATTTAAGACCATACAGCAGAAATCACTGAATAAACTTCACATAAGGATTCAGGATTTAATGTTTCAAGTGCTTCAATGGTAGCGGCTATTTGTGCCATTTTTAATTTTATAGATTTTTCATCTATCCCCCAAGAAACTGATTTTCCGGTTAAATCTTTATTGCGACTATTTGAAATATATCGTTCCCAAGATTGTAAATCAAGTCGCCATTTTTTACCCGCTTTCCTTTCTTTGGATTGAGCATGACAAAACATTGGGCGATTCCTTAGAATACCCACAACTTCTCTTGAAGTATATCTGCGAGGGTAATTAGTTACAACATATTCTGATATTTGTGTGGAAAAACCATAACCATCATTATCAAGCATATAATCTACAATGATAAAGACAAGAGTTTCGGTCATGTCCAAAGGTTTAGATGCCTTTTTCTTAACTTCTTCTGTTGTCATTCTTCCTCGCCCAATTCTTTACCCTCACGAATTGCTAATGCTCTAAGACGATATTCGGTTTCTTGCTCTGTTTCGTCGGGTAATCCAAGTGCCTCTCTAACAAAAATATCTAATTCTCCATTAAATGTGTTCTTTGCTTCGACTTTATCCATGCCTTCTGCCATTAATTCCTTAATACGAGGAATCCTTTGTTTTTCCATTGTTAGTGCCGCAATAATGGCTTGGTTCTCATCAGACATCTTCCCTTCCTCAAAAGGATTTTCAAACAATGCGTCTATTTCGACCCTTAATGCTTCGGGAGATATACTTATTGAGGGAGAAAACTCTTCCACAACCTCATCAAGAACCGCACCTGTTCCGGTAGTGGTTTTACTAATGTATTCTTCTGCATCAATTTTACTAATATAAAGTCCAAGACGGGGCCAAAATCTAACACCGGGGTCGTTTTTGTCGGGCATAATAAGTTATTGTGCGGTTTATGTATTTATATGTTATTGTTGAAGATGGATATGCTTCCCATCAAATAAAGCATTTACGACTTCCATCATATCGTTTATTGGACCTTCGCCCTCAATATACCATTTTGCATTTTCTGACAATGCTTGCACTTGTAATACTTTAGCAAATTGCTCTTTTTCTAATTCACTTAACAAGGCAACCACTCTCCACTAATATTTCCGTTCTTGAGAGTAAATACTCGCCCCCATACTGTCCCACCCTTTTGACGCATCAAATCAGTTTGTAACCTACCATTACACTCAATATTCCAAGGCTCATTAACAAACATTTTTCTTATACTCATAACGAATTCATCTTCAAAATCTTTAGGAGTTAATATTGATTGCATTGTTTCACCATCCCATTTCAAATTAGCAACTACAAGATGTAATCCGGTTCCTGAAGACGATATTCTATACCATACATTCCCTTCACCGAACAGAACCACTAATTCTAAAATTGCCGCCTTGACAATTGGTGTTTCCAATGAAACATCATCCCAATCAAAGGTAAGCCACATAATAATAATTTGTAAATACTATTATATTAAGGTTCGCCCTTTTTCTTTTCTATCATCAATTCAGTTATTACTGTATTGCATCTCCAAAGAACCCACCTAACGAAATAAACCAATAGACTTGATTCCACTATAAAAAATACTGTAAGTATTACTACCCACCAAGACAAAATATCTTCACTCATGGTTTCAAGACCCCCGCATTCCCTTTGCACCCCACACCATTGAGGCAAACTTTGGTAATCCTTCACTAATGCCAATCGGTTCATAAGGAACGGCAGTTAATCCTACAAGACGAGTTTGGTGTAATTGAGCGAGAGCATGATAATTAGTCAAATAAGGCTGTTGAACAGTATATTGCCTGTATAACATGGCTACGGCAGGGTTTTGTGTAGCATCTTTCCAAACAGGGCCGCCAAAATCCGGAATAATATGATTTATTAGAATATGTTCAACAGTGAATCCAAGCGATTGTAGGTATTTTACAGTGCGTGAGCATTCTTGATACCCGGCTTCGGTAGCAATTGAAACAAGATTTAATGAAGTTTTATCTCCACGAAGTAATAATTTGAATTCTTCAATTCTGTCACAAATACTTTCTAAGTCTTTGACAATCTCTCCGGTTTGGGACTTTTTTCTAAAAACGAAACCTTTTATATTTTCAATCTTAGTTTTCATCCTCAAAATCCTGAGTAAAAAACTACGAATTGCATCGGGCGCAATTAACATTTTAAGGGTGTGTCCCGTAGGTGCTGTATCAAAAATCACAATATCATAATCATCTTCAATCATTAATTGATAGATTTGCTCCATAGCGAAATATTCATCCATGCCGGGAAATGCCGCCATATCATTCAAGAGTGCAGGGTCAAAGCCGGGAACATTATGAGTCATATCTGCCATTTGTTCATTTAATTTATCCCCAAATGATTTCGCCGCCTCTTCACCATTTATATTCATAGCCCACAAATTATTATGTATTTGGGTAGGTGTGGATGCAATTTTTAATCCTAATACATCATCTGTTGAATGGGCGGGGTCTGATGAAACTAAAATAGTTTTCTTTCCTTGAGATGCAAAATGTAATGCTGATGCACAAGAAACCGTAGTTTTCCCTACACCACCTTTGCCGGTGAAGAAGATTAATTTTCCGGAGGCCATACAGATTTATTATTTCTCCCTCTATTTAATGCTTTACGGGCGGCCCTCCACCGTTTATATTTAGAAAATATACTATTCATCACAATAAATAAAAAAAATAAAACAATTAATTCTAAAAATAATTGAACAAAAAATGTGCTGTCCGGTGTAGCATTAACGCACCAATCTAATACATCATCCTTCGGCTGTGCGTATCTATTTGTGCAAAACTCCATATCAAACCCATTCATCAATAAATTCCTTAGTTAGTATAATTTCTTCATCCACTTGATATTGACCTGTCACCTTAACAATACAAGGCTCAATTTCATTTAACCAATCCGATAAAGAACCGCAATCCGTAGTAATTTCCAATTTATAAATTGGTGTTATTGTATCTATTTCCATTACAAATCCCTCCTTACCAATGGGGCCGGAATAAGCCGATTCACTATCTATTTTTATATTACAAGAACAAAGATGAGATAAAGAAGAGTTTTCTGCATTCAATTCAATGGATTTCAACAAAAAGTGAGGGGGTAATTCAATTTTTAGTGTTTCACACAATTCTTCACTAACGCAAAAATCAAGCACATATTCAAAAGATATTTCAACCTGCATGGGTAATACCCACATAATTATTATGTTTGCTACTATTTATTATTTAACTACTATTGCATCATGCAGTTTGATTTTATTACCGCATTACGGAAATTGATTTCCTAATTCCCAAATAATAAGAGGCCAACCAAAATCGCCCCTCCTACACCCACATAAATCATAGTATTACTTTTAATACATTCATTATAAGTATCACTATTTTCATCTGTGTCTAATATATACCCACTTACACAAACACAATCGCCACCATCATTCATTTCTGTATTGTCGGCAGAACATCCATTATCACTACCATCAGCATAAACTTCTAATAATTCAATAAAACATTCATCACTTAATAGTGCTGATGATTCATGTAGTGCATCTTGACCTTGAACCGAAAGGTAAAAATTAGCGATACCTGCCCACTCACCATCAATATCAACAGATAATTTATCTCCACCTTTCATCAATACAGTTGTGGATGTTGATGTTTTCTCAAAAACACCATCTTGTGTATCATCAAATGAAGCATCATCCCAAGCAGTTTGGAATGCTTCGTGAATAGTGTTTGTTTCAAATGAAAACTTCAATTTAACTTGGTAGCCCTCCCGAATAACTATTGAACAACCACCACTATTATCCTCACCTGTATAATCACTAAGTCCTAATTCATTATCCGTTACCCACCACCACCGGCCATCATTTTTTGCATCTCCCTTTGTGCCTCTAATTGTAAATTCACTAAATGGGCCACTTGAACATAATTCTTCATCTGCACCACCCACATTAGGACAATTTGCTTGGATTTCTTTAAGGGAAATATTAACAATTTCCCAACCCTTCACCAATTCGTTTTCATTAGCCCTCTTAACTAAACGATGATTAATTTTCGGTTGGGTAGGAACCCAATTAAAAGAATCCTGTCCTAACATAAATATAAATTATAAACGCTATTATTTAATATCACTTATTAAATCATAAAGGCTCCAAGACCTTAAAAGGCATCATCATAATACGAATCGGTGGATTCTTCATACCCGCCTTGACGCTTTTTCTTCTGTCTCTTCTCTTCCGGTGTCGGGGGGCGTGTTTCCGGCGTATAACTTCCTAAGAAATCCTTAACTTCATCATCCATAAAATCAGGATTAATTTGTTCGTCTATGCCATCACTAAATGCAGATACTTGAGATTTCTTTTTACGAATACGACCCATACGCTCTTTTTGTTTTAACATCTCCTTATATTCGGATTGTTGTTCACGCATCCACATTTCAATCTCTTCGGATTTTATATTCAAATCACCACCACGAATGATTTTACGCTTAAACCACTCCACATTTTCAATATTTACCTTCATTCCAAATTCTTTTAACTTTTTAGCGATAACAGAATCCGCACCATCAAATAGAACATAATCCACCCAAACCCTTGCGGTTCTTCCTGTTGTCCCACTAATACGGTAAAAATATGATGTAGAGGCGTAACGAGTGTAACTTATAGTAACTCCACCACAAGTATTTGAGGCGACTTCGGATGCACCCAAAATTGGTTTAATACCAAAGCGGGAATTTGAATCATCATCCCATTCACCAAAACAAATAAATCCATCAAGAGCATTAGACATTAAATATGGAATATATAACCCTGCATTAGCCGTTGTAGGTAAGGGTAAGAGAGAATTATTAGCAAAATTAGAAGTTTGGTCTAAAAATCCTAAATTATTGGAAGCCGTTGTAAAGTTGGCGGCTACGGAAATAACCCCCGAACCACCTGAATCGGATGATATGAATAACCATTGGTCCCTATCATTATCCCATCCCGCATTTACAATACGGCGAGTCGTTGAATTAGGGGATATAAGGATATTAGCATTAATATTTGCACCTTCGGCCAATGCAATTCCGGTTTCCTCACTATTACCACCTCCTGTTATGGTTTGTGTTGGTGCGCCACTATCAAACATTACTGCAATCGGACCAACACCTGTTTTGAAACCTAAAAATCCATAACCATTTCGTGAAGGTGTCCCTTGCAGTATTCCTACTCCTGAAGCATCGGGGTCTGTTGTTAATCCATATCTTTGATAATTGGACTGATAACCTATATATTCTTCCGAATCCTCATCAAAAACTGAGTCGGCAGTTGGTGTGAATACGCCTGTTTCAGTATTGGTAGTCCCCACCTTACTTATATCTTCCTCACTAATTGAAAATGTTCTTTCTTGTATTGCTTTATTATACCACTTTGTAGGCATAGAGATGCCGGATGCTGTTGTAAATGCCCCACCTTGCGTAGCATAAGGGAAAAATTCAGCAGTAGGAGTTACAGGAGAGTCCGAAGTAACATAAATATGACCATAATCCGTCCCCGAATGCGAAACATCATTTACTGCAAATGTTGTCAAAGGTTGGTTGGAAAATCCGGCAATCCTTTCATAAGGGGGAGAAACCAAAGCGGCTACGGCCCCCGAAAAAGTATATGTGGGAGCCGCCCCTTCTCTAAACCATGATGTTGTGATAGCGAGTGAGGTTTTAATCGCCGCATGACATATTAAAAAAGGCGGCAGATAACTATACGGCACATCACCATTCAACATCCTTTGCCACGCACCGGGCCATTCAAACACACCTCCAATCGCAACAGGACAAGTATCATCAATAGTCCCATCGTTATTAGTATCAAGAGCCATATCCCCTGCTATGAAAAAGCATGACCCCGCTTCTTCTGTTGCTGAAATTGCTGTTTGAGAAATACAAGAAACATCTAAAAAGCGTCGTGGGAAATAATTGTAGGTTATAGCCCGTCTATCAGTCAAACTTGTTGGACCTCCCCCCGGATTCGTTCCATCAGGTAACTGTCCATCACGCCATTCACCATAGGTATAAGGTAGCGGGACCATAGGCTCACCACCGGCAATCGCTTGGTCTAAATCCCTCAAGAAACCAAACCGAGCGATAACATTTGTCTTATCAGCGTGTCCGGCTTGTGTTGCCTTCCAAGTATTTTGCATCACCCTAAAAGGTAAATCACTTCTATATTGGGCAAACTTACTTCCTTGAGGGGTCGTATTAAGAACATTTTCAAAAGATAATAACTCGGCTAAGTATAGATTCCCCACATAATCGCTTCCCGTTGGCACACCTTCAACGGTTGCATCTATTCTTTGAAAACCACAAGTGATTATTTTAATCGCTCTGTCCAAACTATCCACTTGCACATCATCAATGGCTTTATAAATGTCAATGCCGTGTAATCCTACTGATGAGTCTGCGGCGATTGCGGCGGCACTTCCAACAGGACCACAATTTACTTCTATTGGCATACGCATAGGTAAAAATCCAAAATTTGAAGGGTCAGGTGTTCCCCCTTCACCAAGTATGTTAAATCCATCGTCTTGATTTATTGAATAACCTCTCATGACCATTACAAATCCATCCCATGCGTAGCCATGAGAACCTACTCCAAATAAATCTTTGATATATGCTTTATAAGAACCAATATAAATATACATTCCATTCATAAAAATTCCACCCCTTATTATATACTCTCCTGTGGGAAATATTTGTTGGCATTGTCCGGTTACATCATAAAACCTAAAAAGACCTTGTAATTCAAAGAATCCGAGGTCAATGTCAGCCGAATTAATTATTGCTTGGGAAAGAGATTTAACATTCTTTAATTCCGTAACATCAAGTGTGTATGCTAAACTCATATAATCACCTTAAGATATAACCATTGTCCAAGTATATAATGGGGCAGTAGGGAATAATTCAACAGGTTCAACTATTGAATTAGCCATGAAATATGTAATGTCCCAATCCGTTCCGGGTGGGATTTCAATATCAAATTCAGATTTGAATGCAGGGCCGAAATTGGTAGTGATTGGGAATGGTGAGGCAGAACCCGACAATCCAAGCGAAGGTCGCCCATCGGGGTCTGTGAAATATGTGGTTGTGCCTATTGAAAAATTCACATATCCCGCCGGAACCCAATCATTCCCTGTCCCATAGATTCCGGGAGTAGAACCAAAATACTTTATAACGATGTATTCTGTATTTTTGGTATGTAATCGGGCTGAAATTGTCGCATTACCAATTCCTGAAATGAAAACTGATTGAGGGGATTGGGTCAACAATTCCAATCGCTTAATTGGTAATTGACCAATATCTTCAACTACCCATTCATAACCTTGCCTACGAACCGACATTGTATATAACTTATTAGACCTGTTATTTAATACTGCACTTTTAGAAAAGGTGCTAATCAAAATTAGTTTTCTAAGGAACAAGGGCAAGTCGCACTACATTCCATAACGCCTTGAATCATACAAGCACAAGGATTAGATTTTGTAGCACCACAACAACATGAATCTCTTTTCAATGATTCTGCATCATAATCTTCCTCATTCATTTCCTCTCTCAAATCCATAAGGTAATTGTAAGATGATTCTTTTTCCCTCTCTTTTCTATCATGGACTACACCATATCTGCATTTATCACAATGAGTCCACATAATACCAACATATCCCGAATTGTATGTTTTTACACCCTTCGTTGTCCCACATTCCTCACAAGTAATAATATTATCTGCGGAGAATGATTCTGCCTCCAATTTTTCCCAATTCTTTATATCCATCAATGATATTTGTGTAGCGATTTCTCCCGTTTTCTTATGACGGAATTTTTGCTCGGCGGCGAATGATTCAGCACCCCATTTCTTATCTGTAATGACTACTTGAGTTTCCCCACAATCACAAGGATAATAGATGGTTGCACCGCCTGTTGCCTTACTGTAAGGTGTAGCGAAAGGGTCGTGAAAAGACGACCCCTCACAATAAACACATTCAAGCCCTTCATTCTTTGCTAATTCCAATAACTCCTTCGGGTCTGTCCCATATAATTCTCTTGCATCGGCGGCGAATGATTCTGCCCCATTTTTATTCCCATATGCGGGATTTCTTAATCCCCAATAGTAGTAGTATTCGTGATTTGCATTTCCCGGCAATTCCTTTGTCCTCTTAACTCTCAACCACTTTTTCACTTCCGAGTTGGAGGGTATGTTTTTCAAAGATTGGGTTCTATTCATACCATTTCCTAAATCTTCTTTTTCATCATTTACCCTTATTCGTGTGATTTTATCCCATCTTACGCCACCATAATTCCGATAACCTTTCTCGGCGGCAAATGATTGAAGGTTTGATGATGATTCGGCAAACTTGTGGTGATTTGAATAATGTTGGCCTAATGGTATGTTCCCTGCACCTACTATGCGGTCAGTATCGGTTGTAATAATTGTTTTAGGAATGAAGCCGTCTTTTTCCATGACATCGGTAATGTGGACTCTTTCTTCATTTTTATTTCTCGGCATTTTCCCTTTTACAATGACGGCTTCGGCGGCCATTAAGGTTTCAAGACCTTCCATTGTCGCACCTGTTGTAGCACCTGTTAAAACGGCCTTTTCGCCCGCCGGTAATTTTCTTGAATCAACAGTTTTTGCACCAAAGAAACCAATGATTCCGCCAAGAGCAGTAATGCCGCCAATAACTTTCCAATCAGCCATAGTTAATCATTAGTTAATTTGCTATATAAAGAATCACTTATTGATTATCCCAACTAACCAATAGAGCCTTTCATTTCCATTTCAAGTAAATGGTTTAATTCAACCGCATATTCCATCGGTAATTCTTTAGTAAATGGTTCAAAGAATCCATTTATAATTAACGACTTTGCTTCGCCTTCAGTATGTCCACGACTCATAAGGTAAAATAATTGCTCACCCGATACCTTAGAAACAGACGCTTCATGTTCAGTTATACAACTTGAATTAGCAACTTCCATTGTAGGATATGTGTCCGACCTTGACGCTTCATCTAATAATAAAGCATCACAAACAACATTAGATTTACAATTTGTTGCCTTTTTAGCCACTTTCACTAATCCCCGATAAGAGGTTCTGCCACCATCTTTAGATACACTTTTTGATAATATATTTGAAGTTGTATTTGGAGCAGAATGAATAACCTTTGCACCTGTATCTTGATGTTGATTATCTTTCGCATATGCGACAGAAATTATTTCTGCGTGTGCGCCCTCACCTTTTAATATTACCGAAGGATATTTCATTGTAAGAGCAGAACCTATGTTCCCATCCACCCATTCCACACAAGCGTTCTCATGTGCTATTGCTCTTTTAGTTACCAAATTATACACATTGTCGGACCAATTTTGAATAGTAGTATATCGTATTTGTGCGTCTTTGTGAGCAACCAATTCAACAACTGCGGAATGTAGGCTTTGTGAAGAGTATGCAGGTGCAGAACAACCTTCAATATAATGCACCGATGAACCCTCATCAGCAATAATCAATGTTCTTTCAAATTGGCCCATATTTTCACTATTGATAAAGAAATATGCTTGAACCGGAATCGCAACTTTAACACCTTTTGGAACATAGATAAATGAACCACCGGACCAAAATGCAGTATTAAGGGCTGAAAATTTATTATCAGTATATGGGATAATCTTTCCAAAATACTTTTTCACAATATCGGGATGTTCCCTAAGTCCCGAATCCATATCCATAAAAATCACACCTTGTTCTTCTAAATCTTCTCTAATAGAATGATATACTGATTCACTATCATATTGTGCAGTTAAACCACCTAACCATTTTTGTTCGGCTTCGGGAATCCCTAATTTATCAAATGTATTCTTGATTTTATCGGGAACATCATCCCAATCCTCTTCATTTTTACCAACTACATTAAAATAGCATATATCGTCAAAATCAATATCGTTTAACAATTTAGTATTGCCCCAATTAGGCGTAGGCCGGTCAATAAAATGCTTAAATGCCTTTAGTCGGATGTCCAACATCCACTGAGGTTCGTTTTTGTGTGCCGACAATGTTTTTATAACATCTGACGACAATCCCTTATCAACCTTTACGGTAGCCATTAGATTATCACCACACAAACCTATTCAAATAAACTTAACTTTCCAATATATCAATGATTCCGTCATTATCATCATCATCGTCAATGTTGTCTGCGATTCCATCGTTATCGTGGTCAAATTGACCTGTTTGACTGTTTCCATCATTTTGCTCAAACCAATCGGACAATCCATCGTTATCATCATCGGTATCTGTTGCATCCCATATGCCGTCGTTATCGTGGTCGTATCGGTATGAACCCCAAGCACCATCAACTTCGTCAACATCAAGAATATTGTCATTATCATCATCTGTATCAATTGAATCATTTAATCCATCGTTATCATGGTCCCGACTTGCATCACTACCATTCGTGTGTAAGTCCTTCCAATTATCAATACCATCATTGTCTATATCCATATCAAAGCGGTCTTGAATACCGTCATTATCATGGTCATAAATATTTGTATTGGAGTCGCCATCAATGACTTCTTGCTCATCAAGAATGCCGTCGCCATCATCATCATCATCCTCTGCATCATCTATACCATCGTTATCATGGTCATTAGGAGATGTATCTAAATCATCAGGAATACCATCATTATCATCATCGTTGTCTAAATCATCAGGTATTCCATCACCGTCATTATCGTTTTCACCATTTTGCTCTTGGTTATCTAATTGCTGACCTTGTTGATTTTCTGATTGTTCGCCCTGCTGTCCTTGCTGTCCATTTTGGGTTTGACCTTGCTGTTGTTGGTTCTGACCGTTTTGGTTCTCCCCACCTTGATTTTCACCCTGTTGTTGGCCTTGCTGTCCACCTTGTTCGCCACCCTGTTGTTGTTGGCCTTGACCATTATCTTGTTGTTGGCCTTGCTGTCCTTGCTGACCTTGTTGGCCTTGCTGTCCTTGACCGCTTTGTTGGCCTTGTTGTCCGGCCTGTCCCTGCTGTCCTTGTTGACCTTGTTGGCCTTGTTGACCTTGTTGGCCCTGTCCTTGGCCTTGTGATTGTCCTTGGCCCTGTCCTTGGCCCTGTCCTTGTCCTTGTCCTTGACCTTGACCTTGACCCTGACCCTGACCCTGACCCTGACCCTGACCCTGACCTTGGCCTTGTCCTTGTCCTTGTCCTTGTCCTTGTCCTTGTCCTTGACCTTGGCCCTGTCCCTGTCCCTGTCCCTGTCCNTGTCCTTGTCCTTGTCCTTGGCCTTGACCCTGACCTTGGCCTTGTCCTTCGCCTTCACCTTGACCATTATCTTCGGACTCCCCTCCACCTTCTGTTCCACCATCACCCGAACCTGCTTGAGATTCTTGATAATCGGGGTCATAAGCATCAGGAATTCCATCTCCATCGGAGTCGCTAAACTCACCGTCGTTAGGGTCAGTAGGGTAAGCATCGCTACCATCAGGTTTTCCATCACCATCTGTATCTGCATTGTTAGGATTTGTTCCCTTTGCATATTCTTGTGCATTAGTTAATCCATCACCATCGGGGTCGCCATTAGCATCACCACCACTCGTCGGGTTCAAGCCATTGGCTACTTCCCACCCATCGGGAAGGCCGTCAGCATCGGAATCGGGATTATTATGATTTGTGCCATGTTGTTGTTCTTCGGCATTGGTAAGTCCATCACCATCCCAATCAGCCCCGCCATCGGAGGGGTCTAATGGGTCAGTGCCTTCACCTGTTACTACACCTGCGCTCAACACAAGCATTAGTATAGTAGTCATTGTTAAAATTATTTGCTTAAATTTATTTTCCTTTTTTACATTCATCGTTAGTCACTATTTTTATTATAAGGGAACCATTTTCCCTTCTCTCTATACAAAGGTTTGGTTTTCCATCTATATAAAGGTTAATATCAAATGTTCACTAAGAATATCAAGCAAAAACTGACGAATGATGATTGATTATCTCAAATGCACCATCACTATTTTTAGCAACAACAAATGTGAATCTTGCCGGAACAATATCGCCATCTAACTCAAACTCATAAACACCACTAACAACAGAAACTCCATTAATATACTGTTCTTGTGATGAAATAATTTTACCGCAAGGCTTTTTCTTTACAAACTCATCAAAATAAGTCTTTATCTCCTTACGGCCACGCTTAATAGTTTCCGCAACCGTTCCAACTAATATGCCATCTTGTGCATAATGTGAAACAATTGCTTGTGGGTCATGGGTGCAAACTGTGTCTAACCACTGTTGTATAAAATCAACGGGTGTATTACTATAAAACCACATATCAAAAGGATTCATAATAAACTATTGTCATTCCTGATATTTAATATGAGTGTTTATCTTCTATTGGGTTCAAGACCCAACGACTACCTCTTCTTGAGAGTATTCTCGATTTGACGGTGTTATGCGAAAGAAAGCCCGCAACCACAAGACCGCTTCGCATTTGGATTATCCATTTTGAAACCGCCACCCATCAATTTATCTTCATAATCAATGAGGATGCCATTTAATAAAGATGAATCTAATTCGTTAATAGCGAGTTTCACCCCGTCTTGAGTAATTACTTGATAATTATCAGTCGGCTCATCTTCTAATAAATCTAATTCATAAAGATAACCGGAACAACCGCCCCCTTTTACTTTAACATAGAGCCACATTTCTTCATCTTCCATTAAACCTTGAAGAACACTTACTGCTTTTGGACTAAGTGTTATTTCACAATTCATTACCTCACGGTTACTCGTATCAGGATTATAAATACTTTTTCCACACCCTAAGTCCATATGCTATCATCTCTTTATTTTCAAGGGCAAAACCAATCATCATACTCAGTTGGGAGTGTATGTCCATTTATATCATATTCAATTACAGATTCTTCTTTTGATTCCTTGTGTAATTTTGCTTCCACATCGTCAATCATTTTTTCCAACATGGTTCGCATAGCCTCTAATGCGTTATTATCCATTTCTCCCAATGCCATATTTAATTCAGCCTCGGCATTAAGCAATTTTCTTTCCGCTTCAAAAATTACTGTTACATGTTCATTAGTATCATTATCTTCAAATAAACCTTCAACAATTCCTTCCTTAGAAACAATAAAATGTAAAAATGTTGCATTTAATTGACTCTCAAGGGTCACAACGATTTCTTCGGGAGGAATGTATATTGGAATTGTCATCACCTTTAGTTTGTTTTTTTGTCTATTTAATAGTTTATAATTATAATGCCGGAAACTCGGTATAATAATCTATTTCATTCACTACCTCTTGATAACCACAATCTTGACAGTCAATCACTTCCCTCAAATAACGACCTTTAGGGCCGGATGATAAAATCTGCTTTTCAGAATTTATGTGTGAACAACAAAATACACAATTATTTCCATTAGAGGATTTACAATCCGAACATACCTTTTTACTCATAATTATTACTTGCATTAACACCTATATTAAACTTTAGAAAGGTTTAATCAAAGGCTTAAATCAGTCCAAGGTTGATTCTCTTTCTCAACAACAGTCTGCTTTGTTCGCATATACGAATCGTGTTTAGCAACCTTATAATCCTCTAATCCGATGTATTGACCTAATTCGGGAACAGTATTACCGAAGTAAAAGAGGACATAGATATTGCCATCTTCGGTTACTTGAACGGTTCTGCCGCTTCCAAAATTTCGGTTTCTAAATGGGCGTGAAATGAATGTTACATAGCCGGTAATTGATAATGTATCACCTTTTGAACCAATAAATTGTGATGTGCTTCTTGCATTAACGCCCATTTGCTTTGCGGTGGCTTGTGAAATACGGGCTTTCTTATCCATTTTAGCGGCTTGTGGGGCAACCACTTGTGCGGGAGGCACTTGTGCCTGTGGTGGCTGTGCAACTGCACCTGCCTTATAATCACGCAATAATTGATATTGGGCTTGTGTGATAAATATACGGTCAATTTTACCTCTATTATATCCATAACCTTCTCTAACCAACATTCGGTTTAATTCACCTGTATGAGTGTCCCAAGATAGGGCCTTAAACGCATCGTCTTTCCTCATACCCCAAGGTGGTCGCATCCATGTTGCGCCATTCGCCGACATAATCTTTTTTGCGGCGTATGCTTCTTCCATGCGTTGCTTTTTATTAGCCTCTTCCTTTTCCATTTCAGCAAACTTTTTGTAATCATTAGGAGTCAAATATATTTGATTATTCACATAATCATACATAGCCTCTCTTGTAGAATAGTCATATTGGACTAATGTTCTTATGAATGTCGTAGTAGCATTATGTAGGATTGAAGGAACATCATACCATTGTCCACCAACAACGGCAGACAAGTTGGCTTCACGAATTACTCTTGCCTTTTCCTTTTGTGCAATTATAGCGGCATCCCTGCGAGCATTATATGTGGATAAGTTGTATTGTCGCCAAATTTCGGTAGCATCATTAGCAGACTTTGTTCCAACATAACCAAAGCGAAGAATCGCTTTCATGTTATTAGCCAAATCCTCTTTTCCTTTCATATCACGAACATCAAGTTTTCTCAACCACTTCATAATCTTATTAGATTCATTTACGATTTGACTACCCATAGGCAGAATTTCTGCAAACTTTTTATCTCGGCCACTACCATAGAATAACTTTCTCGGTAAATTAACCATCTCCGGAATCAATGTATATTCGGGATTGCCATTTTCGTCATATTGAGCAACACCTTTTTCATCAAGGAGTGGCACTCTCTTAGCCAATGCGGGATTGACCTTTGCCGCTTCAAGCATAGCCTTTATTCCATATTTATCTAATTTATATGGTTGCATCCAAAACTTATTTTGATATTCAAAAATACGACCTTCAAGAAGGAAAACACCTTTTCTCATTGGGAAAATCGTTGGGCCGTCTTTATTTGCGATACCGCCTCTTGAAGCCGGTTCATATAAATGCTTATCGCCCCATCGGGAAATTGCATTCGGTTTTGCGAGAGCAATTCCACCATGCCTTCGGAAATACTCTTTTTCATTGAAACCGAAATATCTAATACTTCTTTGTAAATAATCAACAATATCCATTGTTTTCCAACCCCATCCGGCGGGGTCTTGTGGACTTCTATTTTTACCTGCTTGGCGTTGCGCTCTATCTAATTCATAGAAATCACCGAGTAATTTTCGGTCAATATCTGTATATTTTTCAAGACATCCTGAACCAACCTGCGAAATATCCCCTGCCTTAAACTTCACATTACCTTTCCTTGTTTTTACAGTAATATCTCTTGTTGCTAATAGGAGTGTAATATGGAATCTATCACGCTTATCTCCTTTTGGATTACAATGGTCGCACTTTGGAAACCAATTTTGCGCTCTTTGCTCAATTAGAGGCCAAAGTTGGTTCATTTCCTTATCTGTAATTGTTGGAAATCTTATAACTTGCACATCTTTATTAGGCATTTTAGTTAATTCAGCAATTGGCATGAATCCCGATTTATCAAACGGCCCATGTTCAATTACAACAGGCACTCTCATAACTACCCATTTGTTAGCGGCATTTTGATATGCACCACGAATCTGTCCGGCGGCGGCTAAGGCCGCATCCACCGGCTTTTCAATTGCAGGTTTAATTTCATATTTGAAATCAATTTTACGGACTTTGGCCGCATCTTCAATCTTATGTAATACTTCTTCAAAACGACCAAGACGGTTCGGATGAATCATTTTTTCAATTTTTGTTATTTGTTGTTTTACCATCTTTACTCTCTCCTATATTATTTATTCTAATTAACACCTTAATAAACTTTTCTCTCCGCTTGGTATATGGAAATGAATCCTTGTCTGCCAAGTGCGGCGGCAAATAATTTTGCTTCATTAAGATGTCCCGCCTCATACGCATTAGTTAAACCTGTCTTTAATTCCTTATCACTATATCGTTGTGCTAAATAGTCAACTTTGCGTGAATACTGTTTTGAAGTTTGCCTACTTGTGGGTTTTTCTTTCCATATCCATTCAAAAAACTTATCCATTTCATTTGTTTTTGTTGATTCGGCCTTAAAACCTTTACCTTCCGACAACCCAATAACTCCACAGCCAAGTCGCTTACCGGCATTACCTGTTAATAAAGATTCCGCATCACCACCCTTTCCTAAATCATCACGGTCTTTGTGAACAATAATCATCCGACCTATGATACAATTTGGCAATCCCATGTTAAGTGAAATAGTATCGGTGCTAATGCGACCTTTTGAAACACCACCTTTAGAAACGATATTTCCTAAATCCCCTAAGTGTCGGACTTCGGAATCCAATCCTCCGTGTTCTTGATTATCAGGGTTGAAATGAGCGCAAGCCGATTCGCACCCATCGGTTAAATCACCATATTCGTGAACATGGAAGCCGTGTTCCCCATCCCCAAGGTTTTGAATGTTATAGTCCAATTGAAGAGTGTTTCCATCTTGTGTGAATCTTACTACACCCTCAACCTTTTGGTTCGGGTCGGGGACAAGAACCGCCACAGCATGATTCATGTTTTGGGATTCTCCAATAACGATTTCAGCACCTAAGTTAATCGGCAAACATTCATAACAAAATGAACCTTCTTGAACAACAGTAGTCGCAGGTTTTTCACATGACTTACACTTTCGTTCTTCGGCTGATTTGGAAACATTGATTGAACCTTTTAACCCAAATCTTCGTTTGTAGTCGTCAAAAGAGGATTTAAGACCGGGTTTGTTCCACAGAATCCATCTCGATAACGAACCTGCGGTGGTTGGGTCTTTCCAATCTTCCTTCGTGCTTGTAGTGGTCCCGCCACCATGTCGTTCAAGGTAGCGTTCCATTCTTTCCTTTTCGCCATGCTTGGTGTAATCGCTTGCGCCTCTTTGTCCAAAGTGCGTAGTTTTAATCTTTTTACCTTCACTATCTTCAAAGACAGCCATTAACTTCTTTTCGGAATTGCTTGAACGAGAAATTGTAACTGAATGTGGTTTTTTGGATTCGGATTCTGCCTCATAGTATTTTCTCCAATTGATTATTTCCTCACCTGTTTTTGGGTCATATCCATACTTACATTTTTTACAAACATAGAAAACAAAATCATAGGGATTTTCCCCCGGTTCTAATTTCTGTTTTTTGAATCCTCTATTCCATGTCCTATTCGTTTTACATTTAGGACAATACATTCTTTTCCCGCCTTGTGCTTCAAAGGTTTCACTCCGATATTTGGCTACCTTATCAGCAATTGACTTAGGTTGGTCGCTGAATTGCTTTCCTTTTTTGGAATCTTTACGCTTTTTATCGCTTGTTTTCTTGTATTCTTTATCGGTTAAAGCCTTGATTGCCTTTTTCGGTAAATATCGTTCACCTGTTTTACTTGAGGGTTTTCCACTTTTGGTAGTCCAATCTTGTTTAGACCATTTGGATAAATCTTTTTGCTTTTCGGTTTTCTTTCCCTTGTAAGCATTCAATCCTTTATTTTCACAGGCTTCTTCGTATTGTCTTTTTAATTCTTGAGATTTACGAGCAGACCATTGGCCTTTCTTTGTCCCAACAATGGCTTGACCCATAATTTTGTTTTTCAACCTACGGCGTATTGCACCTTGTTGCTTGCCATAGGTTTTGTCATAGTCGTCCGATTCGGCATTAGTTACGACTGAATACTTCATAGGTTGGAATCCTTCAATGGCAGAGGACATGACTAAATCTTCGGGTGAAAATGTTTCCGCACCAAAACCAAACCGTTGCCTTAGTCGTCGTTCTCTTGGGGCCAAATATTTCACATAAGGTATTAAATCGGAATCACTTATTGTTAAACCACCGGCCTCATGTTGTTCGATATAAGCATTAGGGTCATTTTCTTCTCGCCAAATAGCCTCTTTGATATGTTTTTTACAATCATAAGTTTTGAGAGTGCGACCATCATCAAAAACGATTAATGGAGGAATCTTATCCGAAGTATATAGGTGATGGTGACAGACATAACCACTTCTTGTTATGTCATGTGCATCCCATATACTACAACCATTACAATGTGCAATTGTTTCTTTCGTTAAAGGTTTTCCACAGTCTTGACATTTCAGTTTACCTGTAAACAAATCATCAATAAATTTCTTAAATGCCTTTTTTACTTGCGGCATCGTTTTGAATTTAGTTAATTTTAAGAGTTTAGGTGATATATCCATTCTCTTACTCCCCCCGCACTCTCCTAATTGATTACATTCAATCAGAACACCATACCCTTCATGTTTCCTTTTAGGGTCTTTAGTTATGTCGCCATGAAAAGTAATTCCAAGTGGAGTATAGTATGAAATATCCCACCTCAACTTGCCATCATAGGATGAAGGTTTGCCATCATTATTCGCAACAACTTTCGTTTTCCATTCGGGGTCGCCAAATTGACTTTCGGCTGAAAATGATTCTGCATGAATGTCCTTAATGGAATGGTCTGTCGGGTCATGGATGTAACCTAACTCAATGGAATGTATTTTATTTCCGTATTTTCCCGGATTTTGTCCCTTCCAATTATAATGTTGCACAACAGGAACCGCACCACCAATACCAACATGGTTCCGATACAATCGGTGGACTGTATTTTTGAAATTGACAGTTTCTCCTTTATCATCACTTCTTCTTTGAGATACAACATAAGTTGTCGTCATAATTCTTCCGGTGTGGATGTCTATTAGTTTTATCACCACATTATCTCCCTTTTTCAAAGAATCAAAAATTTCTCCAATTCCTTCATTTGTTTCGGCATCAAAAACACCATACTTATTTACAAGGTGTTTCCTATATCTCCTTTCGCTAATTACCTTTGCACCAACATAACCAATTAGGCCTCCAATGATGGAAATACCACCAATAGATTCCCAATTAATATCAGCCATACGAATTTGTTGTTGTTCTCACTATATAAAAACAATGTTGAAAATAATTATTTTAAGGAAATGATGTGGCTTCAAGACCTTTAAGTAGTAGGAGTCGTAATTAATACTTATGCCTTATGCAGACCCCGAAAAAAAGCGTGAATATATGAAGAAATATAATAGGGAATGGTATAGTGAGAACAAGGAATCTCACAACCTTATTTCTAAGAATATTTCCCGTAAAAGAGATTTGCGTGGGAATAAGAAATCTTTTTTGATTGAATCGCTTGGTAATTTTTGCCCCTCTTGTGGTGGAGATGAGAAATTATCTATTGTGAGTGAAACACCTTTGACTAAACCAATAGCAGACCATTCTTGGCCGCTAATTAAAATTATGTTGGCTAACCATAAGGTTTCACTAATTTGCTCCACTTGTAAATATAGGGGTAAGCCTGAAGATAGTATTTCTTATTAATCAATATAGGTTCCCGGACATAATTTGATAGGGAAATGTGCGATACCGCATCCATTATTTTCAAATTGTTCAAGAGAGATTCCACAAGTCGGACAAATCCCTGTCCTTTCAAAAACTGTTCCTAATGAAGTAGGTTTTTTAGTGAGTGCTTTTTTGTTTTTCCATTTAGAAGAATTAGATAATTTATTTACTAATCTAATAAACTTATCACCGGCTTTATTTTCCGGAACGGAAAATATAACTCCCGTTCCTACATCTTCAAAATAATAATCGGGGTATTCATCAATTAATTTATCAGCGAGAGGGTCGGCAACATATATTTCTTCCATAATCAATCCCTCTTAAATAGTGTAAGTCCTAACAATGTAATTATTGCCAATGATGCAACACCTGTTTTAACATAATCATTTTCTGCACCAAATCCAAAGCGTTTCTTTAATCGTGCTATTCTTGGATTTGTTTTAGGTGGGAGATATAATTCATAATCTATATCGGTGTCCAATACCTCAAAATGAGTGTCTAAGAAAATGCCTTTGCCCCCACCTTCAAGATATTTCCAATGATATTCGCCCTTAAAGGAAGTATAATCCACAATTATTGCTTTATACCTTGACATTCTATTTATCAATATATCCCCAACTTTATATTTTGGAACATATAATTGAAAGTCGGAATTGCTATCTAAGTTTTTAATGTCCATTTTTACGATTTCCCCACTTTCAGTAAATCTATGATATGCACCATTATCTTCATCAACTCCTATTATTAAAATTCTTACACGCCCACCATCACCAAACACCATATCCCCAACTTTATATTTTGGTATATATTTTTTCTCTTCGCCAACTAATATACCATTACTCTCACTAATTGTCCATTCTGCCCCGTTGCCATTAACTGATAAATATGTGCCACCATAATCCACCATCGTAATAGTCACTATTTCACCAATATTAAATTCATTCCCGCCACCATTATTCAAAATCTTCACTTTATCACCGACTTTCCATTGATTTGTGTCGGCTTCAAAGGTTTCACTACCAAATCCAAACCTTTGTTTCATCATCCGTTCTCTTGGACTTACATTTTCAATTTCGTATAAGGAATTTCTTTTAGTATCTTTTGATAATCCCCCTTCTGCCACAATTTCATCCCAATGTTTTTCACAAACTGCATTTGCTAAATAATAATTTGCGCTTTCTTTATCAAAAGCGGAAGGGTAATTCTTACCCAACCCGTAATAATATAAACAATCTCGGCAATATGGATT
>JGI24006J15134_10000280_pt1 | contig 34136 bp, 52 predicted proteins | sample LinPmetageLP53_FD_15134 | JGI IMG/M metagenome (IMG submission 15134)
ATTTGCTATAAGTATCTGCTTTTTGTTCTTGTTCGTGATAACCTGGTTTTAAAGTTGTACCAACTGCAGCTTCATAATCTGTATGTGTCGCACAAGGCATAAATATATTTCTTCCATTTTCCTCGTGACTATGAATTCCATCACACCCAATTTCTTGTGCTCTTGCATTTGCTTCGCCCGGATTATCAAAAACATCTGTTCTAATTTCTCCTTTATCAAAATTGTTATAATCTATATTTACGCTTTTAATTTCTTCTTCGATAATATCTTCCTCTCCCATATTTGTTAAATTATTTGGAACATAATAATCATTCATTTTTTCATTATCAGTATCAACACCATAAGTCATTGATTGTCTTTTTTCATTTGGTGTAATCCACCAAGCCTTAGACATTTGGTCAACCACCTTATCCATTTCTTCTTGTAACTCAGAAATGTTAGTGTAATCAAAATCAATATAAAATTTATCTCCATAAGCAGGAACCAACCACCTATTTAATTCATCTTTAATTTTATTAAGTTCTGGAATTACAGCATTTTGATATAAAGACTTTTTAGCTTCAATTACATTATTATATGTTGATGATTCTGTATTGTTTAATAAAACAGCTGGAACAGAATATACATTACATAAATCTTTAATACTTGCATTATATTGTTCTATTAAAGACAAATCACTTGCATTTAAACCAAAATTAACCCAAGACAATTTCTTTGGTGTTATAATAACATCTCCAGCATTATTGCTCCCTTGATATTGTTGTTTAAACTTTTCTTTTAATTGTTTAGCTTGAACTTCATTTAAATCTCCTTCCTCTGACATTAATAATCCTCTTGCTGTTTGATTTTGTAAATATTTAACTCCTGTTGTTAATGCTTCATTATTAGCATCCATTGACCTTAAACCAGCTTTTAGTGGACTCATACCATATAGATGAGACCCTGTTCCATCATAATATGGATTGAAATCTTTTATATGACAAATGTCCTCTGCTTCCATTTTATATGTACCATTATAATCTAATGAATAAGATGCAACAGGTTCAAATATTCCATTTGAATTAATTTCTACTTTTTGACTTGGTAATACATATAATTCTTGAAACTTTTTTGAATTTGGTCCACCATCTGGACTTATTCCATATATATATCTATTTCCAGTTAATTTACCAAAAGCAATTATTTCTTGAATCCAACTACTATATGATTGTGCTGGATTAGGTCTTTCTAATAATTGATGTAATTCTGTGTCTTGTAATTCTTCTAATGCGTGTTTTCTTAAAATACCAGCTTTATGTAATGATGCTCCATTAGCCAATCCACCTGTCATTGCTTTATATCTTTTTAATTCATTTTCATTTTTAACTTCATAAACATTAAATGGAATTGTTGCCGCAGTTTTAGCTATTAAATTTACAATAGAATATATTGTTGAATTATATCTATATCCTTTGTTTATATAAGTGTCATCATTATCTGGATTCCAAATAATTGATTGCCCTAAATATTTGTAAACTGCTCTATTAAATTGTTCGTTTGTGGATTGTAAATTTTTAGTCAGTAGACCTCCCAGTCTTTGAAATATATTTGCCATAGCTATACTTTATTTTACAAAAATAGTAATTAAATTACAAAAAACTTTTGGCGCTTACCAAAGTGAGAATAAACTCCATATCTAATAGCATCCATTAGGTGGTCTGAAAGCATTTTTGGTTTGTTAATTATAGTTCCATCTTTTAATTGTTCCCAATAATAAGAGTTATATTCATTAAATACATTTTTACTTTCTTGACTAACAAATATATCATATTCTTTTAATAATGAAATTCCAGCATTTACACTTCCTTGACCTTTTATACAAGGTTTAATTAATATTCCATCTCGTTTAATTTGTTCAATTGATTTTGGTTCTGCTGCATCAGCATAACATAATATATTTTCATAGCCATCATTTTTTAAAAATTCAGCTATTTCTCCATTTGTTAATCCTTTGCTATATAATAATTCGTGAACATATATTTTATCGTTTTTTAAAAATAATAATACAATAGCTGTTTGATGATTTGAAAATCCAAAGTCCATTCCTATAATACCCTCAGCATCTATATCAAATTCTGGAAATTCACTATGTGGAATAAAAGTCCAATTGTTATATATTTGTCTTGCACTATATATTGCTTTTTGTCCTTCTCCATAAACTCGCCAATAATCTGGGTCTCTTTCTCTCATTCGTTCAATTTCAAAAATTAATTCTTTTGATAAAAACTTATTGTCTTGGTATGTTGTTATCCAAGTATCACAATCATCTCTTATAATCAAATCGCTATACAACCAATGCACTGGGTCCGACGGATTAAAATCTACAATGACAGAGTCTATTGTCCTTAGATTTATTTGCCTAAAATCTTCTAATGTTAATTCATTCGCTTCATTTAAAAAAGCTATATTTCTTTTTCTACCACGAATCTTTTGTGGTTCATCTACTGAAAGAAATTCTATTAAATGGTCATTATATATAAATGTATTTGCAGCTTTATTATGAATTCCTAAATAATAAATTCCTGTCTGTTGTAATATTATTAAAATATCACGAAGTACTGAACCTTTAAGCGCTGGAAGTGTTTTTCTTATTATGGAAATTACCAAAGGCTTTTTAGATGTTGTAATTAAATAAACAATATATTGACAAATGGCTACTGTTTTGCCACTTCTTGTTCCCCCCTGGTGGACTCTAAATCTTTTGTCGCTTCCGATAAGGTCGTAGAATTGTCTATTGCATTGTTGCTCAATTCGTGTTCTGCTGGTTTCCATTCTATTAAAGTTGATTTAATTGTTCCATCATGCTGAATTTCTTGTCGTTCTATATAACCACGTTTCTTTCCTTTTGTCTTTAAATAAAAAATAGTTGCTGGTGTATTACCATTTTGTATTTGTTTATGCAATTGAGATTCTGCAAAATCTAATGCAATATTTTCTATTTCTTTAACATTATTAGCAAAGTCAATATCATCTTTTAAATATTGATAAAAAGTAGTTCTACCTATTCCAACTTGTTTACAAGCTGTTGTAACAATTCCAAGAGATTTCTCTAAGGATTCAATTAAAGCCTTTTTTATATGTTCGGTTTTGTTCGCTTTTGCCATTTGACAAATTTAAACAAAAAAAATCCCCTTTTGCAAGAGGACTTTCAAAAAACAAGAAATTAACTGTTTAATTCCATTTAAATTCATAAGGTCTATCCCAATCTCCAATGCTAATTGATATATAAAAAGTTGGCACTGACCCATAATCTCCATCATAAACTAATTCTTTTTGGTCTAAAGCTATAATACTATGAATTGTTTTTAAAATGTTTTTAACCTGTGGTCTATTATTATAATGTTCATCAATCCAATGATGATTAACTTGTTCGTAACCTTTTGGATTTTCAGTCATTTCGATTGGACCAGATAATATCGTAACTGATATTTTCATATGGTCTAATTTTCTAATGCTAAATTTGAATTGTGGTAATGCAGCTTTTAATCGCTGTCTTTTTTCTCTAACTTCCTCTGTTGAAATATAAGGCATAATTATAGGGTTTTAAATTTATTTAAATGTATTTCCTCTCCGTTGTCAAATACAACACGATTTGAAATTATACAAACAACTTTTGTATATGTTATTATTTCTTTACCAAATTTGGATTTTCTTATAAACTTGAATTTGTCTCCTTTTTTAACTTTGTTTTCCATTTGATTTTATTTTCCAATTCTTAATAAAAGATTGTTTTGATATAAACATTGAATAATTATATCTATGAATTAAATATTCATCTCCGACTTTATCACAAGCCCAAACCATTCCACTTTTTTTGTTTATGATAAAAGACATTTTTTTAAAGTGTTTTGATTTCTAATCGCTTCCATTTTTTTAGCATTTTGTTCATCTATAAAATCACGTGATAAATGTGTTACTTCTGCAAGACTAATATTATTATCGTATAAATCTATTTCCTTTTGATACATATTAATCATTAATCCAATTTGAGTAGTTTTCTCTATTGTTAAATATTCTGATAATCTAATTGTATTTTCCATTTCTTATTGTTTTATAGTATAAATATAAAGAAAATTTTACAAATAAAAAAATATTTTATATAATAAACTCCCAATTAGTTGTTAGTCTTTTTTCTGACCCACTATTTAATTTATTATTAGCAGATTTAGTTCTACCACCCATAGTTCTACCGTGACTTTTCAATCTCCAATCATTTGATTTTTTAAAAAAATGAATTAATGATGGTGCTGAAGTTGTTATAGAAAATCTATAATTATTTTCTATATAATATTTTCCAATAAATTCTAATAATATAATTCCAAATCCAATTCCTTGAAAATCTGGTAATATTACAAGCCTATGAACTTTTTTCATATTCTTTAATCTTTGATGTGGAAAATGCAGGATAGAAATAAAACCTGCTAATTGATTATTTACATAAGCAACATAAGTATGTGCTGCATTATGATGGGTATGACTTAAATAATGGTGCTTAGCAAAAGCTTTCCAGATTGTTTTATCTTTTGTAGCGAGTATTTGTAAATCAACTTTTGGTCTATTTTTTTTTTGCTTCTCTAAATTTAGAAAAGTCATAGTATCTGTATTAAATATCCAATCTGGCATTAACCAATCTTCTACATCAAAATGACAGCTGACTGCTATAAATTGTTTTTTTGTTCTACGCACACTTTTTTGTACTGCGTATGAACCAATCTGAGCAATTTTTCTATCTACCACAGAAGTAAACTCATCAAATACGATTAATTTATTATTATTTAATAAAGCATTAGCTAAATCAACCCTCATTTTTTGACCATTGCTTAATACACTATAACTTTTTAACCAACTTGGTGGAGAAGAAAAACCTACTGCATTAAATGTTTTTACAATTTCATCAATTGATTTATCTTTTGGCATATCATCTAATATAGATTCAGCTTTATATTTAAAGTTTGTTATATATGATTTTGGAAATAATTCTTTTGCAATAGTAGTTTTTCCTGTACCACTTGCACCAACAATTAAACCCACTTGCCATTTTTTTGGTAATTCAATATTACCAACAAATGTTTCTTCTATTTTATTAGAATTTAAATCAAATTTACCCATAACTGAAGCAACACGAAAACTTTCAGATGGTTTTGATTTTTTTACAATGTTAAAACTCGGCATTTATATCCTCTTTTACTTAACTCCTCAAATAATTGTTCTTGTTCATCTTCGGACTTAACTGTTATTTCTATTTTTAAATCTGCAATTAATGCTTCTGATAAATCTTCAATTTCATCTGCACCAGTAGAAACATTTAAACCCCAGTTGGCTAATTCTTCAAAACTATATTCATTACCTAATATATCCCAATCCCATTCTCCAAAACCAACATTATCTTTTATAATAAATTCTCTTTTTTGTTTTTCTGTCCAATCTATAACTTGGTCAACCCAAACTTTTTTTAATCCAGCTTCTTTACAAGCCTTTAATCTCATATTTCCGCCCAATATTATATTTTTCTCATCTATAATAATTGGTCTTTTTTCTAACATTTCTGGAAAAGCCTTAATTGATTTTACTAATTTTTCAAATGCTTTTTTATTTATAAATCTTGGATTAGATTCATTTTCAAATATGGATTCTATTTTAACCTGTTTTTTAGTTGGAGTCATCTGTATAAAAATTAATGTTAATTATGATTACAAAAAAAACTATTTGAATGGTATGCCTTAAATCATCTGATATTTTATCTAATCCTTCAATATCTTCGTTAGAATAATTTATACATAAACCAAAACCCCATATATAAGCAATCTCTAAATCATACATTTAACAAAGTTATAATTTAAAATGGAATATTATCTTTAATAACTTCAAATCTTTGAATATCCTTATCTATCTCTTTATATACACCGCCATTTCCAAAATCTGGTGCTACCATAAAATCTCCTTGCTTTCCATTTTCTTTTCTTTTAACTTTTTGAACATATATTTGAACACTATCTGAATTAAATTTAGTTTTTTGTCCTAAATTTCTATAAACAGTAACACAATTAAATGCTTTATTAAAAAAATCGCTGGATTGAGAAATATCATATGGAGTAGGAACTCTATATTTACCCTCTATGCTTTCCATTTTTCTTGGGTGTGCAACTAATATTAAATGTGTATTTGTTTGTTGGCAAAATTGAGTTATCTCGGATAATAATTTTCCAACATAAGTAAAATCTCTTTGTGATGAATGGTCTAACATATTCCAGGGGTCAATGACACAAATTTGAACTCCTTTTTGAAATACTAATTGTCTAAAAGCATCTAATATTCCTTTTAATGTTAAATTCTCTAAATCAATTTTTACAAAATTAAAATGTTCAATTATAAAATCTTTGGATTGATTTAATAAATCATTATTACAATTTGTTTCATTTAATTTATTTGCAATTCTTTTTATATGTCCCTCGTATGGATAACTCTCTGGACTATACATTGCTATTCTAAAATTTTCGTGGACTGCCAAATTAATACATAACTGGTCGATAACATCGGATTTTCCAGCATTTGGAATCCCCGTAAAAACTGACCATTCTCCGAAGCTAATGTTATAATATTCTTTGCTGTCTCCAAGTCGCACATCATAATTTGTGATTCCATTTTCATTATAATTTAATACACTTTCCCAAATATCGTGTAAATTTAAGACTCCTTCAATTGGAAAACTTTTAGCTTTTTCAATAACCTCTCTTAATGCACTTGTACCTTTATTAATTAAAATCTCGTTAGCATCTTTATATTCTCCAAAATCAACATATTTACATCTACCTTGACCAAATCTTCTTGCTAATTCGTTTCTTAAATTTAATCCAGCTTCATCATTATCGCAACATAATATAATTTGTTTTTTATCTTCAAAATATTTATAACAATTATCTAAATATTCTAATCTTTGGTTTCCAATACTTGCTCCATTTGGAACAGAACAAACTGAAAAAATTCCAGCTTCAAATAAACTCATTGCATCTATTTCTCCCTCCGTTATATATATAACATCCATTTCAACAATATTATCTATTCCATAAAAAACTAATTCAGCATCTTTATAAAGTTTGAAATTTTTCTTTCCATCTCTATATTTTATATTAACCAATTCTTTATTACGATAATAATTGAAATTAATAGCCGTTCTTGTTTCTTTTACTTGTGGAAAATATGTTTTACTTTCTGTAATTTTCCAATTTACAATAGTGGTTTCTGATATTCCTCTTTTTTTAAACCAAGTAATTGTTTTTTCTGATAATTTTGATTTTGCTATTATTGGTTTAACATATTCTTTTTTTTGAGTCAAACTAACATTTCCAGACCAATTACAATGATGACAATGGTATAATCCTTTTTCAACATTAACCGATAAACATTTTTGAGTTTTCTTTTTTCTTTTATGACTACACTTTGGACAAATTAACTGAGTCTCGCCACTTCTTGCTCCAATATTAATTCCAATATCTTGAAATTTTTCTTTCATTATTAAATAAGTTTTTATTTTATATAAATTAAAAGAAAATTAACCAATAGAAAAAATTAATTAATTAAAATCTACATTTTTCATTATCAAATAATTTGCCTAATCTATTTATATACGGAACAAACATTTGAGGTTTTTTTATATTTTTCCATTCTCCATTATAATAAAAAGAAGTAACATAGCATTTACTTAATGGTATATCTCTATTATCCACTTTAAATGAATGTTCAACTTTTAAAACAATTGCTTTTTTTACTCCAACATGCCAAGAATCTGCAATTCTTTGCAACATTAATTTTTGACCTGTTGGAATTGGAGACCCTTTATATTTAATTTCCATTAATATTAAAATTTGTTGGTCAAATTCTAAAACAGCATCAATATCGCTTGGATGCATATTTTTATTTTGTACACCACTAAAATCTATTGTTTGTTTTATTCTATTACTATTTTTAATTAAACTCATATATTAACTTTTTTTAAATCTCTACCAAATTTAGCTTCAAATACATCTATATATTTTAATCCATCACGATTTTTCTTTCTTAATTTTAATATAGTTAAAAAGTTTTCTTTCCAAAATTCATCTTGTCTTACTTTTTGACAAATGAAATAAACTTTTCTTGGATTACAACCATCTAATCTTTCTAATTTATCTAAACATTCCAACCATTTAATTTTATCTGAATGAGTTTTAGGTCTTGTTTGAGTTGGAAATAATTCACAAATATGATTAAATGATTTCAAAATTATATCTGAAAAATTTTCTATACTATTATTATTATATATAATATTATTATTATCCTGTAACATTTCTTTCATAGGTCTATAAGTTTTCTTTAATACCTTTTCTTCTGAATGTATGTATATTTTTCTTTGTTCAATTTCCTTTGAATCTTTTTTATAAATCATTTTAACTTTTATATAATTTTTAGTTTTAAGTTGATTTATCCATTTAGAAATAGATGTTGTTGTTACTCCATATAAATCAGCAAAATATTTATTTGTAGCAAAACAAAAGCCCTGTTCATTAGATAATGCTGTTAATTCGCCATACATTAATTTCGCATTGGGGGTTAATTCTTCATCATACCGAACAAAAGCTGGTATCACGGCAAAATAATTTTTATTCATTTTTAGATATCTTCTGTAATCTGTTTAATCTCGTTGAAAAAACTTCTTAGTCTTAAATATAAAGCTTTAACTTCAATTAATTCTATACTTGAGTCTTGATAAATCATAAATAATGCTTCTAACATAACATCAAATTCTGCATTAGTTAATTTTCCAATATAATCGTAATGTTGAAATCCATCGAATTTTCCGGTATATGTATATCTAATCCTTTGTTTACTTTCACTCCAAAAAACCATTTTATATTCGTGCATTTTATTATATTTTGAAATATTCATCTATAATTTGAATAGTTTTATCATAGTCATTTAACCAATGAACTTCCCAATTTGAATTTTTTAAATCTTCCATTGCTTTAAATTGGTTTTCAGTTGGTTTATTATATCCAACTTTTAATTCAATTGCTAATCCATTTTTTTTAGAGTTACTTTTAAAAATCAATATATCTGGAATTCCTGCTTTGCCGCCTAAATATTTAAATTTAAATCTTTCAAATGGACTTCTTTTGCCTTCATTTGGAACGTGAATAGCATAAGTCGTAGGATATTGATAATTTAAATATTCCATAACTTTGTGTTGTAAAATATCTTCTTTACCTAAATATTTTTGAAACGGGTTTGCCAAATTATTTAATTTAGTTATACAAATTTCTTTTAAAATTAGAAAAAATTTATTTGTATAGCTTAATAAATAGAAAAATTTGTTTTTATTATAATAATATAGCACCATCTTTTGCAACTGTATCGCCAATATATTTTGTTATTTTTCCAGATTTTAAATATTGTTTCCAATAATGAAAAGCAGTTTGCCAACCCAATCTTCCAAAATCAATCATTTCATCTGATAACCCATATAATTGAATAGCATAAGGTGCATTAGTTTCTGCTGCAATAAATCTAAATTTAGTAACATCATATCCTAGCATATCGCAATAAAATGTTGCTTGAATATTATATCCATAATTCCAAATATCTCTTTTAAATGCTTTAGGAGAAGAATCTTGACAGGTTTTTAAATCACTTATCCAATCTTTACCAATAACATCAGGCCTTACCCTGACAGGTATTCCTAAATATTCTCCGTAATGTGAAACTTCATAGCTTCCTTTAGAATAAGGATAAGCATCTTTATCATTTTGTAAATTATCATACATTGTAGATAGCTTGAAATATACATCAGAAGATACACTTTCTTTCAATTGATTTCTAGTTTCAATTGAAGCTTTTATTTCTTTATCTGGTTTCTTTCTTAAATCCAATTTAGGTAAAGCAAAATATTGCTTATCAAATTCTGCCATTCCTTCTAACAATAAAACGTGGGCAGCTTTTCCTAATTCCATAGCCGCAGAGGATTTATATTCTTTTTGTAAATAATGTTGAACAGAATAATTTTTCTTTGCAATTAATTTTAAACCACTTGCCGAAATACAATCTTTATTATGATAGTCAGTAATATTATCATATACTATTTTTAATTTTTCTATTTTCATTTCCATCTTTATTAAATTTATGTTTAGTTAATTCTTTAAATCGTTTTATAATTAAATTTTTTCCAACTATAATTAAATCTTTTTTTTCAAGTTCAGATTGTAATGTTTTAATCATTAAATCTTTAAAATCTAAATTTTGTTTTTCTCCTTGTGTCATAATTATATAAAAAAAAAGGGGAACATTTAGCTCCCCTTTGGTTAATTAAAATGGTAAATCATCATCTGATTCACTTGCAACAGATTGCTTTAAAGCTTCATCTGTTTTTTCAGAGTCTAATTGAATTCTCCACCCTTGAATAGAATTAAAATATTTAATTCCTTTATCTGGGCTTTCCCATTCTCTACCTCTAATGTTAATTCCAATAACAACATTATCTCCAACTTTAAAACCAGATAATTTTTCAATAGCAGCTTTAATAAACTCTATTTGAATAGGTTGTGGATATTGTTCTTGGGTAGTTATTACGATTGATTTTTTAGTAAAATCATTTGCATAAGTTTCTAATGGACCTATGACTTTTATTATTCCTGTTACTTCCATTTTTATTTATTTAAGTTAAAATTAATTGTTCGTGCACTTGTTTACTTACTTTATAATGTTGTCTGATATCGGAAATAGTTTTTCCATTTTTAAGACCATTCAAAGCATTATCGTATTCTTTAGTTCCTAAGTTTAACCAAGGCAATTCATCTCTTGACTCATTACTTGGATTAGTCATTTGTGCATCATCATCTTGTGATTGTAAAGCAATTAAAGATGCTAATGTATATCTACGATAATAACTTATAGCACTACCTACTTTTTGAGGATTATCTATATTAGGTAAAGCAATTTCACTATCTATAAATTCTCCTGTTGAAACACAAGATATTCTAGATAATACATTTCCCTCTACAATAGGTTGGTGTAATAATAATTCATGTTTATTTAATAAAGGCTTTAAATGATTTATTAAAGCATTAATATCAAAATATTTTGAATTAAAAAAAGGATTTGTTGTGTCCTTTGAAATAGCATCTAAATCTTTTTGCAAATCAAATAATCTTTGATTAAAGGTTTTAGTTACTATTTTAGTTTTCAACGGTTTTTGAGATACGTTTAAGTTTTCTTTTTTCATTTTTATTAGTTATAAGATTAAACACAAAACCCATTTCTGTTAACAAATCTAATTCTTGAATTGTTATTTTATGTGGGTTTTTAATTCTAGATTGTAATGTTGGTGCTGTTATATTTAAAGCAGCTTCAACATCTTTCTTTTTTATATTCAAATCTTTTCGTTGAACATAAAAATCTATTTCAAATTTTGTCATAAGACTTCCATTTTAGTAAAGGACATTCAGATTGTTCAGACATTACTTTAGCAGTAATGACACAACCACATCCTTTGGTTAATTTACCAGTTTGAATATTTATACCTTTACGATTGGTTGAACATATATATCCATCTCTTAGATGACATCTATGACAATTCATTAATCGAAGTTCAGCTTCCTCTTTAAATCTAGAGTCTAATAAATGCAATTTTGATTTTAACAAATTTGCCCAACCATTAATTATAAGATTAAAACTTAACATATAAATATTTATATAAAAGTAAAAAAAAATTTTAACTTAAAAAAGAAAATTTATACTTTATTCCTCAAAACTTATTGTTTCAAGTATTTGAACATCATCATCTTGATTAGGTAAATGACAAATAATATCATAAGTATTTTGTTTTAAATTATAAGTCATAGAATCAATAATTGCTGATACAGGGTCTTGCAAAATAGTGGCTCCAAAATTAGTCCATATTTTATTATACATCTGTATTGGAGCAGAGCTATTATCATTTTTAAAATAAGTTCCTTCATATCGCTTAACAAAAGTTCTAAAATCATTTGACATTTCTTGATTTATAAAATGGTCTAATGTTCCAAATTCATTATCATTTCTCTTTTTAAAAACACCACTAAATTTACCCAAAACATCATTATTAGATAACGTATTTGTAAAGGTTAAATTTGTTTTTTCATAATAACCTGTTGATTTGAATACACCTAATAAATCATATATTTCATTTTTTTCAACTAAATTTTTTCCAGATGTTCCTAAATTAGCCACATAAATATTATCATACCAATTCATTCCAATATAAATATCAATTGAATCTCTTGCTGGTGGATAAATTGAAGCCAATAATCTAATAGATGTTCCAGCAGCAGCTGGTGCAGAATTTAATGTGGTTGTATATTTAACCCATTGATTATTTGTTGTTGTTGTAATTGCTTTATAATGATTAGCTGAAAAAGTTGAACCAGCTTCAAATTTATTATCATCAAAATTATAAACATAATTTGGGTTTCCATCTCCGTTATTATCTAAACCTACTGTTATATGAAAAGTATAATTTTCATTACAGCTATAACTAATATTATCACATTGTTTATAGAAATAATAATAAAACCCAAATTCATAGTTTGAAGTAGCATTAACAAATGTTCTTGTTGATGTTGTTATTATAGCGCTTCCTTTATTTGGTAATGTTGGCATTTGTGATGTAAAACTTCTTACCATATAATCATCTGTTATTGGTAATGGAGTTAATGGAAATAAATTTTGGATATATTGATTTTTTACAACTTTAACAACAGCGCCTGTTCCCATATTCCAATCATAGGTATCATATCTAAAAGTGGGATTATCATTTACAATATCTCTATTATCCACATCAATTTTTCTGTCTAAGTATCTAAGTGGTCTTAAATATTCGGTTACTAAATTTGCATCTATTGGTTGTAAATTATCTGGAACTGTTTGTAAAATATTTTCATTTAAAGTAAATCTATAATTACCATCAAATGTATATACTTTAAACTCACATAATTCTGTTCCAGTATTTTGTAAAAAAGTTAATTGTTGTTGTCTAATTGTTGCCATAAAGACAAAGATAAAAAAAAACCCACCAATGAGGTGGGCTTAATTTTGATTGGATTATTAATTACTTTTTTAAAGTAGTGATAAATCTATAATGACTACAATATTGAGTTCCATTTACCCAAATTAATCTTGCGTGGACTCTACCTAAATAATTATCTAAATTATCGGTTGCGCTAATCCAAAATTCGAAATCATTTTCAACTGAAGTTTGAATTTCATCTTTTGATAAATTAACATTTTCTGAAATAAAACCAAATTCATCTAATTTTGTTACCATATAGATTAATCTTTTTTCAAAAGTCTGATTTGCTTCTGTTGTCCATTCATCTCTAAGAGTTTGTTTTTGCCATTTAGAAGTGATATCATCTATTTGTGATAATTTATTGAAAGCTGTATTTCCAGTTTCAAAAAGTTCGTTAGCTCTTTTTTGTGAATAATATTCATCAGATGTTATTTTTTCTGTATGATAATCCCAAAAATCTGGTCTCGGAAATTCTTTTCTAACTTCACTATATACTAATCTATTCCAAGCATTTCTCTTAATTCCTGTTAATTCTTCTAATTTAAGAACTGCTGTTTCTAATTTATTGATATTATAATCAACAACTGCTTTAATATAATTTTCTCTTTGTATTAAAGTGTTAAGGTTAAGAAATTCTAAACCTGTTTTTTGTGTGTCTGTTAAATTTACTTTTTTCATTTTAATTGTTTTTTATTATTATTTATTAATTATAGTGTAAATATAAGGATAATTATTTAAAAGATAAAATTTTCTTTAACTTTTTTAATAAATTTTTATTATTAAAATATTTTTTGTATATTTGTTTTATAATTAAAAACAATTAAAATGAAAATATATAAATTACCAACTCCAAAACCAGATTTTAATCTGGAACAATGGAAACAAAAAACCATTTGTAATACAGATATATTTGTATTTAATGATGGTGGTAGAAAAAAAGCAGGATTTAAAGGTTTTACAGGAGATTGTGCTGTTAGGTCTTTAGCTATTTGTTTAGATTTACCTTATAAAGAAGTTTACGATACAGTAAATGAATTTTGTAAATTAGAAAAACCTAGTAAAAGAAGAAGGGGAATTTCTAATGCAAGAACAGGAATCCATACATATACTTTTAAGAAAATTGCTATACATTATGGTTTAAAATGGGTTCCTAAAATGACCATTGGAAGTGGTTGCACTACGCATGTTAAAGAAGATGAATTACCTAAAGGAAGAATAATTCTTAATTTATCTAGACATTTTGCAGCAATGATAGATGGTAAACTCCAAGACATTTATGATTGTTCTAGAAATGGAACAAGATGCGTTTATGGATATTGGCATTTATAATTAGTCAAATTTTGCACTAGCACAATTACGGCAAATCGTATTATAAGAATTTATAATTTTATCTATATGGTTTGCCTTTCCCCAAAAATTTGATAATTTTTCTTTGCTTAAATCTCCAACAACAATTTCCATATCATAATCATTACAACATAAAAAAGCCTGTCCAATTGCATTAATATGAATCCACCCAATAGGTCTACCACCAACTTCAACACCATTTCCACAACTTGTTACTTGTTTATTTTCGTTTTGTTGTAAAAATTTATTTATAGCTTTTTTATTATCAATTTTATCTTCTAATAATCCTGCTCGGTCAATTAAATGAGTCATACCATAAATATTCATACCCGGAAACATAGAACGACCAACATTAACTTCCAATTTATTTTCTCCTTGCTCTGGTCTTAAATCAATATCATCTGGAAAATCTTTTCCTGGTTCAATCCAACCCCCATTTTCAAATAATGAATATGTATTTATACCATTCATTCCAATACTAATAGACCCATTTGCAATTCTTTCTGGAAATAAATCATAAACATATTTAATATTTCTAATTAAGTTTTTATACATTCCCTCTTTCATTCCAGTTCTTTTTGCCCAAATTTCTGAATTGGTTAATATTGGAACATTAAAATTTAAACCACTAATTACTGAATCATATTTTTTTAATAAATCTGCTTTTTTAGGAGTTAAGGGAGTTCCATTTGTCAATATCATAGTCATTAGTCCATTTTGTTTTAAAGTGTCTAAGAACTCCTCTAAATGAGGATAAAGCAATGTTTCGTTATAATGACTTGTGTAAAACCCGTTAAATGTTTTTGCAACTAATCCATTTTCTTTTTCTCTTTCTTCTAAAATATTATCCAATATTCTTTTCAATAAATCTATTGGCATAGGTTTCATAGCATGTTTTGGATTACCTTTTGTTGATACAGGACAAAACCAACAAGAAGCATTACATAAACCATTGGGGTCTAATTGCATTTGGCTTATTTTATGCTTTTGAAAATCAGCTATTATTTTATCCTTTATATTCATATAATGCTTTTACAACTTCTTTATAATAATTATTGGAAGCTTTTTCTTTATTAAATTCTAAATAATTTGGTGGAATCATATCCACATATTTTCCTTTGTTAAATAAATCTGTATTTGCACCTGTAACTCCAGCATTATGAAATATTGGTTTCCTATCCCAAACTTCAATTCCATCTACTGCAAACATAAAATCTAATTCTCTAATAATTTCAGTTTTTTTACCAATTTTCCATAAATTCCATAAAACCCCCCACATATCAGCACACCATATTTGTAATTCGTGATATGATGGATTTAAATTTTTAATTCGTTTATTCATTATAGATATATTTCTATATAAATCAACTGAATCTTTTTCAACATCTTCCCAAAATTCAAATGTTATATTTTTTAAAATATATTGAGCACCACCAGAATTATTTTGATTTTTTTTTACAATTTCTTTATCCATATTCATAATAAAACACATTCTATCTAAAACATCTTCTCCTTTTTCCATTATATAATCATAACCAATATAACTTCTAGTATCACTTAAATAACAAGTTGGATTACAACCACATAAATATTTATCTATTTCTAATGGTTTTGTTAAAGCTATATCACAATCGTGATACATAAAAGTACCAGCATATAAATCTGGATATTTTTTAAAATGTTGTTTTAAAATATGAGGTCTTATACTAGATATATAAGTAAAATCTGTTCTACTATCATTATAAAAATAAAAATTTACATTTGGATATTTTTCCTCTAATTTGTAAAAATAATTATCAATTTTGTTTTGAATAGCACAAACTATATCTATTTGAGATTGTTCAATCCCATTATGAATAAAATTATAAATTAATGTATCAATTTGCCAAGCATAATANAAAGTAGCTGGTTGGGCACATAAATATCTCATTTGTTTTCATTTTTATTTTTTTTAAGGGCAAGATGGACAATTTGCTTGAATTAAAGTAGTTCCATTCCAATAATAATATACTTGTCCATTTTCTGTCATAAAATTATTTCCTAAAACAGAAGTACAAGCGCTTGATGTATATAATTGAGTTGCAGTTGATAATTGGCTACTATTTGCATATACGTTTCTGCTATATTGAGAAGTACAACAAGCATCAAGAGCAGAATTTGCAGACAAATAAACACTAATTGCAACACATTGCGCTTGTGTTGTGGTTGTAGTTGTTGTAGTTGTCGTGGTTGCAGCAGCATTACAATTTGTACAATTTGCAAATCTGTCTCCAGCAGGTATCGTAGAAATACTTCCGTTTTGTCCTTGTCCACCATTTTGAACATAATTGAAACATTCTTCAATTCCATTTATTTGTTTTCTAATTGTTTGTGGAAAACTATTAGATGTATTACTGTAATATAAAACTTGACCTGTTGGGTCTGCACATTCAACATATTGTGCATAATAAACAGCAGCTGTTGTTGTAGTTGTTGTCGTAGTCGTTGTTGTTGAAGTTGTTGTTTCTCCTGTACAATTATTACAAGTTGAATATTGAGGGTATAATCTATCTCCGTTGCTATCTGTTTGGTCAATCCATAAATTACTTGTAACACTTGTAGTAGCTGGATTAAACCAACATTCTCCATTTGTGTCCTCAACTACATCTGGAAATCTATCTTGATTGTTTCCAAAATATTTAGTTGCATCAAATCCACCTGTAGCACAATCAACATATCTTCTAAAATATGATAAGACTGGTTGTGTTGTAGTGGTCGTTGTTGCTGCAGTTGTTGTTGTTGCACAAGTTTGGGTTACAGTTGGTCTTGTATTTGGTTCTGATATAGCAGAAGTTCCACCAATAGTATAACAATTTGTTCCATCATTTGAAACATAAACTTGGTCTCCAATTCCAAAACTATTATTAATTTGAGCATAAGTTACAAATCCATCAGAATTTCTTTCTACCACAAAAGCATTTGCTGCTTCAGTTGTCGTGGTTGTAGTCGTAGTTGTAGTCGTGGTTGTTGTAGTCGTAGTTGTAGCACAAGCACCTGTTACTGTTGGTAAAGAATTTGGATTTGCAGCAATTTGTTCAGCTGTTATTAAAAAACAAGCAGCGCCACTATCACTTTTAGTTACTGTATCTCCAACATTAAATGAAGCGCTTATTTGTGTTATTGCAGGAATACCTAAATTAACATCTGTCATTAAAAAGGCATTATTATTTTGACAAGCTTGTGTAATTGTAGGATATGATGCAGCATTTGCTAAATAAGTTGATGAAGCTATCGTATAACAAGTAGTTCCACCACCTGAAATTTCTACTGTATTTCCAACTGAAAAATTTAAATCAATTTGAACATATTGACTAGTACCATTTGGATTGGATAATAACCAAACATTTGGCGCTAATGTTGTGGTTGTGGTTGTGGTTGTTGATGTAGTTCCAGAACAAACAGCACCAGCAGTACATTGAACAGTATCGCCAATAGTTGTTCCATATAAATTAGTTGCAAAAGCAGTACAATAATAAGTTGAACCTTGAATTAATGTTGGACTTATTTTAGTGTGAACTCCTGTTGTTGTAATTGAAGCAGAACTAATTTTTGTGTTATTTAAATAACTTGTTGCATCTGTTCCAATATACCAACCTGCATCAGTTAATGATGCTTGTCCTAAACTCGTAATATTTAATGACATTGTCATTGTTGTATTACTTGCAAAAACTAAATCATTTGTTATTACAGCTGGTAAACCAAATAATGTTGTCGTTGTTGTAACTGGAATAACCCTAGTATCATAATTATTTGAATTTGACATTACATACCAAGACCCATTTGATTGGAATATTCTAGAATTACAAACATTTAAAATATCAATTAATAATTCTTTTGAATTTCTTCTAACTAAATCTTTATATGTTGCAAATTCAAATACACTTATATCGTGAAATATGGAATTTGATGCTAATGATGTATTTGATTCAATTAGATTTTGAACATATATATCAAAATTTAATTCAAGATTAGCTAGTATTTTTCTTATGTAATAAAAGAATGAATCGTAATTTACTTGTCCACCTGTAGTTGTTATTGGATTTCCGTTTCCATCTAAAGCAATTTGTCCCTCTGGTGCATCATAAGAATCTAAAGTTCCAAGTCCATCTGTTGCATTTAAAGATAAGCTGTATGGTGTTGAAACAATTTGTTCTCTAAATTGGTCTGTTACCAACCAACCCTCCCAATAAATATTGAAATCCCCAGATTCTGCCCAAGCGAAATTAGCATCATCAAAATTATCATTTTCGCTTTGCCATTCTGCATCAGTTCCAATAGCATCTGAAGTTTGTCCATCTAAAACTCTAACTTTATATTCTCGTTCATCAAATATGTAAAAATCATCATAAGTAGTTGTATCTGTTACAATTAAATTTAAAGTACAAGAACTTCCAATTATAGGATTATAAAAATCATCATCATTTTCCCAATTTATTTGAACAGGATTATCAGAACCAATTAATTGAAATATAGCGCCAAAATAATCTTTTTTCAAGATTTGGACAACACGACCATTTCCTTTTACATCAGAAAATTGTAATTCATATTTGACTCTATAAACTGCCACAATTATATAATTCTATTTCTATTCCTTTCGGCTCTTTGTAAAGCTACAACTAAATCTTGACCCCTTAAAACAAATTCTCCTGTCATTTTATTTGAAGTACCATCGCCAAGCATTGATTTTAATCTATTTAATGGTGCAACAACTTCTGGATTACTTCTTGCTCCAGGATATTCTCCCATTAATCCTAAAGTTGGACCACTTATTATTCCACCTTTAGCAAATTCTTGAACACCACCACTTCTCATTTTGTTTGCAATACCTCTTATAACTCCACCAATAGCTACTGCGGCTGCTCCTGCAACTGCTCCAACAATTGGAATTGCAAAAGTTTTTGATAATTTAGAAGCTGCTATTGCAGCTAATCCCATTTGAATAATTAAATCTCCTAAAATTTGTAACATTGAAGCTGCAAAACTTCTAAAAGAACCATCACTTTTATCAAAAGCAGAAGTTACACTATCAGCAAAAGCATTTATAAATGGCTTAATAATATCAAAAGATTTTACAAAACCTTGTGTTCCTGCTTCTACTTTTTTTGGAACTTCACTTAAAATTGTTCCTGCTTCCATTGCGGCTGCACTTAATTTAGGATAAACCTGTGCCAATTCATTTACTGCTGTAGCTTGTTCTCTTATTGCATCAGTAGCTGAAGAATTATCATTATTATTAGTAGGTATAACTGTTGAAGTCAATGCTTTTTCTAATTCTGCATTAGTTTCTGCTAATGTTTCAGCAAAAGATTTACTTTCTTTATTTTCAGTTGCTAATGCGTTTGCATAGTCAATGGATTGTAAAACAAGAAACTGAGTCATATTTCCCGCTGACTTTAATAAATTTGTTATTGTTTTTAAAGTTCCAACTTTACTATTTGAAAAAGCTTTATCAAATTGACTTCCTAAAAATACTATAGATGCTATTAAAGCACCAATTCCTAAAATAACTGGATTAGCATATAATAATTGTAAAGCTAATGTTACTCCTTTAACACCAACAGCTAATGCAGGTAAAACAGTTCCAGCTAAATACATTAAAGGTCCAGCTAATGTTGCAACAACTCCTAATGAAACTATAACAGTTTTTAAAGTTGGATTTAAATTTTTAAATTTATCAGCTAAAAATGTTATAAACTTACTTAACCCTTTTATTAAAGGAATTACAACAACAGAAATTTCTTCTCCAATTTCTGTAAATGAATTTTTAACATCACTTATTGCATCTTTTAATTGAAAACTTGGACTACCAGCTGTTTTTTGAAAAGCTTCATCAGTAGCACCAGAAGCATTTGCTAATTCATTAAATATTTCTGCTGTTTGGTCTGCTCCTTTTCCTAATAAATCCATAATACCCATCAATGCTCTTGTATTACCAAAAACTTTTTGTTGTGCATCTCCATTATTTTGAAATTCAGTTTTTAATTTTTGTAAAACAGCTAACAAACCATCTTCTTGAATTATTTGTCTTAATTTTTCAGAACTCAAATTCATATCTTCTAAAGCATCAGCACCCTCTTTACTTGGTTTAAGAATTGATGTTAAAATGTTTTTTAATTGCATTGAAGCTGTTGCAGCATTTGTACCTGTTCTAGACATACTAGCTAAAACAGCACCAACTTCATCAAATGTAACTCCCATATTAGAAGCTATTGGAATAACTTGACCTATAGCACCAGCTAATTCTGTTGATTCTAATTTACCTTCACGAACTGCTGCAACTAAAACATCAGTAGCTGCTGAAGCACTTAATGAATCAGAACCATAAGCATTCATAGCCGAAGTTGCTGCATCTGCAATTGTTGCAACATCTCCTAATCCAGCTGTAGAAGCTTTTAAAGATGCTTCTAAAACAGACATAGCTTCTGCGCCCTCTAAACCTGCAGATGTAATAAAGAATAAAGCATCAGCAGCATCTCCTGCGCTTTGTCCTGTATCTTTTGCTAATTGAATAACACCCTCTCTCATTTTATCAACTTCTTCTGCTGATATTCCTACAAGCGCTTGTATTTTAGTCATTGATTCATCAAATGACATAGCCATTTTAACTGCTGCACCACCTACTAAAGCTAATGGTAATGTAACATTTCTTGATAAATTACTACCAACTGTTTTAAGTTTAGCGCTAAATTTACTAACTCTTGATTGTGCTTTATTTAATGCTGCTACTAATTGGGTGGAATCTCCTTTTAAAAAAACCTCTAAAATTGTATTTTGATTTGCCATATTACAAAAATACTATTTTATTTATTAAACTTTTTGTTGACTTTTTCTTCAAACTCTTTCATTTGGTCATAAGTTGATTTAGGTATTATGTTTTTACTAAGATTATCTTGTGGTAATTCAAATAAATCTGCTGGTTTCAGCATTTGCGATTTTTTTTGACAATTTACATTATATAACATTGTAGCTATAAAACGATTTTGTTCCCACGATAAATTTAAACTAATAACAAAAGCTTCTGATAAAAGTTTATTTTCTTTGAATGTATTTATCCAAAATTCGTTGGGATTAATTCCTATATAACCAATATAAAAATCAGTTATATCTTCCCAATCTACTTTTTTTTTGTATCTGTTGAAGTGGTTTTAGGATTTCTTTCAATACCTTGATTAAGGTCATTTCCTAAAATTCGAGATTCAGTCATTGCTTGAACAATTTCCTCTATTTTATTAGCATTAACATTTTCTAACCAATTACCAACATCATAAATATCATAATCAATTGGATTTTTTTCTTCTTGGTCAAATGCTAAGATAGCGCTATGAAAAAGGGCTCTTAACGTAATTAGCGATATACCTTTTCCAAATATATCGCCAATCTCATCTAAACTAATTCCTAATTCATCAGTAAAATTTGCCCAAAAGTTCATTGAAAAATGAAGTGTGCGTTTTTTACCACCAATCTCAAAGGTATAATAACCTCTTTTTTTATTCATTAATTATTTATTAATTAACACTTGTAACAACTGCTCCTGTAATTTGGATTGTTCCACTAAATGTAACAGCTGTTTCTGCTTCTGCAGATATTTCAACTGATGTAACAAAGCCCTCTCCAGTGTAAACAGTATCTCCTGTTGCTGCAGTACCAAATGAAAAATCAACTTTAGTTCTACCTAATAGATATCCAGCTAATTCATCTCCACCTGCTGTATCTGTATAATCTACTAAACCATCAAAAGATATTTCTCCACTTCTTACAGCTGGAATTATTTCTGAAAATCCTGCTGAATCTTTAGTTGTAACATCTGAAACATCATTTGAAAAAGATATAGAACAGCTTGTTGTATGTGCAACTGTTGCTAATGTTCCACCATCAGTAATTACTTTTAATAATAAATTTGTTCCGTTAAATATTGTACTTGCCATCTCTTAAATTTTTATATAACAAATATAGTTAATTTTTAAATAATAGTTTTTGAATAATTATATTCCACCAAGTTTTAAAATTCATTTTTATTTTTTCTAGCCAATTGGCAATCTTTCTTAATATTTTTATCATTTTTTTTCTTTTTTTAATAATTGGATAATTTTTATTGTTGTATAAATAAGTGTTACTATTATTAATAGTCCTTGAAGCCAAGAATTTATTTCATTTATTGTCAAAAGTATCGTTAAAAATCCTAAAAAACTTGGCTCAAATCCATTCATTTTAATTTATTTATATAGAATTATAAGCATAGCAACTATAACTACCAGTACCTCCAGAATTTTTTACTGCTCTACCCCCACTACAATATTGAGTTCCAACATTCGGCCAAGTTTCAGATTGAATATTTGAAAAACTTATACTTGTTAATGTTCTCCTAGATGAAGAATTACCATAAGGCAAACTATACCAAGAGTGAGTTCCCCCAACATCATAACCATAACCTGACACATTACCACCAACATTTCCAGATAGATTACTTCTATTTTCTACTGTATTTCCATCTGTTCTCCACCCCCAATACCTAGTAACATTTGGAGTTGTTGAGTACCCTTCCCATTGTGCTGCTCCTGAATGTGTCATTGACCTAGAATATCCCCCACTTAATCCTGACCAACCATAATAAACGTGATTATAAGATGAACCAATACTTCCTGACATAGTTCCTATTGCTGATGTTCCTGCTCCTGCCATTGATGATGGACTTAAATTTTGAGCACCACCCCAACCACTTGAATAACTAACTGCTGCTAAAGTTTGTTGAGTTTTTACAGATGCACTAGCTAAAACTGTACCATTTAATTCTCTAACTGCTGTCCAAATATAATAGGTTGTTCCACCACTTAAACCACTTTTTGTATAATCAAAGTTTATTTGACTTGAGCTACCATTAGTATTTCCATCGTGTATAAAAGTATTACTTGTCATTGTAGAACTTGTGCCAAAATACCAACCATATTGTAAATTACCACCATCTGGAGATTGCATAGTTCCGTACAATTTCATAGTAGTATCATAAATATCTGATGTAGTAGCTGTTGTTACGCTTGGTGTAGTAAATGCACCTGTTGATTGCGATACTGTTGCACCTCTACCCTCTCCCTCTGAATTTATTGCATAAGATGTAATATAATAAGTTGAACTATGAGATAAGCTAGTCACAGCTTCACTATAAGAACCTGTTCCATTTCCAACACTACTTCTTTTTGTATTGTTTGCATAATTTGCATCAGTACCTAAATAAAAACCTTTTGATGTTATATTTGCACCATTATCAGCAGTAGCATTACCATTTAAAGTCATTCCACTAGAACTAACACTCGATGCTGCATCTGTTTGTACAGTAGGTACAGATACCATTGAGAAATCATAAAATTCCGACATAGTATCAGGTTCTGTAAAACCAGCTGTATTTGATAAAGCACCTAACGAAACATCTGTTCCAGTTGCACTACCATTAACTTCTAACGCTATATCCCCTCTTAATTGTAAAGGTCCTGATGCTGGTACTGGCATATTATTATGTTTTAATCGTTAATTAATTCTTCAAATCCTTTTTTATTCTTAATCCAATCATAAGAATATTCAATAAGATTTTTACCACCTAAAGATAAATCATCAATAATTATCCATTGTTCTTCATCAATTTCGTGTAATGGTTTATGAAATGTATCTTGGCGTAAATCTTTTGAATCATAAATACAATATCTAATATTTAATTTAAATCCATTTTTAGTTTCTCCTCTTTCAGCAATTTCAATATTACCTATTATCTGACCAGTTTCATCATCAACTTCCTCAACAATTCTATCATTATCGTCTAAATGAATTGCAGCCATTTTAACAATAACATAAGCATCTTCAATAACTTCTCCAGCTAATTGTATCATTGGAAAATATTCAACTTCTTCTTCCGTACCATCAGGTCTTATAATATTTTCAATTTGTGGATTATCTGTATCTCTAACCCATTCATATAAAGTAATTTTTCCTACTAAAGCCATAATTAATCTTTTTTACAATTATTACATTCATCTAATTTATTAGATAATTCTTTAACTGATTCAATTAATAATCCAATTAATCCATTATAATCTACAGTTTTAAATGTATCAGAACCATCTAAAGTATTTTGTGTTTTAATTAATGATGGTAATACTTTTTCTACATCTTGTGCAATTATACCACCACTTGCTTTTCCATTTGATTTATAATTAAATGTTACACCTTTTAATTCTTTTACTTTATCTAAAGCACCACCAATAGTTTGTATATTATCTTTTAATTTCTCATCAGAAGATATAACTGTAGAATAAGCAACAACATCTCCCTCTACTTGTAAAGTTCCATTATCTTGCAATCTCATATCTTCACTACCATCAATAAAGAAACTTATTTTATCTGTTAATACTGTTATATAATCATTTGTATCTAATCCAATTTGTGAAACTAAACCTCTTGAATCAAGTGAAGCACCAAAAGTTACTGATTCTCCCATACCACTATGAGCTGTACAATAAGTGTATAATGTTGGTGTATCTTGTTCAGTTATTATTTGCGTATATGCACCTGCATTACCGGGTGTTCCAACTGGTGTAACAAGAGTTGTATAATTCGGGTTACCATTACTATTTGTACTAAATCTTAATGGGTGACCACTATTTGAAGCATCACTTTGGTCAAAACGATATGTTTGACCTTTAGATAAAGTAACTGATGTATTTCCACCATCATAATAATATTTATTTCCTGAACCAGGATTTACTACAGTTATAGCAATTTTTGTGAACACAATATTAGTTCCATTATTTATTTGGATATTATCAACCATTCCAGTATTTAAAACACTTGATGATGTTGAACCTAATATGGTTCCAACTGCAGCAGATGATATATTTCCAGATGTATCAACACTAATACCAATTGAATTACCAGCACCATCTGATAATAATTGAAGGTTTCCATCTGCTTGTCCGTTATCATTAAATTTGATTAGCGAATCGTATGTATCTTTTATTTTTTGTCCTGTTAAACTTGCCATTACTTTTTTTTTTAATTATTGTGCTTTATCCCATTCTGTTGCTTCATCTTGCCATAAACTATTATATTCATTCCAATATTTTTCAATATGCGATTTGACTTTATTTGCAAATGTTACTAAGCTATTACCTAATCCAATCATTGTAAATATGCTAAAACTTTTCCACTATCTACTGTAATTGCTGTCAAATTTCCATAAATAGTCATTCCAGCTTCTAAGTTTAAATTTGTTATTGTCGAATCTCCACCTGTTGCTGAGCTTGTAAAATCAATTTGTGCATCTGAAACAACTTGTATTGCAAGAAAGTTTTCTCCACCTGCAGAAGTTTGACCAGATGATAATTGTCTCATTCCTCTAAATCCAAAACTTGCTTTGTTATAATCCTCGTTGTAAAATAAATTTGTTGCCATATCTAATATTTAAAATATTAATTAGTAATATTTAATACAAAAATAGTAAATTAATTTTTATCGTTTTTTTCCTTGTCCACGATATTTTTTTTTATAACCATTTTGACCTTTAGAAGCATTTTTACTATGGCGACCAGGTCTTTTTTTCTTTGGCTTTTCAACATAAGAAATAAATACTTTTCGAGCCATTAACTAGATTTATCATTCATTTTTTCAAATGTTCTCATTCCACCTAAACCTAACATTCCAATTAATACAGTCATAAGATGTTCCATTTGTAATGCTGGGGGTGCTGTATCAACACCAAACCACCATATTAATAAATCTCGTAAAACAAAATTATAAGCAAGTGCAACACCACAAACCCAACCAATAAATGGGCGCCAACCAGCAACAAAAACTGTTCTATGCCTTGCTTCTTGTGCATTAATTTGCGCTTGTAATTCAATTAATTTTTGAGGGTCAATTTCTTTTCCTTTAATAAGTTCTCTTATTTCAAGACCAAGACCCCCAATATCAGATGAGTCTTTAAAACCTAATAATCTTTTAAGAATCTTCAGCATTATCTTCAGTTTCTTTATTATCTAAATCAAACCACTTATATGTTGAATAACCTTTTCCTTTTTGTCTAAATGCTTGATAAGTTAATTTTCTATTTTGACCTTTTACATAAGAAATATGAATCCAATCTGGGTTTTTATCATCTCCTAATTCCCAAATCAATTTATCATAATCAAAATTATTTTTTATAATATAAAATATTTCAGCATTACTTTTATTTCCAGAACTATCTATATCAATAGCTTCTCCTGTTATATGTTTTGAATTTTCAGCACCTTTCAAAGCTTCGTTTAATTCTTTACATCTATAAAAACTTGTTACCAAAATAGGGTGCCCAACTTCTTTACGAAGTGGTTCAAATAATTCACTTGCTATTATTTTCATATTCTCCATAGCATATCTTGGAGGTTTATTTTCAATATCTAATTTTTTTGCTGTTTCTGAACCCCAAGCTTCTTTTGTACTTATATGAGTTGAGAAATTAGTTTTTTTAGTTTTTGCCATTACTTTTAATTTTGTTGAACTCTATTTGTTATATCTATAAATGCTTTAAAATATGTTTTATCTTCATCAGCATCTTCGGTATAAGTTACACCATCAAGATTGAATTGATATACATTGAAATTTTGTCCACTTAAATCAAATTCATCTGTTTTTGATGTTTTTATTAATTGCAATATACTATTTACTATGGAATTGGTTTCCAATTCTCCCCCATCATCAGAAAAGAAAGCAGTTACAACTTCTATTCTAGTTGTGCAATCATAAACAAAACTTGTTTTATTATCTTCTGTTTGTGAAGTTATTTGAGAATAAACAATAATATATGGTTCATCTTGTGTACTTGGAACACGATTATAAACAGGAACATTATTTCCACCATAAGATATGTTTCCATTTAATCTTGTAATGATTTTTTGTCTTATATAATGAATTGGTTCTTTCATTTTCTAATCATTTTTTTTAATCTCGTTTCTACATTTCTTAATAATAAAGCAACACCAGCATGAACTTTATAAAAGAAAAATGGTTGTGCTTGCATATATCTCGTTCCATATTCTAAATAAGCAGAATAAGGTGCAGCTGATTTAACTGATTTACCATTCCATCTTACATTTCTTCTCAAATTTCCTGTATCAACTGGTATTGGTTTACTTTTAACATCAGCTGCTATGGTTAAACCAGATTTATGAACTTCATATTGAAATTGCAATTCAGAAAACTGTCTTAATTCAAATAGCTTTTTGCTTAATTTAGCTTTGCTTTGTTTACCTAATTTTATTTCAAATGCTTTTTTCATTAATTTCTTTTTACAGCGACAATTTTAGAATAATCTTTTAATTCAAAATCATATTTGTCTCTTATATTATAAAAACCTGTTTGATTTTCTATTTGTAATAAATCTGTAATTAAAATAGTATCAGCTGTTCTTTTTCTAACAATTAATTCAATTTCTAAATCTCTATTTCTTTTACCATTTTTTTGATTAATATCTCCAGCTATAAATTTTAAATTTGCCCAAATTGTATTTTGTGTCGCATTGGTTGATGTAAACCCACCAAATCCATCACTTGCTTTGGTTAATCTTTTTATTAAAATCCTTGTATCTAATTTTCCTGCATCCATTATATAAATACGTTTTTATAACTACTTAAAGAACTTTTTACATTTGTTGGAATTTCGTTTACAGTTTTACCAATAATAAAATCAGCTCTATTATCATAATAAGTTGAAACCATTTGTAATATAGCTTGAATTAAAAAACTATCATCTAATCCTGTTGTTATATATGTTACTTTGACTTCCTCTGCTGGTAAACTATTTAATTCAATTAATGTATCTCCTAAACCAAAAGTTTCATATCCTGTTGCAGCTAAATTTGTTCCTTTAACTGATATTGAACTTATTGAAGTAACTGGTCCAAAAGGTAAAACAAACCTATCATCTACACTTGCTAAATACAATGTTCTATTTTTTGCAACAATATCACGACTAATATAATTTTCACAAATTATTCTTGCTTGTGTTATCATTTGACTTATTAAAGTATCATCTGCGCTTGTATCAACACGCATATAATCTTTAGCATTAGCTGTTGAAACTATTTCAGTTCCTGTTGTGGTATTTATTTTTATTTGAGTATGATACTCATTCAATGGATTAGGATTATATAACATAACTTATTTTATTTGTTTTGTTTCTCTTGAATATGCTTGTTTCCATTCTTTAGTTTCTTTTCTTGATGATTGTATTTTAATTGCTTTTAAAATCAGCTTTATTATTTTGTTAATCATATTACAAATTTAGTAAAAAAAAACACCACTAAAATTTAATGGTGTTTTCCCCTAAAATAAAAATAAAACTTATTCAAAAGCAAAGTTATTAAAATATTTTGAATAGTCATTTGTCAAGCTTAATCTTACTGCTAATCTTGTTCCATTGTTTTTAAAAATAAAAAAACCATCAAATTTCTCAACCCATACGGCAAAATAATCTACATCTATTTTTTCATAAGTACGTTTCCATTGTACGTGGACAGTTTTTCTATTTTTTTGAAAATCTTGAAAAGATGATTTAATTTGTATGCGATACATTTTATTTCCTGTGTCAGCAATACAATCATAAACGGAAGTATGCATTAATGGATAAGATATATTTATGTCTCTTTTAATGCATTCGACACCAAATTTATATTCAGCAATACAACCTTTTGAATTGGAATCCACAAAACTAAGTTATAAAAAAAAAAGTGATAATGCTTTTGAGATACATTACCACTTTTTACCAATTAATATGAAAGAATAATTTGATGCGTTCAAATTACATAACCAATATATTAATTAACTATTTAAATAACAAACAATTGAACAAAAATTTAACTCAAAATCAATATGAGTTTTAAATTTCTTTTTGCATTTTTTACATTTTTTATACAATATCTCCTTCAATTTCTTCTTTGATGGTTCCTGTAATTGAGTTTGGTCTGTTTTCAATTTCATTTAATTTAATTATAATCAATTTTAAGTGCTGCATAATGTAAAACCAATCATCTTTATTCCATTTATCTTTATTCTTTCTTAAAATGGTGTTTAAAGGCTTTACAAACTGTGTTATATTGTATTTACTTATTCTCATTATCTTATTAACCAAAAAATAAAATGTACAAATAAGATTGACCAAAATAAAAATTGAGGTAATCCCCAACATACATATTTTATAAATCTTTTTTGCCATTGTATATCCACTGGCATATTTATATCTTGTTTTGTTGCTTTATAAATTGTTTTCATAGTTTTTACTTACTTATAATTACTTATAACTCATTATACACCAAATATTATTGAAATTGACCAAATACAAAAGAACATTCCAAGTCCTAATATAGTGTAACCAATTATTGTTAATGCTTCTAATATTTCTTTTTTATTCATTTTTTCTAAATTTTAAAAAGGTGCTGCCCGTTCGGATTAAATTTCTACTGATTCCTCACTACCAATCATAATCGGCTTCGTATATTGGACTCTGCGTTTTTAACTTACTAGGGATAACACCTATATTGTTATTAATTATCAGATAATATATTTATCCAACTTTGTTTATGTGCTTTAGCTGTAAATAATTTTTTATTTAAACCATTTAAATACATAACATCTGCACCTTCTTTTTTTGCTAATGTTATATTATCTTGAAAAAACATAATTTCATTTTCTATTAATCCAATATGTAATCTTGCTTGTTTTCTATTTATTGATTTTGCTTCTATTAAATTTTTCATTGTTTTTTATTTATAGTGTAAATATAAGAAATTCTTTTATAAAGAAAAAATATTTTAATTAAAAAGATTTCTTTATATTTGTCTTATATTAATATTAAATAAATAAAAATGACTATAGAAACAATAAATATGGAAACCGAACTTAGAAAAGCAGAAGTTTCAGATATATTTTTTAGCTATGCAGCTACATCTTATTTATATGTAAATCACGAATCTGATTGGAGAACTCCTGAACAGATTAGAACTGATTTATTAAAAGATGCAACTAAGCTATTAGATATGCTTTTAGATGATTCTTATACACCTAATGAATTAGTTACAAACTTTTTGAATAGGATATAATAATTTAGTTTGTTGAAGTACAAACAAGAAAAAGGGGAATAGAATTAACTACTCCCCTTTTTTGATTGTATAAAACTCTAATTAATTATAGAGCTGCAATTACTGTTGAGAATGCTCCTCTACAGAATGCATTAGGTAAATATGTTGTAAATCCAATTCTTTCTTGAACTCTAACTGTAATAAAGTTCTTTTGAACATTATCAGAATCTTGTTCAAAGAATTCAACACTTACATTTTCTCTTACCCATAACTGCGCACCTGTTGAGAAATTACCAACGATAAATTCATCAGCTGCCATTGCAGTATTAACCATTACAGGAATACCCATAAAGTTTGGTTGTAGTCCATTATAAACTTGGTCTTTTAGATATCTGTTATCAGAATCCTTAAGCGCTAAGATTTTATGGAAGTCAGTTGGATTAAGTAAAATATAATCAGCTGTATAATTAGATTTTGCTAATTGGTTTACAGCAGTTAATAATACATCAAATTGTTGTGGGTTACCTATAACACCAGCAGCAAAACCAGATGCAGCATTACTCCAAGCCGTTCCTGTATTTCTTAGTCCGTGAAGATTTGGTGCAATACCATTACCACCTAAAAGCTGGTCATCTTCAACTGCCATTAATTTACTTGGCACTCTTGCAGAAATATAAGAACTTAATTGTTCTGTATCTTCTAACATTTGTCTAGAAAGTCTTAAATATGTTCCAACTGTTTCTATTGGGGCAGTTGAAGCCGTTAAGTTAAAATCAGATTGACCTAATGCAGCACCCTCATTGGTTGCAGCAGCGCCTTGTGTATATGCACTTTCTTTTACATATCTAATTAAATCAGAATTTGTTGTTCCGATTGGCACCATTTGTCTAATATGTGTAGTATTAGATGGGTCAAATTTAATTCCAGGTACTCTAGTCGCAGCGATTACTTCGCCCGTATAGTCTGCACCAGTTGTCATATCCGCTTTAATTTCAAAAGATGAGCTTCTAGAATTCTTGTTTTTAAGAGAATCTATAGCGCCATCATTAATTGCTTTTTTTAAAGCTGATTTAAAGTTCAATGGAGCAGTCGCTTTAGTTTCTAACTTTTTGTTAGTTACTTCGATTGAGTCCATTCTTTTAAGCATTTCATCGTTCTTTTCAGTAATTTGAGAAGTTAAGTGGTCTATTTCTCCTTTAAGAGTTTCGTTCACTTCGCCTTTCGCATTATCTTTAGCCGATTCCATTGCTTTTTCAATTTTCGAATCTACCAAATTTCCGATTTGGTCCAATTCTTTTTTTAATTCTTCGTTCATTATTTTACGAGTTTTTTAATTGATTAAACAAATATTCATAAATTTCGCTTTTATCATTTTTTACTAGTTTCGGCTCTGTGACTTCAATATCAGTCGGCAAAGTGATATAATCAGAAAATAATGATTTTAGCTTCATAAGTTCTGCTTCAATAGCATAACCTAAATTGTCTGATATGTTTCCTTTTCTAATTAACTTAGCAAGGTTATCATATCTTTTAAATACTTTGTCAGAATCCAAATTACCTTTTACATCTAATATCATAGCTTCATCATTAGCTGCTAATGTAACTGCAGATATTTCATATAATTTGACTTCTGTTAATTTTCTATAGCAATTGTCATAACCTGTTGGACATTGTTCTTTTTGCATTGGCATAATTCCAACACTATTTTCTGTTATAACTCCTGCTTTCATTAATTCTAAAACATCTGTTCCCAATTGTGTTTTTGGAACTTCTGCAACAAAGACCAATCCTTTTTCATCTTCATAAAGGTCTTTCATTTTACCTAATGGTTTATCCATTTGGTGTTGGTATAAATATTTTATTCTTGAACCATTTTCAGTAATTGTTTTGGTATATGCACCTTTAGCAATTATATCTCCATCAGAATCAATGTTATTAAATACAGAACCATAACCAGTAACTATACCAGCTTTTTCATCTATATCTTTAATTTCTCCTATTGGATTTGTTTTATAAATTAATTTTTCCATATTGCAAAGATATTAATTTTAATTAATTGTGAATGATGGTTTCGGTATTGGTGCAGAAGCACATCTACAGTTTATAACATTTCCAGCAGAACCAGCGCTATCTCCAGGGTGTGCTAATTGCTCTCCCATAACTATAAATTTAGAATTCATATCCACTTTTTGACCATTTGCTCTTGCGTGTGCATCTCTTTCTCTACCATCTAAAGATGTTAACCATTCTTTATCTAAATTTTGTTGTCCAAATATATCATTTGCACTTGTGTTTGTAGCAAAATTAGCAGCATTAACTGATTCAGTCCTAACAATTCTTTTTGCATTAATAACTGACATATATTTAAATTTCTTTCTTAATATCCTACCAGCTTTTTGTTCTCCCATTTCTTGAAATTCTTTTTCAGACATTTTCTTTCTCAAATACTTTACAAATTCTTTTTTCCTATTACCACTTATGGAAACAATTCTTTCTCCTGCAATTGTTTCGCCTAAAAATGTAAATTTTTCATTCCATATATCAGTATAATTATCTGCATCTTGTTTAGTTACATATTTCTCATAATTATTCATATACCATTTAGCCATTCTTAAACCAATTTGATTATATAAGCCACCATAAAGTATTTTTAATTGTGGTAATTGAAAATAAGAATCCATATTGGGTATGTTTCTTCCTATTAAAAAAGCATCAATAACCTTGTTGGATTCTTTTATAAAATAATTAGACCAAATAACATCTTGATTTCTTTCGCCTGTTTCTAATTGCTTAGTCCAATGCTTATAATAATCTTTAATCTTGCTCACTTTCAGAAATTCGTTTTACGTAACTAAACATTGCTTTTCCACCCCATAAATTATAAGCAACATAACCTTTATCTTTCCAGGGTTCATTTCTATATTTAGGATTTATTTTAGCATTATCTTCGTGTCTTGCTAAAAAACTATAAGTCCTTTTGATTGTGTCTAATGATAAAGATTCACGACTTGCTAATTGACTTGCTCTTGTCCAACCAACTTTTGTTCCACCTTTAACAACATCTCTGCCGTATTTTTCTCTCCATTCAATCATTCGTTTAGCATTATTACTTGCACTTTGTGGATATTTGCTATAAGTATCTGCTTTTTGTTCTTGTTCGTGATAACCTGGTTTTAAAGTTGTACCAACTGCAGCTTCATAATCTGTATGTGTCGCACAAGGCATAAATATATTTCTTCCATTTTCCTCGTGACTATGAATTCCATCACACCCAATTTCTTGTGCTCTTGCATTTGCTTCGCCCGGATTATCAAAAACATCTGTTCTAATTTCTCCTTTATCAAAATTGTTATAATCTATATTTACGCTTTTAATTTCTTCTTCGATAATATCTTCCTCTCCCATATTTGTTAAATTATTTGGAACATAATAATCATTCATTTTTTCATTATCAGTATCAACACCATAAGTCATTGATTGTCTTTTTTCATTTGGTGTAATCCACCAAGCCTTAGACATTTGGTCAACCACCTTATCCATTTC
>JGI24006J15134_10000284_pt1 | contig 33947 bp, 43 predicted proteins | sample LinPmetageLP53_FD_15134 | JGI IMG/M metagenome (IMG submission 15134)
GAAGTCATGGCTAATTTTGGCGGGGACTACAGCCAGTATGACAAATGGTGGAATAGCCTACCCGGCGAAGCAAGGCCAAAAAGCTGGGGTGAAGCTCGTGATGCGTTAAGGCTAGGGTTTGCTGGGCAAGGCGGATACCAAGGAGAGACAACTGGACCCGGAATGCTCGCAAATGACTATCAGTTTCAGGGCGGAGGGGCCGGCGTGGACATTGGTGTTCCTCCTGGGATTGCCAGAATGCCGGACCAAATGCAGTCAATCGACCCTGGCAGAGAAGCCTTAATGAATCTGTCTCAGGGAGAAGTGCCTGAACAGTTTGCAGCTCAAATGCCTTCTCAAGCTGCTAATACATATGACCCTGTGGCAAGAGGGAAGCAGCCTGGAGGAACCAGGGGTTACGGTTTTGACGACACGCCTTTGTCCTTCAGGGACAGCCCGCAGGCAGCGGTGGGTAACCTCTTTTCTAATATTGCTGGAACCGCCGAAGAGACTGCTAGATCAATCGGCGCTGGCGAGGGTCCGATACTTAGCATGTTGCCCGGTCGGGCTGTAGTGAATCTTGGTCAAATCATGGGAATGGGTGCTCCAGGGGGTGCCAGGGTAGGGGGCTCCATTGGTTATACGGATGCAGGCGAACCCACAAGTCTTGGCTATACCCAACCGTCCCGGCCAGAACCAGACCCCTTGGCAGGTGTCGACGAGGCCCAGGCCAATGAGGCTCGCGCAATGATGGAGCAAGCAAGGTATGGCGACCCTTTTGCCGGGGCGCCGGACATACAGCAGTTTATGGCCCAGAGCGAACAACCCACTATGCGGCAGGCAACAGAGAGTGAAGCTCGGACAGCCAAGCGGGGCGGAAGCCTTGCAGACTCATTTAATGAATGGAACTCCGTTAAGGACCAGCTAGCTCAGGCAACTATGTTTGACATGCATGTTCCGCAGGAAGTTAAAGATATTGAGTCTAGGGTTAAGCGAGATGTTTCAAAGGCAAGAAGAACCCTTCGTCAAGCTCCTAAGCGCGTTGAGCGCCTTATGGCTTTTGGTACAGCAAACAACATAAACCTTCAGCCTGTTCTTCAGTCTATTTTAACCCAGCACTACGCAGATGTTCCTGGTAAAAATTACCAGCGACAAATGGGTGCAACCCAGACTCAGGATGCGGCTGGCCTGTTTGAAGATCGCGGCGCCCCAGGAGCAAGAAGCCAGCTAGACACGCAATTGATGCGGGTAACAGCAAGTCTTCCTAAAGCTCAGCGGGCCCAGTTTACTCGGCAGACGGAATGGTTAAGAAGCTTTGCAGCGGAAATGGTTTCCCTTGGGGTTGGCCAGTCTGGCCCGATGCGTGGACCGGCTGCTGACTTTGGCCGGTTTCTTGATGAGTCATCAAGTGTGCTCCGTGAGGTCGATGAGCAGGTTAGAGGATCAAGAGCAAGACGAGGGCGAAGAAGACTTAGAAGACAGTTAAAGGAGCGTTAAGATGCCATACAAAGATTCACTCGGTATGCCTGCAGGCTACGGCGGAGCGTCCCAGTACGGACCCCTAGAGGTAGAGGACATGCACCCGGTGCTCATGGAGCCCGTGGAAAACCCTGTGGTCGACGCCGACAACTACGCGACAGATCCAATGTTTGATTCTCCGCAGCAGATACCGTCAGCTCAGCCACCGCAAATGGGACCAGAAATGGGTTCATATCAACAGGGTGGTCAAGCCTTGTCTGCTATGGAAATTCGTCAGATGATGCAGCAGCAATTAAAGCAGCGTGAAACTGATAGGTATTCGTCTGCTGTTCGATTTACTGATAAGACTCAAAAATTAAATACGTGAGAGTGTTATGCCTCAGGATCCTAAAAGCCTAGACTTTGCTGGCATTATTGACGGTTATACCAAATCGGAAAAAATAGAGCAGAGCGAAGAAGATAAACAGTTATCCAAAAAGTTAAACGAGTGGTTTGACCAAGCCCACGAATCTCGTCAGTACTACGAGCGCGACTGGGAGCTTTACCGGCTTTACCTTAAGGGTGACCAGCTAGTGGTAAGGCACAAGGATACTGGTGAAATTGTACGCCTTACGTCTGAAGATTCAAAAAGATTGCGTAGTGTAAACAACGTCTTACGGCCAACGGCCCGGTCACTGGTTGGAAAGCTTACGCGATCTGTCCCCACGTGCGTTGTTCTGCCGGCTACCTCTGACTACGAAGAGCAGCACGGGGCCAGGGCGGCGTCAGGATTTCTGCAGTACCTACGGCGCAAAGAAGACCTTGATGTTAAATATCTTGAAATAAATAATAAATTACCCTGGGCTGGTAATTCTTTTATGCAGATTTCTTGGGATTATACAGCTGGCCGAGACATTGCATACTGCGAGGTTTGCGATTTTTATGATTACGACATGGAGCTAGAGGAAACCCCGTGCCCTCAGTGCGACGCTCAAAAGCAAGCAGAGGTAATGCTTACTGAGCAAAGGGAAGCAGCTAATGCAGAGATTGCTCTTGATGATGCAGCCGCCGGGGTTCCCACACACCCATACGATGAGCTTGACCCTGAAGAGATTCAGATGGGGCCGCTGCCCGTTGACGCTCCTGTCCCTCCGCTGGTTATGGCGAATGAAGGCGATATCAAGATTAGAGTGAGAGACCCTCGTGATGTTTACGTAGACCCAGGCGCGGAATCTCTTGAGTCAGCTCAAGTTATTTGTCTTCGAGAGGTTGTGCCTGTATCTCAAGCTCGGGCTCAGTTTCCAATATTCGGGGATATTATTAATAGCGAAGACGGGATTCACGCAGAGCGAACAGCTGAATTAAAATACAATCAAATCGACACCTATGGAAACATGGATTCTCTTGAAGACCATTGTTATGTCTACGAATTTCACGAAAAGCCTACGCCCCAATACAGGCGTGGGCGGTGCATCTTCATGATTAATAACTACATTGTTAGGGAGATGGAGTCTCCTTATTATATGTTTGGCCGGCACCCAATATTCCATTTTGGCTTTGATAAAAACGATGGTGAATTTTGGCACGAGCCTTTTATGGCGCAAGCGTGGCACCGACAGCGCGAAATTAATCAAGTTGAAACGCAAATTAGAGAACACGTTGAGCTTTTATTAAAGCCCAAGTTTTTTAAAGCTATTGGCTCCCGCATTGCAGCTGACGAACTAACAGCTACATCTGCGCAGGTGGTGTCGTATAACGCTGCAGCTGGGCGTAATTACTTTGAATCACCTCCACCTATTCCGCAGGATGTGTTTCGTCGCAATGCCCAGCTGGCCGCTGATATTCGGCAACAAGCCGCAGTAACCGACCAGGAGGCAGGGATTACGATGAGTGATCCTAATGGTCGGGCTATGGCAATTATTGAGGCCGAGGCAGATCAACAGGTGGGGCCCATCTTAATGAGAAACAATAATGAGTGGAGAGCATTGCACCGATGCGCCCTTATGATTGTGCAGGCTTACTACCACCCTGACAGAAAGTTTACTGTTATTGGCCCTGATGGGATGCAGACTTACAGCTTTGACGAAATTCAATTATCTCCTGGGTTTGATATTCAGGTAGAGCAGGAAGATGGCTTAAGCAGAAACCCTGCCGTGCGAATGACCCAGGCCCTGGACCTATTAAATGCCGGGGTGTTTACGGATGTGACCACGGGAATGCCGGACGTAAAGGCTTTTATGCGCCATGCAAAACTAAGGCTTCCTCAGTCAGGGTACGACCTTGAGTCCAGCGAAAGAGCCGTTGCTAGCCGGATTCCTTATCTAATTGAGCAAGGTAAATCTCATTTGCCTGCAATTGAGGACGACCCAAGAATATTCGCAGAAGAACTTATTGGTTACTTAAAGGGGCCAGGAAGGCGGGCTACTGCAACTGTTCAAGACGCAGTGCGTCAGCTGTATATGTTTTATGTAGCCTGGGCAACGCAGGGCATGCCGCCTGCTGCTGTCGACGGTATGGGTGGAGCAGGAGGAATGGGGGGCCCTGGTATGGGGGGACCAGATCAGAGCGCCCCAGGGGGCACACCCAACCGTCCTGGCAGGATTCAAGAGCCTGGGCGCGGTGGCAGCATCCAACAGGAAGCCAGCCAGCAAGTAGGCATGGCCGACAGGCAGGCGGAGCGAGCCGCGAGGGTAACAACTCAGCGCGAAGGTTAATTGTTTCACGTGAAACTTTTGTTTACACGTATCCACTTGGCAACTCTATTACACATTTAATCGACATGTGTTGACACGAACTGTATCCAGTTGTTTAATTGGACTGCAATTTGTGAATGCACCGAGTCACGGCGTTACCGTTGTAGCAGTCACAAAAGCACCTGTTCGTTTAGCAAACGTAATTTGCAAAGAGAGGGATTGAAAATGGCTGATGTTTCGATGGGCGATGTGGGTGACCTTAGTAGTAACGAGGGTTTACCTCTTGATGGAGCCGTAGATGATTCTGCCCTGCATGACTATGCAGAGTTTCAGGGTCTAAGCGATGAGTTAGGAGGCGCATCAGGATTTGATGACGAGGCCGAAGAAGAGCCAGAAGGCGCTCTTGGTGAAGAGGCGGGCATTGATAGTGCCAGTTTTGAAGGAAGCGAACCCGAAGAACCTGAAGAGGAAAAGAGTTCGTCTCGTGCGCAAAAGCGTATTCAAAATTTATCGTCTCGAAACAAAGAGCTAGAGCAGGGTCTTCAGCAGCAGCAGGAGTATTTCCAGCGGCAGATGCAGGCGTTGCAATATCAAATGCAGCAAAATGCAGCTAGGCCACAGGAAGATAATGCTCTTGCTCAACAGCTTGCGTTGCAACAACAGCAATTACAAATGCTGCAGCAACAAAAGCAAAGCGAGGAATATAGTAACCTTTCTCCTTTAGAGCAGTTAAAGATAGACATCCTTAAGGAGTCAGAATCTAAGGCTAGCTCGGCAATTGATTCGCAGCTTTCAGAGCTACGGAAACAATTAGAAAATGAGAAAAGTACTCGGTTGCAGTCGCAGCAAGAAGCTCAGCGTAAGGCTCGTTACGAGTATTACAACCAGCAAACTTCGGCAGCAACTAAGGAACAAATCCTCGGCTCATTTAAACAAGAAGATGCTAGCCAGCTTCGCGAAGACGCGGAAGAAATGGTTTTAGCAATGGCAGGTGCTTTTGGAATAGAACCCAGCGAAGCTGCGGTTCGACTTAAAGGGTACATGGACAAGTACATGAGGGCGTCAATGAGTGCGCGTTCAAGTACAAAGGGCCAAAAAGTACGCAAGAGTCGGTCTATTCCCAAGCCAGCTTCTGGCGGGCGAAGACAGGTTAAAGGCGGATTACGCATGCCTTCTCTTCCTGAGATTAAGAAAGCTGGCTATGACAATCACATAGACTGGATCGCGGCTGGAGAGCCGTCAGTCTAGAGGAGCTATACAATGGCAGGTGTTAATATTGACAACGTGGGTTTGACGTTTACCCGTTTTTTAGACGGTGTTGTTGAGACCCTTAATCATACTTCTAAAGCTCGTGCCCTGGTTCGCCAGGAAGACAAGTGGACTGGTTCTCATATTGAGGGCAAGCTTCACACCGCACGAAGCACAGCAATTGGTTATGTTGCAGATGGTGGGGCGTTCCCAACAGCTGACAAGCAGGACTATGCAACCTACAAGGCGACTCGTAAGTTTACCGTTGGCTCAGTTCAGATTACTGATGGTGCCATGGCAACTGCGGCCAAGTCTCCCCATGTAGCTCGGGATGTTGTTACCTCTGAAGTTCAGGGTTTGATGAATAACATCTTGAAATTTGAAAACGGTTTTTTCTTTCGCAACGGCGATGGCTCAGTAGCAACTGTTAAAGGCCTTGGTACTTTATCTGGCAGCAATCAAATTGATGTCCAGGTTGATGATGCTCGCATGCTTTGGGACGGAGGTACTTATCAGTACTTTGACAGCACCTTGGCAACTAATCGCGGCAACGCCAAGATTAACACTGTTGAGCAAGCGCTTAATGCAAGTGGTCACTCTTTGGTAAACCTGACTGGCGCAGATCCATCAGGGGCAACCATTGGCGATAAGCTTGTATGGAATGGCTGTAGCGGTCGAGCGATTACCGGCCTTGATAAACTTATTGATGACTCCCTTGTTGGGGAGTTTCAAGCTGTTAAGATGTCGGATTATCCGCGATACACTTCTACTGTTCTTGGTAACAGCGGAACCAATCGTGACCTTACTCCATCATTATTTCGTCAGATGCTTGCAAGCATTCAGCAGCGCAGCGGTTCAGAGCGTCCATCGGACGGCCTAACTGTTCTTTGCGATAGCTGGCAGGCAATTAATGTTGAAGAGCTTTACGAAGGTGAACTTCGTTTGACTCCTGAAAGCAAGGTTGGCGGGATTGCTGTAGCAGCATTCCAATCAGCTTTGGGTCGTATCGACATCATGGTTGATACAGACTGTTTGCACAACAAGATGTTCTTCTGTGACTTTAGCAAGATTTATCGCGCGGTTCAGAAGCAGCTTGGGTGGCGCCGTGAAGGTGGCTCAATCTTTAAGCGTTCTGATGTTTCTGGTGTGTACACTGCAACTGCAATCGAAATTGCAGAGATGTATATCAAGGAGAGACACACCTGCGGTAAGATTGAAGACCTTAACGATAACAAGTCAACTGCATATTAATGTGAAGAGGGGAGCTTAGCTCTCCTTTTTATGGTTGGACTGGAGGATTATTATGGCAGATCGACGAGGAATAAGCGGCAAGGCATTTGCTCGCCTGGACAACACCTTGGGTGTTCCTACCTTTATCTTAAACAAAGCTATTAGCGGGGCAGCAACCACAGGCGTGGTTGAGAACGCACCGTTTAAGTTTCGTGTTTTAGATGCCTGGAGTATTGGAACAAGCGCCGATGGCGGCACCTGGAAAGTAACTGATGGGACAAATGATATTATCTCAGCAGTAACTCAGGACACCACCGACAAGGAAATTGACCGAGCAGCAGATGTTGATGACGCTTATTACGACATCAGCCAAGGTGGAAAATTAAAAATCGTAAGCACTGGAGCCAGCTTTAGCGGCACCGTGTTTATTTTATGTGCGAGAGTTTAGGAGATTAAAAATGGCTATTCAAAAGAAAACATATATTGATTTTCTCGGTATGCCTGAGCCCAATTGCCATGTAACCAACGCTGTTGGTGGCACTTGTGTTGCAGCAACTGGAGATACAGTTCTTAACGAGTGGAGTTTTTCCAACGGAGCAAAGCTAGTCCACCGGCAAGAGCTAGCATGCGCTGACATTATTCCGACAAAAGCGGCAGGCGTAGGCTTGCTTCTTCCTAACGATCAAATTGATGATGAGGGCGGAGAAATTATTGTCAGCGACAGCGTTAACGCAACTGGCCCCTGTTTTACTGTTGGGACCGATGCTGCGTTTCGATTTGATTTAAAACTAAAGATTCCTGACGTGTCTGATTATGACGTTTTGGGTATGGGTTTTCGCAAACAAGGTGCAATGGCTGATGCTTTTAATGCTGCCGCTAAGTGCATTACTCTGTATGACGACATCGCAATGTTGAATGTTGACAATGGTGACATTGAAACCAACACCCGCCTGGGCGGAGCAACGGGAACAATTACGGACACCACCGACAACTGGGCAGATGCTGCCACCAAGACCTTATCGGTTTTGGTCAGCGCAGCTGGCGTTGTCACCTTTCAGATTGACGGTGCCGCCCCAACGGCTGGTACCCACGCTCTGACGTTTGATGATGGCGAAGTTGTAATTCCGTTTTTTGCTTACGCAAAAGATGCAAACGGTGCGGATACCCCGCCAATTCTTGTTTCATGGTTCTCGGGACACCAATAGGGAGTTAAGAAATGTCAGCAACAACTGATTTAACACTAGACAGTGGCTGGGGAGATCGTTCAGAGACGACTGTTCAGCTAAGCGCAATTACTGCAGGAGCACTGATTGCAATGGCTCATGGTGGCCCAAGCGGAGCAGAAGCATCGCGGGTTACCTTTAACGTAAAGACTCAGCCAACATCTCAAGACCCAATTGCAATGTCTTTTGAGTCGGCAAGCACCACCGATAACACGGTAAGCGTTCGTTTTACCGTCCCTCAGGGCGGAGACATGACCGGTGCTGTTGTTGAAGTCTATACTCTGTTCAAGGATGCTGCCGGCGGCGGCATCACTGTGCCGAGCTAGGAATGCACCCTCCTAGTTGGGTGTGTCGACGCCTTCACCAGCTGCATCCACAACTTCGGTTGGCGTGGGCAGGTCGACAACGACAACATGATGATGAGTTGAATCCAGGGTCATTTGCCCTGGTTCAGCTCTATCATGTTCAAGACACCGGCAGGGTTGATAACCCTACTACGTTCCGATTGCTTTGGGACGTTGACCCTCTCGTTGGTGAGGATGGCGAAACAACCATGGTTAAAGCAGACCGTGGGCCAGTCTTCAGCAAGAATGGGACAACTCACCGTGACTGGGATAACCTGTCTCGGGTGCCCGTGTTTGTTGCTACTCTTGATGAGAGCTACGACATTACAACGAAGGACGTTTTGTCTGGAAAGTTTCTTGACTCAATTAGGCTTTGGCTTACTCCTATTGAGCGAAGGATGCGAGAGTCTGCCAGAGAAAAAGGCAGGCAGCTTGCTGGTGTAATGGATGATGTGGCCCATGAGGCAACAAGTGATTTGCTAAAAGCTTCTCACCGGTCTGATGCTGCGTCTGTTACTATGGCCAATAAGCACGCTAAAGAGGATATTGCTAAACTTGAGAAAAAGGTTGAAGCTAGAGGAAGAGTAGAAGATTCTTTTGAGCTTCCTCCACTGGATGCATAATGGACTTTAAGACTTTGCAGGATGAAGTTTCTGATCTGCTTAACTTTAATAGCACGCAGGCAGACCAGGACTTTAGCACCTCACAAATAAAAAAAGCCATTAATAGGTCTTATGGCAGAGAGTATCGCAAGGCTCGCCAGGAAGGCGTAAAGTCTTGGTTTATTGGCTACTCTGAAATTTCATGGCCAAGCTCAAGCACAACTATTTCGTTGGGCAAAAACATACGAAGAACTCAGATTACAAAAATAATGGATATCACCCAGGACGACCCGGGACACATCCTTGTTTTTGACGCGGGCGGCATGATTGGTGACGTGTTCTGGAAAGACCGTAACACCCTTCAATGGGGAGAGAATGGGCCAGGGGAAGACAAAACCCTAAGGATTCAATACTTTCCTGAAGCTGAAGAAATGTCTGCAGATGAGGATGAGCCAGAGCTTCTTGGGCCAGCGCATCATGAGCTTATCTTTTACTCTGCTGCAATAGACCTAAGAACCAGGGCTGACGAGATTGCTCCTCAAGCATGGCTTATGGAGCTAGAGAACCTGCGGTTAGATCTTTACAAAGACGTGAGTCGTGGGCGGCCACACTCAAATATTAGCACCATCAGTAGCACACAGCCTGATGCTGCAGACTATGTTTATTAAGGGGATTGAAGATGGCATTAGTTACACTAAAGAATAATACAGGCGTTGCTCAAAACGTTGTCTTCCAGGGTAAACAAATTATCCTTGGACCACACGAGGAGTCTGATTTTATTCAGGCTGTGGCAGACAAGTTTATTGAGATTAGAAGCCCACTGGTATCTGTCGTGCAGGAAGAGATTGGCGGAGTCTACGAAGACACCCAGTCTGAAATAGTCTGGGTTGCCAACATGACTGGAAACCCAGATGCTCCAGATGTAATCAAGGCCAAGCTGTTTGTTAATCGGCAATGGCAAGTGGTTGACACAGACAACCCGAAGAAAAAAGCTCGACCATTGGTGATGTACTGCGACCAAGGTTCACGGTACTATACAGCCAAAGATGGAGCCCTTGAGGCTTTAAATCTTCCAAAAAAAGAAATTAAGATTCCGCCATACAAGCGCCGAGCGCTCCCAGCCATAGAGGCAAAGTGGTGGCTAAATCGTGACGCCGTAAACGAAAATCATTTTCGCGGTCAGTCAATTAAATCTAGACCGCCAACTGATTTTGAGCCTAACGCAAAAGACATTGACGAGTGGAGCCTAGATGATCTTCGTGCTTATTTAAAGCTTTTGGACCCAGGCGCAGAAATGGGCAAAAGCAATGCTGAAGTAGTGACCTATGCAAAAAAAGTAGGCCACCGAAAAGAAGATGAAATTGCTGCCCACATTGAGGAAGAGAAGCACTTGGCTATGAAGCGAATTTATTTTCGCTTGGTAGATCCTCAATACCCGGTTCCAACTAAAAAAGATTTTATGGAATTTGTTCACGGTCAAAAGGTTGTCGAGCAAACCACAGAAGAATCTGCAATGGAGCTGGTAGAGAAGTCGACAGAAGTGGTAAAAAGAAAGCGGGGGCGACCTCGCAAGAAACCAGAGCCAGAGGCACAAACTAGTGTCTAGAGGGGGCAGTTATGGGCCGGCGCGAGTATCAACATGTGGTGCTCAGATGCAATCGGGGGATCAATCAACAGACTGATCTTGCCCAGCCGGACGAGTGCGCCGACGCCCTGAATGTGTGGGCTCCTGATGGTGCAGTTAAGCAGCGACCAGGATACGAGGGAGTCTTTGCCCTTGCCCAAGAAAAAAACACGGTTACATCCCAGTCTCAAGTCTACATTAAGTATGATGGCTCGTACACCAGTGTCGCAGAGGGCTCCACATTAACCATGAACAGCTTGGCCGTTGGTCGACACTGGTACATTGGGTTGGACGAGATTACCAACATAGGCGCCAGCAACGAGTACGACGCAGTCCTTGGTATCGATGTTCAGATAACAAACAAAAACAGAAATAACGTTCACTACAAGGCCGAATATTACAATGGGTCAGAGTGGAAGTACCTTGCTGTTTCTGAACACAAAAGCTCANCACAGGGCAAGCCATCTGANCATTTGGGAAACGATTCGCAGGTAATGTTTTCATGGGTAAGCCCTGGTGATTGGTCGACCACAACTGTTGATAGNTTAACAAAATACTTNATTAGGTTTACGCTTCTTAACGCCGGAGACTCTGCCTTCAGCGGAAGCGTTTCTATAAACAATCACGCANATACAGTGTGGCGTGTTGCCAACAATAAAAACGAGCATCGGGCGGTTCGCGGATTTTTTCCCGTGCAGTTCCCAAGAAACAAACGTTACGTTAGTGTTTTCAATGACGGTAACTCAATTAAAACTCACTACTCTATAGGCTCTACTCTTGACCTAGAGGACTGCTCCACTTCTCCATCTGCTTCAAAATATGTTAACGGAGAATCCTTGGCAACCATTGCTGCAGTGCCTCAGTTTGGAGAAGCGTTTGTTGCCTATGATGGTGAGGTAACTGTTCACGATCAGTCCACTCCTTATGAGTCAATCCTCAATGGCCACATTGCAAAGATAGAGGATGCTGATTTTGCTGTTGGAGATTTTGCGCCCTATGATCCAAACCTAGTTGTGGGTTTAGCTGATTTCCCAAGGGCAAGATTTATTTGTTTCTTTAAGGGCAGGCTGTGGTGCGCAGGAATAACTGATGATGAGTTTACTGTTAGCTGGAGCGCGGCAGCGCCATACCATAAAATATTTTCAGTGCTTGCTGCTGAGCCACTTGTTGAAGATGACAACAGTTTAATTACTGCTCTTCACCCGTTTGGTGAAAACGTTACCGTGTTCAAGGGTGACTCAATTTGGCAGATGATTGCAACAGGTCCAAACCCCGCAACTCAAGTTGAACACTTTAGCCCAATTAAAGTTGTTGATGGTGTTGGGTGCGTTGCTCACGCAAGCATTCAGAATGTCCAAGGCAACCTGTTGTTTCTAGCTGAAGACGGGGTGTACGCATACAATGGCACGCCAAGCGTTCAAAAGATTTCTAGCCGCGTAACAGATGTTATTAAGTCAATTACTGCAGGCAAAAGGCACATGGCGACATCCGTTAACTGGAAGTCTAGAGGCGTTTACTTGTTGTCGTTTTCAACAGACGGCTCTTGGTACAACAATAAAACCTTAGTGTACGATTACATCAACGACGCTTGGTGGGTTTGGGATATTCCTGCTCGACTATGGGTTAGAGATGAGGACACGTTTGATAACGAAATTATTTATTTTGTTAATCAACACGACCAAGTCTTTCGCATGAACGAGGGAAACCATGATCACGGGGCCGCAATAAGCAGCCATGTTCTTAGTCAAAGAATTGGCGAAAAAGACAACATGCGACTGACTGTTCGTCAGGTTGAAATTCTTAGCGACAAACTGACCAAGAACTTGACCGTTGCAGTCAGAAGCAACGATGACGAGGCAGGCGAGTCTTCCGGCACGCTTGCACTAGAAGAGTCCGGTGACGCCGCTTACGGGACAGCAGTGGACACCGTCGACTTATACATGGTGGACAGAAGAAGACCACGGCGCCTCTCGTTCAGAAAACAGGGTGACTGGGTGCAGGTTAAGGTTTCCCACTCTGATAAAAATTCTCCAATGCTTATTGCAGGAATTGATGTTGGTATTGGCGGGGGAGCGCGGCGATGAGCACTCCAAGGATAAGGGGCGGAAGAGGCAGGATTACAGGTCCAGACTCCAGGGTTCTCAGGGCCAGGGACATTGAGTCTCGTGCAAGAATATCCAAAGAAGAAACAGGCGTGGACCAGTTGTATATTGGCCCATGGGGAGCTTACGGCGGAGACATAACGGATAATTCAGGGTACGGGCAAGAGCTTCGATTGGCGATACTACCTCAGGTAATGTCTAAAATTAGCCTGTCTCACGCAAGACTAAGAATTACAAACACAAGAGTTGGATTTATTTGCTGCTCTCTTTATCGTTATGATGTTAGCGGAAAAAATCGCGGCTCGTTGCGCAAGGTAGCAGGAACAGATGCTCTCTTTCAGGGAACTGGTTCAGCTGGAGTGCAAACTGTTGAGCTTCAATCAAAAAGTTTTAATGCAAGCATTGTCCCGTCTTCAACGTATTTCCTTGGGGCTTACGTGTCCAATAACGCTATCCAGCTTGCCTCTTACGCAAACACTGACTCAAGAGTTATCGCTGTAAATTCTTACCCAATGAGTGAGTCCAACAAGACCCCAGGATCTGTCCCGGTTAAGGGCTTAGCAAAACAATACTCAAGATATATTCCGTGGATTGTCTATCTTTCTAAAACCGGCAATCAACTTTTATAGGAGAACAGCGTGACGCTTTCGTTAACAACTTCGCTATCTAGCACCATCACCAAGTCTGAACTTGAGGGCAACTTTACAAGCATTCAAAGCAAGTTTTCTGCAGGCATAGATAACAGCGACATTAAGAGTGGCGCCGGAATCAACATCTCTAAACTATCTGCNTCTAANGAGTATACGACAGTAACCCTGGAGACNAGAGCAGACGGCACCGGCCTCAACACTACTGACCAGCTTAGAGACATTGTTCCTTTTCCTGGCTTAACCGGCAACTCAAGCTCGTGGACGCTGAAGAGCGCAGCCTGGGCATGCACGGATGTTGGTGGCGGAACTGGAACGTTTGAGATTATATGGGCGCAATATGATGCTGATGGAAACTATGCTGCGGTTAGAACGCTAATAGAAGAAGAAGTTTTAACCAAGGGAACAGACACGGTTTTCAATGCAAAGCAATGCGTCGTAGACAACAGCACGGTAGATTTTGACTCAGCTTTAACTAGGTGCTTTGTCTTAAACGTTGGCAGCACAGCAGACAGTGATGCGTTAAACCCTGCTGACGTTCCCCCGACACCTCGACTTTTAAAAGTTACACTTCTTCTCGAACGAGACATTCAGGCTTAAGGATTAAGTTATGGCATTTACTGCAGCCGATTATCAGGGCATGTCCCAGCAAAGACGACGACGAAAAAACCCCGGCGTTGAAATGGCCCCAGAGGCAATGCAAGCCCGGGCTCAGTCGTCACGGCAGCGGCCTGCTGGCACGGGTCAGGTTCGCATAGACAGGGCTCGTCCCGGCGTTCCGGCTATGCCTGTTCAAGGTCTGCAGAACTTGGACACATCTGGCTCAGCCCAAGAAGACGAAAACGGTGATGCACCAGAAAGCGGGGGAGCAGGATCTTCTGGGCTTGATCCTTCATCAGGCCAGGGAGTAGGGGAGGCGGATGCCGGCACGGGCGGAGTTGGCTCGGGCATGCAACAGTTTCCAGCAGGGATGTTTCCCGGGCAACAAGCTGTTTTAAAAATGCTTCCTGGTGGCGTAGACCCTAGCGTTAGACTTGGCGGGGTTGCTGGTTTTGGCGGAAGTCAAACCGCCGCACCAGACAGCAACGTGCCAAGCCTTGCGGAGGAAGCCGAAGAAGAAGCTCCTCTTGGAGATTACATTTCCCCGATTGGCAGCGACCAAGCCTTTACGGCAGACGCTGAAGGGTACAGAAATCCTGACAACATCGGTCGCGTACCCGGTAGAGCCCCAGGTTACGGGTCAACTTTGCCGGGTGAAACCCCAGAGCAAAGCGCAGAAGATGCACTGCAAGAAGAGTTTGACGAGCTGCTGGCGGGCCTTGAGGCTGAGCGAGAAAAAACAGCTGCTTCCGTTAACCGTGACCTTGCGGCAAGCCAACGGCGACAAGCAGAAATCAATGCTCAGGCTGGCCGGTCTATTGGTGGGGGTTTTGGCGGAGCAGTAGCAACCACTGCTGTTATGGGTGCCGCTGCTCTTGAAGAAGCTGACCGAGCTATCCGAGAAAAAATAACAAACGCCCAAGCATCGTGGCTTGATAAAAAAATGCAAGCTCTTGAAATGGAAAAACAAAGAGAAGGAAGCAAAGACCTTCTTCGAGCGCAGCAGACTCATGATTTAAAAATGGAGGCCATTGGGCTGGGAAGCGTTGATGGTGGGGTGGGCTCAGGGTCACCGTATGGACCAACTGTTCAAGGTGCTGGCGGAACCTCAGGGGGCACCGGAGCCGGCGGTGGATCTCAGGGGGCTCCTGGTGGGCAGGCAGATCAAACTCAAAGAGAGTATTGGGAAGACGGTTGGAGAAGAGAAGCTGGTTCGGGTCGATGGAAAAACACAGAAGGCGAGTACTGGGACGAAATAAACGCTGGCCAACCTAACCCGTTTGATGGAAGCGAGCATTTTCAAAACTACGAAAGCACCGCTGCTCAAATAGATGGAACAACTGGAGAATGGCCATGGGGCTTAAATGACCCTGATGCCGAGGGGGCAGAAGACCATGTTCAGCACGCAATTAACTCAGAAAATTACCTTGAAGAACATACCGAAGGTTACACAGCCACAGGCCGAGGTGGTCACTTGGCCGAGTGGCAAAGGAAACATAACAGGAAAAGGCAAGTATACGAGGATTATCCTGTTTTAAGGGAAGAAGAGTACCAAGGAAAATCTTTGTGGGACGTTTTTTGGGACGGCAAACTTACCTACCATCAGCTGATATCAGCAACAGTCCGGCTTAACGAGACCGAATTTGATAAGTCTGACTTTAAGGGTGAAGATTTTCACGAAGAAGCAATGGATAACATTTATTCTGACGAAACTGTTTTTACTGGCCCGGGCGGGGAAACTATTCACGGCGAAGAACTTATGGAAATGATTACGGATGAGCCTTATGGGTTGGGTCATTTGCTGGGGTTTGATGGGCAAAGGTTTGACACAATAGAGGGAGACCCCTTTCAGCACGGTTACTACTCAAACTCCTCTGCGGGTGGCATAGATAATATGCTTATGTATGTAACAGCGCAGCCAGGAATGCTTAAGGAAATTGTTAACTGGTCTCTTAATGAAAGAAACCAGGGGCAGGGAACCGAATACCTTGGCGGTGAAAACTCAATGCAGAGATTAAAAGAACACTTAGAGCAGGCCGGGTTTGTAAGACCCGGATACGAAGGAGGGTAACTATGGCTTATACACCAGAAACAGCAGACCAGGGCGGTTATGGAAGCGAGCAATCATACAACAACGCCATGGGAGAGTACGGCGGGGCAGTAAAGCACTATCGTAAGTATGAAGACAAAATGCGCCGCAGGGTTGAATCGAGGCAGGCTGCTCAAGATGCTATGCAAAAGCGAGAGCAGGAAAGAAGAGCGAGCGTTTGGTCTAACATGGGATTAATGTTTACGGGAATTGGGTCTGCTTTTGGTCCTATTGGCGCAGCTGTTGGCGGGCTAGCTGGCTCGGCTTTGGGCATGGGCATCGCTGCTGCCAGAGGAGGAAACCCTTTCGACCTCAGTGCCCAGTTTGAATACATGGACATGGGGCTTTTGGGCTCTGCTGCAACAGGTGTTGCTGGAGCAATGATGGCACAAAAAAAGAAAAACGATAAAGGGCAGCAAGACCAGAGAGACAACGATTTTCAGGGCCAACGCGGCAGAACTATGATGCCCGGTGGTTCAAGTGGTCACGGCACAATGGGTGTCACTCTTCCCCCGACTGCTAGCGCCCCTGGTGACTATCAGCAGTTTGGTCCTGGTGCGCAAACATACAGTCAAAAATTAAGTGATCGTTTAAAACGAACTGGACTAGGGTGAGGTTAATATGCCGCTTCGAACTCCGCCAGGAATGGCCAACAGTTTATATCTTTCAATGCTTAGGCAACAACAGCAAGACATGGAAAACCAACAGGCTCGGTTTGACGTGGAAGAAGATCGGCGCCTCAGCTCAATGCATAAGATGGCAGATCTTCAGCTAAGAAAAACATCTCAAGACAGAGAACATAACCGAGCAATGGAACAGCTGGCTCTACAAAAGATGGCGTCATTTCAGCAAGCGCAAATGGAGCAAGGGGCTAAAACTGGCAGAGAACAGATGAAGCAGGGTGCCCAGTTTGGCCTTGAGCAATTCAAACAAGGAAGCCAGGATGCCCGAACTGCCGCTAACCTTGGCCTTGGCTACGCTCAGCTTGATTCACGAAACCGGCGAAACGCTGAGATGGACCCGTTTAGAAAAGCCCTGATGTCAGCTAAGGCTAAGATGGCTGGGTCTGCAGCAGGAAGTTTTGACCAGCAAAAAATGGTTCAACAAATACTAAGAGGCGCAGCAAGTACAAAGCAGGGTCAGCTTCTTAAGCTTATGGGCAAAAAGGGGTATGAGTTATCGCCNTCAGACAGGCAAGACATNAAAAGGCTTGAGCAAGAAATTAACAGCCTTAGCTCTATTGCCGCAGATGCAATGAGAACAAACAATATTGACTACAGCAGGCTTGAATCATTGCTTGGCGGAACCCAGCCTACAGGTGTTCAAAACCCAGTGGGGATTAATTCGGCAACACAGGTTCCTGGGGCAGGGTTTAGCTTACAAGACCTAAGCATTGAGGGCATGGAACAAGATGGCTGAACGTTTATCCCCAATGACAGAGTCTATGATTACGCAGGGCCAGCGCCTTGATCAGAGACTTGCGTCTTATAAGGATACACTGGAAAGCGGCAGGCCATACGACACTGCTGCTAAGGTTGGATATCTTTCTGATGAGGGCCTGGGCAACGACCAGCTTAAGCAGTCATCCTTGGAGTCAGCGTTCCAGGAGCTTCAGCCAAGAATCCAGTCTGGGCAAGCAACAAAGCAAGACGTGTATAAGCTTGCCAATCTTAAGTATGCTACTGCAAAAAGAAAACGATTTGGCAGTGGCCAAGAAGCTCTTGTCTCCATGGAAAGAGCAGCCGACAGGGGAGCGTACCTTACGTCAGAAGACGCTGAGGTTCCTGAAAGAATACAGACTGCAATCAAAGAGAAGCGCCCCTATAAGCAGACAAAAAGAAAAGTCTATTCTGAAATGCTTCGAGACGGGTCTATTCCCAAGGAGCTAATTCCTGTCTTTGGGTCTGTTGGACCAGATAATGTTTTTTCTGACGAAAGAATACCCGGGGACGTTAAGGAGTTGTATCAGGCAAGATTAGATAGACAACACTACGGGCCGCCACCAATGCGCGGTGGAACAGCTGAGGGAAAGACTCTTATTGGACAATACTCTAAAGCAGTGGGCATGGGCGCACTTGATGTTATTTCGTCTGGCGGTCGCTTTGTTAATGGGCTAGCTGCAGGTTACACCAAGGCTTTGCGCGAATCTCAAATTGCAAAAGAGTTGCGGGCTAAAGGAGGGGAGAAGTTTCTTGGCATACCCAAGTCAATGCTTCCTCTGTCAAACATACCCTACACCCCTGTACCTATCCCCAGCTTAGATTTTGTTTCAAACCTTGCACAAGACCCATCATCTGCAGGCAGGTCTTTACTTGCTCATGTTAGCGCAGGGATTGATGGTGCAGTGGCAGGGGTCAAGGGCATTGTTGAGCCCTGGGTTGAGGTTGGAAGCCGGCCAGAGCTTGGTCAAGTTATCGCAGAGGCAGGCGTTCACTATAAGCAAGAAGCCTTGCAGATGGCCTATAACAGTCGACAGCCCGACGAAACTAAAGAGATGGTTTACGCTAGGGCAAAAAACATTTACGAAAACTTAATTGAAAGCGACACGGGAGAACTTGCAATCAAGTACCCAATGGGCTCATCGATTGCGCTGGAGCTTCTTGCAGATCCATTAAACTGGTTTGGCGGGGCAATTGTTAAAGGCGGAGCAAAGGCAATCAGCACCACCTGGGAAGTATCAAAAGCGGTTCCACTTGCTGGCCAAATACCAAAGCTATTGGGCAAGGGCGGAACAGCCATAGCTGAGTCGGGAACAGTGCAGGGAGCCAAGAGAGCATTTGTTGCTGGTCCATGGGACTCTAAAGCATTCTCCGTATCAGGAGAAGCAGAGCTAAAGGGTCTAGCAAAACCTGCTCGGCAAGAAATACGACGAGCAATGATGGCGGCAAGGGATCGTGGCCGCGCTCACGGAACAAGGGTTGCAGGCATTGGCTCCAGGATTGATGACCAGTTATCAAAACTAAAAGACACTGAAATTGAAGACGCCTTTGATATAATGGAGATGTACGGCAAGGGTAAGAATCCTAGTGTAGTTAAGTTTGAAATGGAAAAAAGGATTACAGATCCCAAGAGGCAAGCCGTTGTTGGAAAAGCATTAGACAACGTAAGAAAGTTATCTGATCAGCTATACAAAGAAACCGCATCTCTTGGGCAGCTTAACGACATAAGAAAAATTGTTAACCCAGCCACGGGCAAAGCAACGGGCCACGCCATCGTTAGAGCCAACTACCTTGAGGGCTACGTTCCCCACAGGATATTTGATGGCATTGGCGACCTGACAGAAAAACTAAACAAGGCAAACTTTCCTGATGTCGAGTCTGCTCGAGTTGCACTTCTTCTGCAAAACGCCTTAAAGGGTGGCAACAAAACAGAAATTGCTAAGTACGAAAAAATGCTAGACGCGGCAGGCGGAAGCAAAGGAAACATAGCCACACTTACAAGCGCAGAATACACGCCCGTTAGAGCCCTGCTGTACAAGCTGGGCGACGTAGCTGCAGACCCTGACATACTAGGGCAAACAGCAGCCCACCGAATAAAGGCTGTTGGCGATGCGGCCAAGGTTAGAACCGGCGCCCCTGGAGCAGTAAAAGATTTAAGGGTGCAGTGGTCGGCCCACATAGCAAAAGAAAGAACTGTGGCTGAACGAGCGGGTGAGATTGACGAGCTGTATAGATTCATGGGTAAAAATCAAACCATGAAAAATTTGGCCAACGGAGACCCTGTTAAGTTTATAGGCAGAAGCTCCAAGGTTACGCAGAAAAGCCTTCAGGATTCTGAACGGGCTGTTGCCGCAATGGGTGACGAGCTTGGAGTTCAGATGGCAACGCTTGACCCAGAGCTTGGCAGAAGATTTATGCAGATGACGGGCCGGAGAGTAGATCCCTACAAGACCCTGGTTGTTATGCCAAAGATGATGGCGGGAAGAGTCAATGAGATTTTTCCAAGAATGGCGCAGACAGGAACAAAGACAGACGTAGCAGTAGAGCAGGGCCTTGGTGTTCTTAAAGGGTTTAGTGATTACTTCATCAAACCAATCAACGCATGGTGGCGACCCGTTAAAACTGTCACAAGAAGCTTGTCATTTCACGCGACAAACATCGGCGGAGCTGTTGGCATTGGTATACTTGCCCACGGGATGAGGGCCTTTAACCCGGCGCTCCAGGGCGGAGCAGCAAGGGTGGCGTTTAACGCTGCGCTTACAGGAACAGGAAGCAAGAAGCTGGCAAGCAAAATGTTTTCTGTGAACGGCGGGCAAAAGGTTTCTCTTGGTCACCTTCAAGACGTTATGGCCAAGTATAATATCATTGGGCAGAGCGGCCTAAGATATGGCTCACAGATTCCTGGCGGTCGAGGGCCCATACAGATAGCAGCAAACATTGCACAAAAGGTTGCTCAAAAAACCAGGGCTCAGCAGGTTGCTGCGTTTGGTGATGATTACCAGCACGCTGTTGCTTTCATGGGCTGGGTAAAAAGAAATGCAAAGCTTAAAAACGGAAAACTAACTGACGACGACATTTACAAAGCGGTGGATTTTACATCTGAATATGCAGGTAACTACGGAAGGCTTACAGCGTTTGAAAAAACTGCAATGCGTGACACGTTTGCGTTTTACAGTTGGAACAGATTTATTCTTCCTCACCTGTTTAAACAAATAGTTAAACACCCTGGCCGGCTAGCTGCTTTTGAAAAATTTCAGAGAGGCATGCAGGCATACACGATTGAGGTTAATGGTGGTCGACCAGTTCCAAGAGAAGGTGTCCCTGACTTCTTGCAGCTTAGTGGTGCAACGGTGGCGCCGGAGTCTTTTCAGCCAGACATTGACCCAGGTCAACCGGGCTCACACCAACTAGCCATGATGAACTATGAGACCCCCTTGGCGGGCTTCTCGTCCTTTGCCCCAGGGTTTGCTGGCCAGAGCCCCATATCGGCTCAGTACGGGCCAGCAGGGCTGTTCTTTGCCATGGCCCTTAATGGGTTTGATCCGTCCACTGGAGCCAGAGGAGCGGCCTACGGGTCCAAGTCTTGGCTTGGCTTGCCATCAGTAAATGATGTTGCACATAACTTTGAATCAGTTGAAGATTATATGGAAGCCCTAAGAAGTGTTGGAGACTCAAGGATAGGGCAAGAGGCCGTAGGCATGGTTCCTTTTGGAGAAGCCTTGTCTGGTCTTTCAAGGTTATATATCAGAGAGGGTATGTATGGTGAGGCTGCAGATCTTCACGTGCGCTACAAGGTAGGCAGAGATTTCATGGGGCTAGATAGGCTTGCTGCTAGTGCCATGGGATTTAAACCCCTAAGCATTGGCTCGTATGTGCCGGGAGCCAAAGTCTACCCAATAGACCCATACCAAGTAGCGGCTCGAAGAAAATCAAGAGCAATGGCAGAACAACCAAAGAACATAATCGATTAGGAGAAGCATCATGGCAACTGAAGCATACAGAGAAACACTACCGAACGACCAACTAACTGAGGACACTGTTTTTGAGTCATCGTCAACGCACCGCAAGGGCTACAATAAAATGAGCCTTGCTTTGCACAGCGCATCAACAAACACGCGCATCACCGTGTACTATATTTTTGAGGAAACAAGTGGGGATAATTTCCCTGCGCAAATTAAAGAAATTGATCTGGCTCAAAATGTCCTGACGCTTTACAACCTTGATATGCCGACTGGTATTATCAGAGTCACACGCAACAATGTTGATAGCTCTGCCTGCTCGGGTGGTGCTTTAAAAGTAGACGCAAACTTTACGAAGTGAGGTAAGACATGGCAGATGCAAAAGTAATAGTGGATGGCAGTGCTCTTAGCGGAAACACTACGGCTATCCCAGACAACCTAGAAGACGCGCTCGACATCGAAAGCACAGAGTCAAAAGATTTTTTGCAGATTAGCACCAAAGACGGCGACGAAGATGTTCGGATGGTCAAATCCGCGCATTATGCTTACGGTGATAATTTAAACAATACTCCGAAGATGACGATAACGCCGCAACCTAGCCAAGTTCTTTTTGATACAGGCGCAGGCTCAGGAACCGATTTTGCTTTTCGCCCAAACGCCGCCGAGACAGTCAGATTTATCGCCGAGGGCGGAGCCAAAATCACCGGCCGCGGCGGCACAACCGGTTTGGCTATGCCGACAGGTGACGACGCCCCTACTTTATATCTTGAAAATAGCACCGGCGATTCTAACAATCGAACCGGTCTCATGATGAATACTGATGGTTCGGTCGGATGCGTTATTGATATGTACGTATCCGATGACCGGAAGCTGCTTATCCAGGCCCAAGCTAATGAACAAAGCATCACAGCGGAAGATACGCTAATTTTTAAGGCTGACCCTGCAGGTACAACCAGGGCAAGCATCAGCGCATCTAATTTTAACGTTCAAGACTTAGACGCTAATGTTATAACAAATAACGCAGACGATGCCACAGCCAAGTCTCTGATTTTTACGCGGTCAAGAAGCAATACTGACGGAACGGCAGTTGTTGTTCAAGATGACGATATCTTGGGCAATATTGAGTTCAAGGGTGCGGAGGACGGCGACAGCTACGCCACAGGCGCAAAGATATTTGCACGGGTAAACGGTACGCCGGGTGATGGCGATATGCCCACCGAGCTGGTTTTTGAAACTTCGGCAGATGGGTCTGAAACACCAACAACCCGAATGACCATTGGAGCTAGCGGCGTAATAGCAACAACGGCTAGTTCCGGAGGTGTTTTCACTTTCAATCGAGACGCTAAATCTGTAGGTTTTCGAATTGATTCTAATATTGGTCTTAACACAAGTGGCGGAGATCACCTTGAAATTATGCACGGCTTTAAGCGGGTTGCTGATTTTGACGGCGAGACCCTGCTACTCCAAAACACGTCAAGCACATCAAACAGTTCAGCAAGCGGTGGGTTGTGGGTAAACCTTGCAAACGCTTGCGCAAGCAGTGGGACAGGCAACAAGACAATCGCGTCCACGGCACACGGGCTTCTGGTCGGCGATGCTGTCTCTTTGCCGTCAGGTAGCGGCGGCGCTTATGAGGTGTTTAAAGTTCAAGCGGTAGGCAGCGCCGACGAGTTCACAACCGACACAAATCTTACCAACTCAATCAGTAGCGCAACCGGAAAAACAGACGGAAATAAGCTTGTAGTTAAAACCGGACACGGTGACACCAGTTTTGTAGTCAAGGGAAATGGTCGGGTGGGGGTAAATGTTACCAGCCCAGCGCACCCTATTGATGTAGTAGGCACGGCAGGATTGAGCACTGGTACGGCTTGGACAAATACATCAGACTCAAGAGTTAAAACAGACGTTCAAGGTATCGAAGGCGCACTTGATAAAATCAATCAGTTGCGGCCAGTGTCGTTCAAATACACTGATGATTATCTCAGCGTTCATAATGAGATTGATGGTTCAAAACGGTATAACTCTTTTATAGCTCAAGAGTATGCCGAAGTTTTTCCCGATGCTGTTACAATCTCAGGAAATCTTGAGCGGGTTGTTACTAAAGCAACTGATGACGCCGATGAGGTGCGTGAGGTTTTGCTTGAAAATGTTCAGCAGTTTACACCGCATGATTTAAACATGTACTTAGTCAAAGCCGTCCAAGAGCTTACTGCCAGAATTGCCACGCTAGAGGCAGGTGACTGACGTGGAAAGTGGCATGATTGAGGCTGGTGCGCTGTTCGGCACAATGATGGCTTTGATTAAAGTCATTGAAAAGCTTGTTGATAAAAAACTCAACAACGGTGGGCCCAAGCCCGTGCAGATTGACCTCAATCAGGGCGAGCTGAACAGCAACATGGGATCAATGGTTGAGTGCATGGCATCGACCACGCAAACGCTTGAAAGAATCAACGACAAGATTGATGGCGTGCATGAGAAGGCCACTCGCATTGAAACTCTGACGGATAACATTAACAGGGTAAGCACTGAGACGGGTGCTAACGTGTTTAAGATTATTGAAGAGTCTCGAATTAAAGAAGCTGAAGAGCGTGGCATGGCCAGAGCTTTAGCTGAAAGGGGAGAGAGAAGTGATTAAAGGTAAAACAAACGGCCTCAAGAGCAGTGAGTTCCTACTCACTATAGCTGGTTTAATTTGTGGGGCACTGGCAGCAGTGTTCTCTGACTCTGAGTGGGTAAAAATCGGCGGACCAATTGCAGCAGCGCTAATAGGTTCAAGCTATACTCTTTCGCGAGGGATGGTGAAGAAGGCACTGGTTGGAGCAGAGGCGGTGCAGGCGCTGGGAAAGTCCAAGGAGAAGTAAGGGATGTTGTGGCGGCAGGCCTTGCGCGGGCGCAAGATTTACCGGAAGATACGGTCAGCCTTGCTCTTGGCATTGTTGCTGATAACGTTGGCACCAGGGGCACTGCTGATCTTGATCTCGCATTGGGTCGAGACGTCTTCGCATTTGCATCCGGGGAGCTGGCAGTCAATGGAGACTGGGCAGCCGCCGCAGGACTAAAGGTAAAATGGTAATGGCAAAAGCATCCAAGGGATTGTACGCTAACATTCACGCTAAGCGTAAAAGAATTAAAGCGGGCTCAGGTGAAACTATGAAGAAGCCTGGGGCCAAAGGTGCGCCGACTAAAGCGGCGTTTAAAAAATCAGCCAAGACGGCTAAGGGGAAAAGATAATGCCTAAAGGAAAAGGAACATACGGGACAAAAGTAGGTCGACCACCAAAGGCTAGCAAGCCTAAGGCAAAAGCAACGATGCCTAAAATTAAGCCAAAGAAAAAGTAATGCTGCCGCCGGTGCTCGCCCAAATGAAGAAGCTTGGGTATAAGGTCTTCGATAATCCTAAGTACGATTACGACCTAAACATCTATGGAATCAGAGCTAAGGCGGGCACGCCAAACACTTTCGACGACACTCTGGGTGTCCTATATCTCTGGGATGGTAACTGGCGCGGTCATTACTGGAACGGTACTGTTGATCCTGGGGCGTATTATCTAGAGAACCCAATGAACGTTAAGGGCACAGCCGTCATGTGTCCCGGCCAATACCGTGGCGCGTATGAGATAGGCACTCATCGAGGAAAGCCAGCGCTTGTGCAGTCTGGACCCGTATCTGTATGGCGGGACTTTAACAGAGACTCTACTATCGACAGACAGGGTGAGCCTGACACTGGGCTTTTTGGGTGCAACCTGCACAGAGCAGGGAAGTCATCCAAGTTCGTGGACCGATGGTCAGCTGGCTGTCAGGTATGGGCTAAGGAGCAGGACTTCGAAGAGTTCATGGACATCTGCCATAAGCAAGTAAAGCTCACAGGATTCAAGACGTTTACGTACACGCTATTAGATCAGTGGTGGTAATGTGCTGCACCCCGTAGTTTTAAAAACTGGGGTTGTTGAACATGCGCGTGCTCGTCACCGGAGTGCAGCTGCAGAAGGGTAAACTCTACGAGTTCCTTGTACCACGATTTTTATGCTTGCCCCAAGCTTTGTTTCTTTCACCCCTCCGAAGCTGATATGAATCTTTTGGCAGAGGGTTGAGGCACTTGTCACACAGCCAGTAATTCCTGCCCAAGATGTCTGACTTTTGAAGCTCAGTTGTCTGCCTGATACAGCTTTGGCAATAGCTCAGCTTCTCTTCTGACATTTCTCTTCATATTTTCTGAGAACAATCTCGACCCTAGGGTTATCCGTGTCCTTCTCTCTGCGAGAGTAAAGCTCCTTGATCCAGTAATCGTTTGCAATTACCTCCGCCTTCTCTAAACTATCTAGTGGGCCAGCCGCGAGATTGTCTACATCTGTCCTCTGGCGCTTGCCAAGATAGCTTACGACGTCGACGGACAATTCAATCCCCCCGTCGATGCACTCACGGCCAGCCCACTGCTCCTTAAGTTGACGCACGGCGTCAGTCTTCCACGCCAAAACTTTCTTTGATGAAGCGATGAACGTCCTCTGGCCCGAACGAACTATCCTCTTGTCGTTCTTCTGGCTGACAGGCTTCCCTAAGATAGTGAGCTTTACTGGTACCATTCCCATCCCCAAGCAACTTAACCTTGGACTCCGGTAACCCAGTGAAAACCTTGGTTACTTCCGGCGCCACATCAAGGTTGTCACGTTCATGGATACCGGGCAAGTACCTGACAGACTCAGCCGTTACACCCGAGCCAGACAGCGCCGTGTAAATCTTCTCAAAGTTTTTCCTTATCCAAACCTTCACCTCTTTCTCTGGCTGCTGGCAAAGCCAGTACCAGCCACCCAGATTTCTGACTGTGGCGTTGGTGATAGGGTCATCAAAGTCGACGCTTGCATATTGGCCGATGGTTGCAACCGCTCGAACAACTGACTGCCATGCAATGATTGACCGTGACTCAGCCCCCATCCCGGCCTGAGAGCGGCGAAGGTGGGCCGGCCTAGGAAAGTATTCAAGGTTCTGCATGGCCAGCTTACAGGCCTCCTCAAAGGCCTCGATGCTCATGTCCTCAAGGGACATCCAGTATGCCTCAACAGTGGACTCATCAATCTCTTTGTCAAATGCTGCAGACAGTGCTGCCATGGCTTGGGCAAACCTGCCCAGGTCGTTGTTATTCATCGCGCTTACCTCTTTCAAGCCAGTTGCCTATGGCCCTGGCAGATTTTTTTCTAGATCCCTTTATGACTGGTTCGGATTGAACCTCCATGAACATTGATACCTTGGAGCCATCTCTTACAATCAACTCAAGCGTATCGTACTTACGACCGTTCTCGTTCTCACCCATATGGTAGGGTGATTGGTGGCAACCATCGATGGCCCTCTTCAAGTCATCAACCGAGTACCCCTCATTAAGTCTGGCCTCTATCTTCTTATACTCCTTAGACCTCTGACTAGGTTTCTTGTGAGACCTTGGATGATAACTCCGGTAGTGGTCGAAGACCTCCACCACCTCCCCCCTAACATGTCCTCTCTTATCCTCTCCTCTCCTCTCCTCTCTATCGTTATCTAACGTTACGTCACGCGTGACTAACTCGTTACTAACGGGTGACTCTTTCTCTTTTGCTCTGTGTTTACGCTGCCTCTCTCTGTTTTGTTTTCTAACTCGTGCAATGTGGAGCTTCTCTGAATGCTCTTCCCAGTCATGAATGACTCGGTTGCCATCGACAACATCTACCCAGGCTGTCTTGATTAGGGCCGGGACAAACACCCCAGACCGACCCTCCCATCCTGCGTAGTGCTCGATGTCTTCGTTGCTCCAATCCTCTAGGTCACCGTCAGGGCTATGGCGCAGCACGTTAAGCCACAAGGTAACGAGATACCCCCGAAGGGATACCTCGCTTATCTTAAGTAACTTGCATGTTCGTCTTAGCTTGCGGTGATCTAGCAACGTATCGTGGATTTTTAACCACATGCTGATCCCCTCAACTGTATGGCAAAGAAGGCGAGTGGCCTGACGAGAGGAGTAAACGCGACTAAACGACTCTCGCCACCAAGGGAATGGTAAGGCCACCCGCCAATCGGATTAGAACGGGACGTCTTCTTCGTTTGGAGCATGCGACAACTTAGGCTTCGCGCTCCCAGTCGAAGGGGACTTACCCGCAGGGTAGTACTCTTTCGCCTCAAGGTAAAGACTATCCTCCTCATAGTCGTAGCGTGCCCGCCCCTGCTTATTGATAAAGTCTTCTGGGTTTAGCTTATCAGGGTCAAGCACGAGCCCTACCGCAACACACAGGGCGTCAAGGTAAGTGATGCGCCCCTTGTAGGGGAAGTAGTCTTTCATGTTGATGATGCGCTCACCAGCAAGCACTTCAAGGCTCATCGTTAAGCCTTTGTTCTTAGACTTGTATGTCTCCTCTTGGCAGTCCGTGATTCTAAACGAGTAGTCTCCTGGTTGTACGCGTCTACTCTTGCTTACTTCGTCCATGTTAAAATTCAATGGCATGTTAGTTCTCCTCTTCTGATATTGATTTCTGAGACAACAACCAGTTGGCCATCATCTGCAGTCTCGGTGTTGGCAGCTCAGCAATGCGCTTGGCTGCGGCCTTGAGGTCTTTAGCCTCTAGTCTCTTTAGGGTCATGGTCTGAATCTTCTTGTCCGATTCAGTCAGCAGGTCGACAACCTGCTTGATAAGAACATCAACAGAGTTCTCCGCCAGTCGAGCAGCGTACTCATCCCAACCAAAAAGAATCTTAGCCGGCATATCGTAACCCGCCCGACACTTAGCGTCGATTGCTGGGCCACCATCAAACACTAGCCAGCGCTCGCTGTTAATCATGCGGGCCTTGGCCTTGCGTTCCCCATCCAGCGTGCCAGACCTAATATCCCGGCAAGCCCTGGCTACCTGATCAGACCACTGAACAAGCATGTCCCATGTCTGGGTCTCCATGTCCCCGCCCGTCCTGGTGTAGTCAGCAATGCTGCTATCGCTGGACTTGTGTATGCCCTCGTGGCCAAGCATGATGATGCCCTTGCCCTGCTCTCTGATCTCATCAAGCAAGGTGGTCAGGGCCTCAAAGTGCATGACGCTAATCTTTGCCCCGTTGTTAAATGAGTTGTACCCCGGAGCTTTGGAGCGAGTGAACCACTGACCCTTGAACTCTTCCCGGCACACCTTGTCTCGGCAAAGTCTCTGGGCGCCTGTGATGCTATCTATAACACACCATTCGAACTGCTCGCCCTCATCCCTGACCAGCCGGAGTGCAGCGAGAAGCTCATCCCACGTTTCACACACACCATCGACCGGTAGCGACGGAACATTTAATCCATCGCAACCCTGCTCTGTTTTAATGATGATAGCGTTAGGCGCCGATGCTGCAAAGGTTGTCTTACCTATGCCTGGGCCACCAATGATGGTCACCCTTGGCTTCTTAAGCTTGCGCTCTCTGCTCCGCTCCAATGCCGCTTTTATATTAAGTCTTGGACTCATTCTTATCCCCTTGGTTTAGCTCACTATGAGCTGGTTTGTCTTCAAAGCTGGGGGAGTCGAGCGTCTCGGTCCCACAGCACACATTAAAAAATTCACACTGCCCAAAGATGGATGTGCAGCTGCTTTGGTTTCTGCGGTACGACATCTTGGGCGCAGCCATCTCATGGGCAACCTCACATATCTCGTTCACCTTTTCCTCGTACTTGTGAGATGGGATGGGTATCTCTTTCCACATGTATCGCTCTGGCTCGCTCATGTATTTGCTGATTAGCTTCGCCTTATATTCGGCTAGCGTCTCCATGTTCGCTAGCTTCCTTGCCTCGTACTGAAATTCGGTCTCACTCTTTTTCTTCGCGATGCGTTTCTTCTGGGCTGGCTTGCTCTTGGTTTTCTGCACGACGTCATAGGCAAGCGAGACCTGCCCCGACCCATCTATTTTGCCGAGCCTAATCATCTCCTCCATTGCCATGCGGTAGGTCACCAGCTGCGTATCAAACCTAAGGCGCGACCACCATGCTGAGCTAAAGTTGTCGACATCACGTGCGCCCGATGTCTTGTGGTCGACGATATAGATTCTTCCCTCGCTGTCTCTTAGGAGCAGGTCAATCTTGCCCTTGAACTCAACGCCTTCAAACTCCTGAGCCCACTCTAGCTCTACTCCTATGACCTCTAGCCCCTGCCATGGGCCAGCTGCTGACCGGTGGTGATGGTACCCCCGAACGTAGGCCTCAACCTTTACTGCGTCCAGCTTGCCGGCGTCAGTTAAGAAGTGGTCGTCTTCACCCGTGAACTGGCTGACCTTGGCCAGCATGGTGTCCAGGCTATCCTTTTCCCAGAAGGATTGAGTCCCAATGTGAAAAGCTGAGCCCGATAGCAGGGCTGGTTGTGGTCTGGATGATTGCTTCTGGTCTATGTACCTGTACTTATATAAGCGCGGACACTTGTCGTAAGCATTCATTGAACTTGCGGTAATAAACATATTTTCTCCCTTGGTTTAGACGCATAATGAAACACACGTCTGACAATTTTAGTCGCGTCGTTACTCTAGCACTTCCCACTCGTCCTCGCCTAGTAAATTATTTACAGGCTCAGGATTTTTCTCGAGCAGCGGGTGCGTTGACATAACAGGTGGCCGGCCACGAGCTTTGGCTAGCTCTGCCCCCATGCTTACTGCGATGTCGATATCACCCTGAAGTATAACCTGCAGGTGCTCATCACCCATCAGGTATTGTGCAACCCTTGCCCTGTTGAGGCGCCGGGATGCTTCCTCGAACGTGTTCATGATTGGCTCATGGTCAAGCAGGCGCTCCATCGCCAGGGTGAGCAGGCTGCTGAGCCCTATTCCTAATCTCTTGGATGCCCTGACTGAACGCTCTAGTGTCTCGGGGTCTAGGCTGGTGCTAACCTTGCGGAATCCTTTACCCTTGCGAACCTTGCTTGGTGTGCTTGGTAGCTTGTCCTCGGTAAAGTCTTTCCCCTCGTACATCCACCCCGCTATGCGCAGGGACTCGGACTCGGTTGGAACTTGCGCACCCCTTACCAGATAGCCAAGACGGACGTGATGTATTCCCATCTGCTTAGCTGCCTGCTTGTCGGGTATGCTGCGCTCTTCAATTACCAGACGGATGCGCTCCCCCACTGCTTTCGCAAGCGGGTTCGCGTCCATTGGCAAGGTGTGATCATGCCGACCCATCAGTGCATCTCCGGCACGAACTCAATGCCATCTGAGTCCGTTTGTTCCATGAGTTGTATGGCTGCAAGCAGTGCTATTTGCTCCAGCTCGTCAGCTCCTGCGACCATCGATCTCAGCGTCAAAATCAACGTGTCCTTGCTCACTGTCAATGTGTCCTCCATTGCTCAGCTCTTTCTCTCCCAAGGCCTCGGCGGTCTTGATAAGTGTTAATGCCTCACAGCACGTGGTCACGTAGCCTAGGTGCTGCTCGTAGTAACCACTATGGTCATGGGCAAACTTCACGCCAGCCAAGCACACCTCTGCTTGATTGTCACCGTAACGGCTCACGATGTACGTGCCCTGGGTGTCAATGTCTCTTAGTGTAGAGCGTATCTCATCCAGTAATTCAGTCTGCATCTCTTGCCCCCATCATTCGCTTTAGCTTCTTCTCATAACGAGATTCTCTTATGGTTTCGGTCACGCCAAGAAACAAAATTATAATAGATGGTATCCACATTAGTATTACAAAAACTAGAATTGTCTCCACTTACTTTAGCTCCTTCTTCATGCGTCGCATTTGTTTAATGCCAAGCACCATTGCCTTGCGCATAAACTCTGAACGACTAGGCATGCCGCCATCAAACAACAGGATGTTATCACCAGTGTCTGACCGGGCGTCGTCAATCTCCTCAACTAATGCCGGTGTCATTTTGATACTAACCGCCAGCTTCTTCTCTTCTCCACTAATCATTTCTTTATTCTCCTGTGCTGCTCAGCACGAATGCATGTGTCGAACATGGCAAGCTCCTCGTTTGTCATGTCTGCCATGTTGTCCTGAAGCAACCTGCTCAGGTACTCCAGTCCAAGTACATCAATTGTTTGTGTCGGATTGCGACGAACGTATGCAATGGCAATGCTTTCGCAGTCACTGATCTGCACCTGGGCGCTGACCTGCATCGTCTCGTCATCATTACCGGGCTCAGGCCCAACCCATATCTCCTCATGCTGTCCCAACATACGACTATCGTCGGACGGGAACGGTGATTTTACCCACATACTACTCTCCTCTTCCTAGCAAGAACCTAACCACAGCCAGTGCCTCGAATGAGATCAGCTCGGGCTGCGTCGCAATGAACACTTCCTTGTTTTCATCCAGCCCCAACCTAACGTCGTAACCCAGCCTTGCCAGTGCCTCATTGAGCAGTGTCACCAGGGTGTAGGTCACACGCTCGTGCCTCTTCAAGTCTTGAAGCACTAGCTTGTCTCTGTATGTAGCGTTAGGGCACGTTCGAACATTGTGTCCACGCTGCCCGCATGCTCCGCATTTTCTTTTTCTCTTAGTCGTCATCGCGTTTCATCTCCTCTTTCACTTCTCTTTCAAGCCACGCCATAACGCAGCCTTTAAACTTTGCCTTGCTGATGTCAGCCACGTTGGTTGACAGTCCAATGTGTTGCCTGATTACATCCGCAGTCATGCGAATCTTCCCACGCTTGACACCCTCTGGAAGGGGGGCATCCTCATCTTCTGGTGTGTATACTGTGCCGTCCTCGTTGACGGGGCCAGTTAGCAGGGGGCCAACGACCTTCTGATAGATCAGTATGCGTCGTATAAACTCATCAACATTCTTCTCGGTGACGTCGCCCATGCCAACAGTCATGGTCGCCCATACGAGTGTATCGGTGTAGGCCGAGTGACCCTCCCATTTGCATTTCTTTATGTTCCAACTTAATGCCATCGCGTTTCCTCTTTCCTCTTAAAGNTAGTGTGTATCACCCTCTAGTTTAATGTGTGCGGCCCCAAAATTTGGCATGCCATAGTCATCCAACGGCTCGAAGCCTCCGAAGTCTCCATACAGGTAGCCTCCGAAATAGAACACGTCGTCGTCGTCGTAGACCCTAAACCCTGTCTTGTTGTCCTTAATGTCGCGGTCCAGTTCACCCGGCCCCTCAACACCCACTGCCTCCGGGCATACGTCGCCACCCTCGGTTACTTCCCATCGGTATTCACTCATCGCGTTTCCTCTTTCTAGCTGTTAAGCCATTGGTCGAATGTCTTAATTGGTTCACCCGTTGTTGAATCGTTGCCATTGCCATCGTCAACACATCGGACGTAATTCTCATAACGTTCTCTTAAGGTACCCTTGCTCATTACTTACCCTTCCTGCCCGTATATCTTCAGGCGTTTTGATATCTTCTTCGCACTGCCACCGTGGGCCTTGAATCCCACGATAGCCTTGCGCTTCTTGGCACACAGCTGACATGTGCTGCATGTAATGTCCTGCTCTTGGGCAGGGCACACCACCACCCGTCGCCCTGCTGGCGTATATACCGGGCCCTCGGCGTCGTGCGGTATCACTACGGTGGCATCGAACCCTCGGTCCTTGGCGTTGTCAGCCTCCTGCAATGTGTCGCAGCTGATGTTGATGGTGCCGTCCATGGCCCTGACTGCCCGCCTAAGGGCGTGTTGGTTGGCTACCCTCACCTTGCCATCACCCCGAGAGGTAACGCCGGCTATGGGCTTGTGCGTGTACACCATGGGCATGTTGCCTGCGGCGTTCACTGCCTCGGCGAACCGCTGCAATGTGTCACCGTCGATGATGTCACCCTTGCCCCACAGGTCACCGCCCTCGTTCATGCGCCACACCATGGTGAACTTCGGTATCTCTTTCATGAACTCGGTGGCCGTGTAGGTGGTGTACTGCTCGGCATCCACCCGGCGTCTATGTATTGCTCCGTTGCCCTGCTGGTCGTAGCAACCCTTGCCTAGTAGTGGGCATGACTCCGGGCATGTCTCGGACGTGGTCCGGGTCACGGTCATGGGTCCAGTCTTTACGTTGCTGGACTTCCAGGTGATGTGTGTCCGTGGTTTTCTTCTCATCGCGTCTACTCCTTAGAAAAAGGTGCCTTGGTAATCAATGTGCGTTGTTTCTTCCCCGTCCACTGTTGGGCGAACACGGTAGCGAGGCGGCCTGGGATTCCATAGGCTGGATTCCATGGCATCGGATCGGCTTTTCTTGGACATCAGCTCGACCGCACGCCTTTCTGTTGGGTAGCTGTAAGGCGGTGCCTTAGTGGGGCGCAGGTCAACCCACTCCCCGTCCCTTTTTTCCATTTGAATTATCCATCTTTTATCTGCACTCATCGCGTCTCCTCCTGCTTGCTCAGCAGCTTATTCATAAACTCCTCTACCTCGTGGCCCTCCCGGTTTTGCCATGTAACCGAGCGCCTTTTGTTGTCTCGAATAACCACCCAGACACGTTTTAGTTTAATAACCTTATCGGTCGGTAGAATATCTTTCCAATAAACGTAATCACTCATCGCGTCTCCTCCTGCTTGCTCAGCAGATCCATCATAAACCCTTCTGCCCTATCGGCTTCATGGTCACAACAATCAACTATGTGTCTGTCTCCGTCCCTAACAACGACCCAGGCGAGCCTCTTTTTAATAACCTTGTCGGTTGGCCGTACATGTTTCCAATATAAACTTTTAGTAGTCATCGCGTCTCCTCATAAACTACCGTAAAACTACCACGGTACTTTGTCAATGTCACTCATAATATACGGGCTCGGTCGGGAACCCTGCCGGTAGGTT